>Ga0123352_10015509_pt1 | contig 12130 bp, 5 predicted proteins | sample TergutLab28metaG_FD_89700 | JGI IMG/M metagenome (GOLD analysis project Ga0123352, IMG submission 89700) | Labiotermes labralis P1 segment gut microbial communities from Petit-Saut dam, French Guiana - Lab288 P1 | ecosystem: Host-associated > Arthropoda: Insects > Digestive system > Gut ... | reverse complement strand
CCCGGGACCTCTGTATCTGTAGCCAGAAACTCTGACCACTAGACCACAGAGGCGGTCATAATCACCATATATATATATATATATATATATATATATATAACGCACATAAGTAACTTTAGCAGAACTTTGATGCTCCCTGATGATGGTTGAAAAATATCAACCGAAAAATGTTGGAGACTAATGAATGTTTTTAAAGTGTTTTAACCAAATAAGGTTTTACAATATATTAAAGACAAGGTGCATGCGTTGGTATTTTAAATGAATGCATATTGTTTCAACATGCACGGTGGGAAAATTAAAAAAAAAAAAATCTCAACTTCTTGTTTTGGAAGGTAGTCACGTGTTGCGAAATGGCTGTATCACTAATCATGGCTCATATTCAAACCAGGGGCGCACCCAGAATTCTTCAGCGGGGAGGGGGGGGGGCGCTCACCCTGAGGCTATTTATATATAATTGAAGTCTCATTTTAAAAATCGCATTATAAAAATCGTGTCGTTCAGTGTAACTGTAACATGAGGCTGTCTGCTGCTCCTTTTACGTACACAAAAATATAAATTTGACGTTCATAGGGCCGTGCATCGTAATATTGTTTCTATAGTAAAACCAACTCGATGCACCAATGTATGAACTTGATTGTATTTTGGAATGACACTCTACATGTTTCGGACGGTCTTTCCGTCCATCATCAGCAGTTCAAGACTGTACACACAGCAGCAGGCATTTGTCAAACAGATACTGCTGTCTGCTTGCTAGCAAGTAGTACAGCAGTATCTGTTTGGTTGCTGTGTGTACAGTCTTCAACTGATGATAATGGACGGAAAGACCGTCCGAAACATGTAGAATGTCATTCCAAAATACAATCAAGTTGAAACAATGCTGCATCGGGTTGGAGTTATTATCGAAATAACATAAACATCACTACATGTTCTGTGACTCCCTCGCCCCATTTAAATTACAATGCTAATTGTCTTGGTTTTTAGACGCTTTTCGCAATTTTGCGAAGTATGACTATTAGCTTCGTGTATGTCTGTCTGTTCGTCTGGCCTCGCGGAACAACTCGGCTCCCACTGGACGGATTTTCATAAAATGTCGTATTTGAACATTTTTTCGAGAATCTGTCGAGAAAATTCAAGTTCCATTAAATCTCACAAGAATAACCGGTACTTTACACGAAGACCATTGATCATATTTCGCCCAGTTCTTCTTAGATTGAAAAACCTTTCAGACAAACGTTGTAGAGAAAATGAAAAAAACAAATATTATCTTGCAGCACTTCATTCCGTGCATTTCTGCTTAAATTATGTCTTTGGTATACCGACCGATGCACATATACAATAAAACACATATATTATCACCTTTCCTCCTACAAGTTCTCCCTGAAGAAGGCGCAATATGGGCCGAAACATGTAGGAGGGAATGTGATAATTAATAAACGTATTTTATTGCATGTGTGCATCGGTTGTTGTGCTACAGACACACTGTACGGCCAACAACTTTTTTTTCCCCGAAGATCGTGCCGTTTGTGAGATAAAATGTGGAAAAATATTGCAGAGCGGGGCACGGCGCACATGAAAGTACGGTGCATGTGCATTGCATGCTGGATACATAAGGCTACAAATACACGCTCAGAATATGTAAGTTAATACTTATTGCTTTTCCCCTGAAACAATGGTTGCACGAACGCGCTCATTGTTACGATGAACGCGCAGTACATTGCATTGATTAATTTCAACCTAAGACATACTAAGTTCTTTGTATTTTGTTTTTCAAAACCCTAATGTACTAATTATCAGCCAATTTCAGTGGGTGGTTGCGACTGAAGGGCACATCACGCCAAACATTTAACGTCGCACCTACAAAATGTTTGTGAATTTCAACTTGTGGGGGGGGAGGTGCTACACTTTCCCCCCTTGGGCGCGCTGCTAATTGAAACTAGATACATATATCGGTGTTTGTACCTAGCTGACATCTGGTATAAATAACTGTAATTAATGGAAGACAAGTAAAAAGCAAAAGCAACGTACAAATATAAATTGCAAGCAGCAAAGTTCACCCTAAAACAGGCCACAAAAGCTCAAGGGGAAATACAGGTATAGCTCTACTTTTTCTTTAACCTTGGCGCTAGATGAGGATGGGTAGTCAACGCCACGCCCCGGCCGCTTTATCCACGAGAACGACGCCGTACCCATTATAAGTATACAAAAGAAAATTCCTTTTGGCTGGAATTATGGGCTAGCTGTACATCTACGTCACTTCAGGCTAGAGAAAGTTCTTAAGAGCTTGCGTTTGTTGCGCAGCTTGCATATCTGTCAAAATATATGGTGTCACATCCAATTAATAAACTGATTACATTTTGCAATTTGAAGCCTAAAATCCCCTTCAGCAATATTTAAAAATTCAGTTCTAAGCTGTCAAAACGCAGCCTGAACATTAAAATGCCAATCAGAAATATATCGGCCTGTTATCCTGAGGGCCACAAGAAACATACAAACACACTGTGTGGGCGAAATGCAGAGATTTTAATGTTAAAACGCGAGGTACATATAGTTACCAATGTGTTGTAAATGGTTAATGGAAGCACTTTTGATGCTGGAGTCAGTCTGTCCGTGAGCCTGGTCGTCCCATGGTCAGTAGATGTAGGAGTGAATTAATCCTGTCTGCCACACAGGCCTGTCGCAGAAGGTGGCTCGTGAACAAGAGGACCCGTGCAAGGTGAAGAGTCGGGTGGTGGCTGACGCGACGTACTGCGACCGCTACTGGGAGTGCGTCAATGGACAACCTGAGCTGTACGACTGTCCCAACGGCCTAGTGTATGCCGGCAAACATCGCGGGGTCACCGAGGGCTGCGACTACCCCTGGCGGTCCAATTACTGCGAGGGGAAGCAGCTAGCCAGTACGATCAACCAATAACATGGAAGCCTCGAACTGACTATGCATTGTGTCCTTGTAGCACTGATACTGCTGGGACATTTCTTTCAGCTGCCTCATCGCACATTTTGCTATGACGATGCACTTGCACTGCCACTGTCCTTGACACTATACTAATTTTAATTGCACTAATTCAGTGGGCCATTTCTTTCAGCTCTCATGGCACAATATTGACTGAAGCTGTTTTAACATCGATAATGACCTTAAAATTATTCATCCCGTTCATTTTAGTTAAACTGTGCATTTACAAAAGCAACTCTTATAATAAAAGTCAACAAGATGCACTATTGCTCAGATTTATTTGACAAAGTACTCTGCTCAGGTTGGGCCGGGTAGCTCAGTCGGTATAGCGACTGACTACGGGCTGGACGGTCCAGGATCGAATCCCGGTTGGGACGAGATTTTCCGCCCGTGCAGACAGGCCCTGGGGCCCACCCAGCCTCCTGTAAAATGGGTACCGGGTCTTTCCCGGGGGTAAAGTGCGACCGGGGCGTGCTGCTGACCACTCACACCCTTCTAGTGCCACGGTCATGGAAGAGTAGAGCTATACCTCTACCCACCCTCTGGGCCAAACCGGGCCTGTAACGGGAACACTTCACCTTTACTCTACTCGGGATTACCACGCTAGCAGACAGCCAACAGAACTAGCATGACAAATACCTATTTCGTGTATACAGTGTTGAGATACTGCTGATGAAGGGCAGTGAACCTGTCCGAAACATGTAGAGTACTTTATCAAATAAATTTGAGAATTTGTGCATCTAGTTTGCTTTTAGTACAAGAATATATCACGATGCACGGTCATCCTAATGTCAAATTACGAAACAAACCAATGCACCTACCAGTAAACAGCTCCGACACGGACGACACGACAACTAATGATTCAGGGACTTGATCCAAAATGGCTCGAAAACAATAGGCGTTTGTGCTTCAAAGACAATAAAATATTTTCACCACATTTCGCCGAGTTTATGTTTTTTATTTAGCTGCAAAAATCAATAAGATATATATATATATATATATGTAATGCTGTTACAGTTTACAGACTGATATACACAGTCATGTTTACAGCATGTCTGTGTATATCAACCACCCGGTACTTCGAATCAAGCTGCGAAATGCTACAAACAGCGAGTATTATTCTTTTCATCTTTTGTATTTTACCAAGTTTTAATAAGGTGGTGCTGATGGTAAAGTTACATGTCGAAACGTGTGGAAGTGGTGAAGGACTGTAATACTGTGTGACACAGGTGCATTTATAGATGGACTGTCGCTCCTGACCTTTCCTTGAATTTGCATTAATTTCTGTGGCACTAATTCAGTGGTCAGTGTTCTTGTTCAGACACTAATAATCCTTCAGACAGTCAAGAAATTCGTCTCCTTTGTTTACCCCCCTCCAGGATTAACTGCCTTATACTGCCTGCCAACGGTCCGTATGCTTACACACAAAACCCTGCACACACCCTTAAGTATTACTGCTTTATGGTCGAAGCTAATATCAAACTTCTATCTACGACTTGTTTCAATTCGGGTTTCCTAATTTTTGACACCGTGTGCAATTACCGTCTCTCTCTTTATCCCTGTATGTCTTGACCACTTCATTCCACTTGCATTTCATTGCCCTGATTACGTTTCGTGAGGCGTACAAATTATGACGCCCCTCCTTATGCAAGTTCTTTACATGTCTCATTACTTCATTGCCTTTAGATCCGAGCAATACCGTCAACATCCTGTCCTCAAACACCTTAAACGCCTATTCCTATCTTAACCAAGACACGTTTCTAGCCGACAGTGACAGATTCACAACTCGCAGGCACAATGCTCAGAGAACAGCATTTCAGTGACATCTAAATGTAGGCTGATACTTGAGTCTTGGGGGTTTTCATGGCGGTGCGGCTGAGCACTCCTATCTGGTGGATATGAAGCGGTGACATACCCAAGAAAACTGTGAGCCTAGGCTAATATTTACTGCAAATGTTATAGGACAGATGCCACACTTTGATAATAATTGTAACTAGGGTGGAAGTGACTGTGTAAACTGCGCACTGTGCCTGAACGTATTACAACGACAGCGACGCAGCCTCGCGATTCAGCATGACAAATTGTTTCATCATTTCTCACCACGAAATAACATTCTTAAAAATTTCTTCCCAACAGCATGGAGCAATATTTAACTTTCTCCCTGCTATAAACTTTCTTCACAGGTTCATTAATTTGTTGCTATTTCTGTGTAATCACTTCCCCTTTACATTTCATTTCACTTTTCTGATCTGTTTTAGCTATTCTGTGAATAACACTGTCAATCAACTATATGTATGATATTTGTGTGATCATATATCACTTATACAATAATATAAACAGCCAACCAGATGCAACAATAATAATTTTATTAATAATTTCAATCAGCTCAACATGTTTCGGGCGATAATTTCGCACATCCTCAGGAGCACTAGACTGTGTTTACAGCTTGTGGTATATTGCACAGAGGATGCTGCCTGCAAGCAGCATCGTCGGTGCTTTATATCACAGTATAGTGCTCCTGAGGATGGGCGAAATTATCGCCCGAAACATGCTGAGCTGATTGAAATCATTAATAAAATTATGATCGTTGCATATAGTTGGCTGTTTATATTATTGAATCATGTGCTTCTCTGTCTGTAATTAATTAACATTTTATGACATTAATCAACTCTTACTTTCACAGGTAACCTAGCTTTAAGAAATACAATTTCAGTACGCAGCTGCAACTCAACTAAAGTAATGAATGTAAACCCGTACAAACGTACACCACACCTATTACATCTACAGCCTGCCCCTTGGTGTTAATTCTGAGTTCAGCTTTGTGACACCTGATTCTCCTTTCTAGACAATTTTCATAAGGCTGCGCACAAAAGAATTCCCCTCATCGCTAAGACTTCAGTCTGTATTTAAGTGTTTATATGTGCTTAAATCAACAGTAATCAATAACCGATGCTTTTCTCCTGAAACTAAAGCAGTTACACCAATTGCTTATATTTTATGTATTTGCTTGCATTTTATGTACCCTACTTTTCTGCGCATTCACAAAGAAATTTTCACAATTTCCCCTAACAACTTCTTTTATTTGTCGGGTTCTCTTCTTCTGTCTATGCTCACATACAAATTACGAAAGCACTGAGAAGTTTTCACGAATAATTACGTTATGAAATTTTCGAATTTTTGTTGGCAGGTTTCAGTTTTGGTTAAAGTCAGACAACTCACTGCATTTTCCACGCAGTATAATTTATTCCAAAACAAAATATGTACAAAAAATTAATTCCCACGCTCGGTACACTTTTTGTGTGGGTAATTCAGTTGCTGAGTAAACAGAATACAAGTGACAGCGCCTGCCACAGTAATACTTCCTGACATTTTCATAAACGTGCAGCAAGGTTTAGAGAATTCGTTGTAATGAACTCAGCAAGTAGAGCATGATTTCGGGCTTCCGCCGCTAAGTAAATGGGAACTGCGCTCTTCTGGAAGTTGTCCCGAAACGTCGGTACGAAACTGTCGCTCCTGGCTGCGTGATAACCCAGAAGAGCGCAGTTGTCATCAATAAGGAGACGTTCTCAAGACAGTTCATAGTAGGATTAGTGTTGAAATTTGTGACACCATAGGCAGGGCAAACAGGTTTCATAATTTCGGAGCAACCTACTAGCTCAATCTCCTCAACTCTCCTCTCTATAATGGACACAGATGGGTTTCGCAATACGATGGTGCACACACACCTGGCTAAATTGTGTCACAACCTAAAGGTCGTAATCTTGGTTCTACCATTTACTGCAGCAAGAACCTCAAACTTCATACAGTTCTGCATAAGGCACATGTAAATCTGTAAACGTGTAGACACGACACTGTTCATCTGTCCCGCAGATGCCCCGATATCGACAGAACACTGCGACTGGCTCTACGGCATCTTTGGTCACGAAACTTCCTGTACGCGCTACTGGACATGTTGGAACGGCACGGCCACGGAACAGCTGTGTATCGGCGGACTGCTGTACAATGAGAATACCCACTCGTGTGACTGGCCGGACAACGTGGAGGGGTGTCAGAAACACCGTAAGTTCTGTTGGCGTCAGTCACTTTCATCTGTAATCCTCTACTAACACAACGTCTAAAGCACGAACATAAGAAAATTACCTACCTGAATGTAGTTGTGGTGGATGGCAGGCTTGTGGCCATACTGCTTACAGATCCCACCATAGTCTAGCCTTGTACACAAACCTAACAACTGTTCCACACATAATCACTTCTACTTTTCGTTTACAAATCCTCCTCATATTTCAACACTGCTTACCCCATGATCACCACATATTACATATACATATCTTCGCACTTTTCAAAACTAAGCATGTGACACACAGACACGCCCACCTAAAGTCAAAACAAAGTACGACTACAACGTGTGATAGTCTATGTAAACACTTAAGAAGAAGCACAAGAACGTCGAAACACGTATACCATAACAAGAAGTGTTATAGTGTAAATAAGGTTGGAAACCAGCAGCGTTTAACACCTTCAAAAAGCCTCCCGCCTAATGATGGAACACGCATCAGAGTAACGAACACAAAACTGACAGAATCGTGTCAGCGTTACCAAATTACGCACTATAAAAACACCAACTATTAACGTAAGCTTTTGGGGTTTCCGTTTAGAGAAAAAAGTTTTGGCTTTAGGGTTTCCTTCTATTTTAACAACATACACCTTTCATGTTAAACGACTGAGGGCACAAATCTTGATTATAAATGCAGTAAGTTCCTTCGAAAAGTTTGAATCAATAACTTTGCTACTGGGTGTAATGACACAGAATATCTGGATCTTCTATATCAACTCTGTAGAAACATCATATCTCCTGCTTCTTTAATATTATTGCTAGGAGAGTTCAAGCAGTTAGGACTTAAGGGACAAAAATGTTAGATTTCAGTGACAGAAAGTTTAAGCCCTTAGGTGTAATTCTAGTATCAAACATTTAGCACCTGATCTTTGTCGATTCATTGCTTGCTTCCCTTTTTTGTCACATACATTGCAGAAACAATAAATGTTGGCAACCCTGCTTTCGATGTAGTAGTAGTAGTAGTAGTTGTTGTTGTTGTTGTTGTCATTCCTAGCTACGTGATAGAAATCACTAAATAATGTTTACATTATTTGATTATGTGAACATGGTTGGTTGTAAATTATCATGGTTTTACTCAAATACCCTAGCACATGTTCAAAGTTATGGGTTCCAGATAACATCTTTTAAGAGGTATCATCGGTATTTTGGATAGATGGAGGAATCACACTTTTATTGTTAACATGTCCTTTGATATATCCCCTAAAGTAGCCACCACAGTGCACAAAATTTGTTATATCATTTCTGCATTTATGTCCTACTTGACTCAGTTTTGATTGATCTTCTTCAGTGAGAAAGTTTTAGTACACTGACAAATCTATGTGTTATGCATACAAGTTTCAAACCTTATCAGAATAGCATTACAAAGCATAATTTTCATATCCAGTCCTAAATTTAAAAAAGCGTGTGAAGTTTGTAAAAACGGTGTTGTGTGTGGCAATTTACTTGGGATTCATTCAAACTCGTTCGAATATTTCTCTTTTAGCACATTTTGTGCATGTTTTCTATATACATGTGCAGCAGCAACCAACTGTGATGACATGCAATTCAGATGCAAAATATATTGTCATTCTAATATGAAAATATTTGTATTGGACAACACTAGAGTAATAATATTCTGTAACTGTCTGATTCTGTTGATTCTGTTCTCATTGCAGCTCTGTGCAACGATGATGCAAATGGCAATGTTCCGTTGGGCAAGTCATGCAACCGCTACTGGCAGTGTCAGGGCGGATACCCTCGGCTGCAACGTTGCCCTGCCATGTTGGTGTTTGACCGCAGATCGCTGAGGTGTGTTGTACCACCAACCGAGGACTGTGAGGTGCCTACGACACAGCCACCCCCACCTGAGGAGTTGGAGCAAGAAGGGGAGCAGAACATCCCCAACCCACCACCCAGACCCAACCTGCCTCCAGGAGCTGTACCTCTTCCTGTCAGAAACAGGCCCAGGAACTAACCTAGATTTTACAGACTGAAGTGCATGTATTGTTCTGCTGTCTGGAGCAAAACATAAACGCAGTGCATAAAGGTTGAGTAAGGGCTACAAATAGTGCCCATGCAATCTGAAACAGACTCAAAATGTGCAGTTCACTGTGTAATTTCATACACTAATCCAGATACTAGAAAAATTCTCATACATCTGTGAGACAGCCTATTGCATGTAGATAAAAATTTTCTGGGATGCTTCATTGTGTTTACTGGTAAACAGTTACTATTAGGATTGCTACTGTTTACTGGTCTACAGTATATAACATCCCAGAAGACTTAAGTAATGACTAGTATTGCTATGAGAACCTCATAGCTGATGACATATTCTTGAAATTTAAAGTTACCAGTGTAGCAAATGTAAAATAATTTTAAAGTGAGTTGATACTCAATTGTGAAGAAGTTTAATTAACTTTAGATCTGAGGTTCTCATAGTTGCAAATATCAAAATTGTGATCTGTTCGGGTCTGATGCTGTGAAGTCACATTGATGGTCACCAGCATCTCAGAGGAAACTCTTACATCCATCTTTTATTAAGATAGAAGAAAATGCGACAGAAGTTAGATATGGTATCTTCTGAAACATGGTAACCATCTAGCTGATTACACAACATCATAGATGAGAAGACTGTGTTCTCTCTGTAACTGATTATTTGAAATTTATGGAATTTTTACCTTGAGATCTTCTTCTTAATTCTATCTCCTGGACTAGTTCATGCTCACATGTACATTATCAGTGCTTACTTTTACCTTTCATTATAATTCTGTATGAAAAATTCTGATCATCATCATCCATGATTTTGTATGAATCATGCATTCATTTGCTGCATTAATTACATACTAGTATATGAAATTACTTCTTCAGCTATGTAAGTCTAGCAGCAGGTCATGACACTCATTTCAGGTTAATGTAGAGTCTTATGCATTCTGTCTGTTTTGTGTGCTCAAGATCTGAAAGTGAACATCTCATAAAATGCTGATTCCTATCCCTATAACAATAAAGCTGGTAATAAATTTGTATTCTAATTGTTGCACTTTCATTGAGGTAGTTTTTTTCTGGACACAGATCTGTTTTAATACTATCATGAAGCTCGATTAAATATGAATGGGGAATTATTTTATACTGAATAATAAGATTTGAAGCATGAAGTCCATTCAGAAAATTATTTCTGTGAACGAGCAGCATTTTGTCTTCTGCATGTAAGTGCACTTCAGCAAATTACCCACCATCAGAAACTTTAAAATTTCTACAGTGTCATCTGCATTTATACTAAGTCATAAATTTGAAAGAATAACAATGTGCATCACCTATTTAACTAAATACCATTTTTGTTTTGGGCACATAATGATACAGCAATATTAGTCATACCATTAAATTGTATGCTATGGTATGGAATTATTATTGCAAGTCATGGACATTTTTTGGAATTAAAGTTGCCAGAACTTATAGTGTTTGCTGTGATGGTTATGTTTGTAGATAAACCCAAATGAGTCATATGTCACTTGAATGTGTGTTGCCATGCCACATGTTACCCATTGTGATGTGAGACTTGGTTCATCGTGTCATGGAGGTTGTAAAATTTGTCAACAGGAAACGAAGGATGTGGTCCACATCCCGGGCAGATCTTGTTAGCAGAATACTGTGCTGCAGGATGGCATACCAACAATAATGCAGCTTGCATATGTGCACACAGATTCTGAGAAAGCTCTATGATTGTTACAGGGGAGGAGAATCTTAAAATGTGACATAATATGTCCTAAATGTGACAATAACATTAGGATATAAAGAAGCAGATGCATATGTGACGGGTATGAGTAGTGGTGTGGAAAAACACTCAGAAGGAAGAAAGGTACAGCTAAAAGACGAGTAAAACCCTCAACTTGGTTGACCAGAAGTCACTTAACGTTTATGGCAGCGATACTCGTGACGTATGTTATGATATGAAAAGTCCCATCTCATGCTTTTACTCTATAATATGAAGTTTAATGTTCAACCTGTAATGATTCTTTAATTTCAGGACATTTACAGTGAGCAAGAAAAGTGCTTGAAATTAGAAATACAAATAAAATTTTCTCTTTTCCTGTACTTCAGTGATATTGCATAGAAAAGAATACAAGTTTTCTTGCATCCTGATTCTACCCTTGACAGTGTAATTTCTCTTCCAACATTTTGTACACTGTGTGGTTATCCTTGAACTTCACATAATATGCTGGTAATAATACTGTATTATTCCATAAACCTTTTTCAAAATAAATGGCTTATTTCAGATTTGTACTTAATGTCATTCATTGTTCTTCACATACTCTTCAACAACCCCCCTTTCCTGCAAACACACAGCAATCCTGCGCATCATATCACAGTAAACTGCTGTAGTCAGAATGTCCTTAAAGTGTTCTATTCAGGTTAAACTGATTTACATTGCAGCAAATAGATACAGGATTATCATCTGCTGCTTGTGTGTACATTGCTAGTATTTTTTTATATCATCACAGAATTCCCAGTTGTACTGTAACAACCCTCATTTTTTATACAATTAGTTTGTAAATATTTCTGAAATTATAGGTGAAGTATTTGGTTTTAATTTGTGGCAAATCCCACAACATCACTTTTAACCACACAAAACCCAATAATTCCTATCCACCACCCAATTTAAAGTGAAATACTGCATTTTGTCCTCGCAACTTATTTGTTCCTTTTGTATGTTTGTTTTGATAAATCGTAATTATTTTTTCAAGCAACATGAACCGGTTGATATATTGGAAGTGATATGTTATACAAGAAAACACCACCAGTTTGTACAGCTAAATGCAAATATTCATACTTATAATACACGAAGGAAGATGGATATTCTCATCCAATCATACAGTACTGACTTGTATAAAAGAAGTGTAATAAATATGGGCACTAAATTATGTAACAAACTTCCTGGTTACATAAAAGAAATAGATAGTTATAAGACCTTTAAGAAAGAACTGAAATCACTTCTTCTTCTGCATTCCTTTTACTCAGTGGAAGAATTTGTAGCTCTATAACTATGTAACTTCATTAGCTCTGTATCTAATTTAAGCTTTATTACACTATAT
>Ga0123352_10015507_pt1 | contig 12131 bp, 7 predicted proteins | sample TergutLab28metaG_FD_89700 | JGI IMG/M metagenome (GOLD analysis project Ga0123352, IMG submission 89700) | Labiotermes labralis P1 segment gut microbial communities from Petit-Saut dam, French Guiana - Lab288 P1 | ecosystem: Host-associated > Arthropoda: Insects > Digestive system > Gut ... | reverse complement strand
TTCATTCAAGTAGCTCCTCAATTGACCTCACGAGGCTCAAGAGGCTGAGTGGACCCCGTTCCAGACCCACTACTACTCAGAAAATCTGGTAGCGCCGGGGATCGAACCCGGGACCTCTGTATCACCGTCTAAACCTTTTAGCAGATTTTTATAAAATTTAGCATGGCTGTTCACAACAAATTACCGTGCCCGCGAGAATCTCATGAAATCGGTCAGTGAAAGTCATCCTTCACTGAAGAAAGTAAAGAAAATTCTGTCCCCTGTGTCCAAATTCTTTACCCAAGTTTGGTGAAATTCAGCACAAATATTTATAACACTGCTCAGTATTTGTGAGTTCAGCTAAAGTAGATGCAGTGAAATCCGTATTTTGTTTCTGGTTGTAAAAGAGTCCTACCAGTACTTTCCTCATAGATTTTCGGATTTCTTGATATTCGGCATGAAAGACCTGTAGATATTGATGTTTAAAATTTTCTGAGTTTTAAAATATAGGGACATTGGAAGGCCGTAATTTAGTGGACCTAAATAAAATTACATTTACTTGCGTACCGTGAAACAATGTGATATTTTGACAGTAAAGAAGCGTTGGTGAATTCTGTATATATATATATATATATACACTCTGTTATGGAGTATACAATTTTCAGTCTGTTTTTTTTTCCTTTAGCTGTACCCTTGTGTAACCCCTGTGTGCAGATGCAGGCTCATCAGTCTAAGTCGTCAAGGTCGAAGCAACACTGTGACTATGGTTAAATACGGTTCCTTTTTGTGTGGTTATACGACCGTATACTGATAACCTAAGGCACCTTACAAACACAAGCATAAAATTACGGAATTGGAAGTTCATACTTTGTGACATATGTCAAATTCAATTATATTGTATGAATTTTTATAATTAATAAAACTTGAAATTTTATTGAACTTAATTCTTCGCTATTTTATTGAATCAGTGTCGTTACTTTCCCATTCACTGCCTTTGGTACTGCTTAATTCTATCATTAATTTTTAAAATAACTATCTCAAATTTAAGATTGTAAACGTTTGTATAACTTACAGATTAATCCTTCTAATAAATGCGCTTCAACACTTGGCAAATCATGGCTTCTTCTTATATTTCTGAATGGTTTTCTATATTAATTGCTGGAATTATTTGCACGTAATTTATTATTGCTAATTACTCACTAGGGTGTAGTAGGTTATACAATATACCAATCTTATTTATCTGTTAAGTACCGTAGTGTTTCCTTCCTAATATTATGTCAAGTTTTACAATTACTTTTTCCTTTCCAATATGCATTATTTCTCTTTACTTTTGTACCTATGTATCTTTCACTAGGTCAGTTCATGCAGTTATACTTTCATCTCACTCGCCGAAATAATGTCTTATTTTTAGTTTGATATTACTGAAAGGAAGTTTGTTGAAGCATGTCTAATTACACATTCGGCCATGTCTTTCTCATTGGCCCTTTACACTTTTAAAAAGTGTGCCGGACTTTAGAATGATTACGTTACGTGATCTTAGCGGGGCATTTTAGTGAATGTATCAGTTGTTTGTAATAAGTAAGCGCCATTCATTTCTTGCAAGGATTTTAAATAAGTTTCGCCCGTATATAAGCTGAGGTATGTCAACCATACAGAAAAAAAAACACTTGTGTGTTCAGGCGTCGATCCATGCTCATCTTCGAATCTCCAAGTGCATGTGTGTTTAATTTTTCTTTAGTCTTAAATAATCACAAGGTTTCGTAATTTTCAGCGTCGAAAAAATTATTATACTTATTCTTTAAGAAGAAAGAACGTAAAGTTATTCTTACACTTTGTTCATTAAGCATCATACCGTGCAGATCTGTGGAGCAGTAATAGGTATAGTTTCAAACATTCTTCACCTCGCCTCTAGTCGTGTCTGCTCAGCTTCCTGTCTCTGTCACATTATTTCCAGCGAAACAGCCCTTGTGTCTGTTGAGTGAGGGACTCGGTCTGGATGTGGTGGTGAACTGAAAATATATGTCTTCACAAACAGTGAAGCTCCGAATCTCTTTCATCCAGAATTTGGCCTAGTCCCTATCCTAACACACATCGGCTCTAATATGGACAAACATTTATTACTTCAGCTGTCAGTAAATCTTGAAAATCGGGTTCGCAAACCGAATTGCTTCTACCATATTCCCTCAAGAAGAGGCAGTTTTGAGAGCCCCTGGTTGTTTTGCGCACTTCCACATTGATCCCCGTAGCCACTGCTCGTTCCCACGGGCCTCGGATAACATTGTTCCCTCTCCATCAACCCCGACACAAAGCGCCGCCCCAGCTACCGATCAGTTCCCGCAATGCATAGAGGAATTGCAACTTTTCTAACTGTAGTTTTAGTCCTGCGAAATGTGGCAAAAAGTTTGACACATTTAAAAAACGTAAAAACCTCTACCAACAACCCAACTGTAACGGGCGCACGTGTAAGCCAATAAACAGAGAGAATGCTAATTCCAGTAGCCTCACGAATGTTAGGTACAGAATTACGCTTCAGCTACTCTCGCGTAGCATAAAAACTGCATACAGAATAGTCTATAAGGTCATGCCTTTAAGTAATTGTGATTATTATTGTCGTTTTCTCAAAGGTCCCTGTGTAGATTTGAAGAGACATTTTAGGTTGCCCATTTTCCTTCAAAAATGTGCATGATTATTCGAATGCATAATTTGTTCCTCATGGATGCCAATCTTATTTTTGTTTCTAAGACTTCTCTATGGCTGTCGATATACGTAATTTACGGGATTTATCTGAAGTTAAGAAATGTATGAATTTTCATAAGAAAACCCAGAACAACGGTGATTTCTTGGGAGATATTCTTTTACTTATTTAATTGTATTAAATTTTATCTTAAATAAATAAAATATAGCAGTCTGCTCTAGAGTCGTCTGACTGTTTTATTGGCTGTGCAACATTTAGAGTTTTAGTATGAGTTGTGTAGGTGAAATAAGATAGGTGTTATACACGCAAACATGTCCACGGAATTTGAGCCACCGATATACAACAAAACTGTGTAGGTGGAACGCGGTACCATGGGGAAGGGTATTTGATTAGAAACTCAGGAGTGAAAGCGTCACTTGAAAGACATAAGACTAACTGCGAGGATACTACAGTATCAAACAAATTTTGAATATACAGGGTATGAAACTGGACACTGGATTTATCTAGCTCACGATAGGGTCTAGTACCATATGACAATGATGTACCTTTGCCTGTGTAAATGGAGGGGATTCATTGACCAGCCGAGGAACTTATGTTTTTTGTTCAGGATTCTATACAATGGACTCAGTTAGTTGGCCCTGATGATATATGGACCCCGTGCCGTGTGCGGCTAAATGTAATGTGACTACAGCGTTCAACACTCATTTATTCATTCGTGTTTTATGTCAACGTTGGTGCAATTTTGCCTGTTTTGAAATTACACTTTTGTGGGACTCGATATTAGTCACTGCCTGTCCTTCACTACATTGATCCTGACATTTTATGCGGGATAAACAAACCGTCACATGCAAAGGAAGTAGATCTTGTCAGCAATTGTGTTCAAGTAACTCTTTTACCACTCTCATAGCCAGATATGTAGGTATTTTGTTTATAGGAGTGACAGAATGAACGATCTGGCGGCCATGCGGTCTAAGGCGTAGGTCTGAATCATCTTGATTGCTGTGATAGTAGGTTCGAATCCCGCTGAAAGCACGAATTTTCTTGCTTTCCGTTTGTAGTGTGTCTGCAGGTGGCAACTTCAGCGACGAGGTTGAAACTCGTTCAGGGAAGCCTTACCTGCTGTTTATGTCTAATTGTGTATGATTTTGAAACGTCGAAATGAGGCGGCCTAGGCTGCTTTTGGATTTTTACGCCACATGAAAGAAGATACTATATAGATGACGGAAATGTCAATGTGCCACACGCCTTGCTCTTGTGTTACAGGATTCGCAGCACAAACCGGCAATATAAGAATTCAGAAAACTCTACCGCACATTAAACGCTATATTCAGATTTTCTTCACATTCGCCGAAAAATTCGGGGGAAAGGATATATTTTATTACTTTTGATGCTCGTCGTATGCTTCGACCATGAACAAACTGATTTCATGTCTGCCTTACGGATAGAGGGGTTGTGTTGAAATTCGTGGCCTTTATTATTAAGTATTAATTGGCATTAAGAATAATCAATTAATTACATGACGTACCTTTGGAACCGGAAGCAGTTCTGAAATCTCTTACATGTAACATCACTGAAATTCATTAGAGGCTGTCATACTAAACACAACATAAGTTTTCTGAAGAATAAAATCCAACTAGATGCCACTTATTACTTTATTATGCTTATGTTAGGCTCAACATGTTTCGGCCACCATTATGCCCATCATCAGGAGCTCACGACGATAGCATTGGTTACCACATAGGCCGTCTGGTTCTCGAGTTGCTGCTGGTTGGAAGTTAAGTGCAGGCAGGATGGTTGAGTGTCCGGACCGAAGGCTGTAACATCCTTCGTTCCGGACACTCATGTTGAGCCTAATATAAGCATAATAAAGTAATAAGTGGTATCTAGTTGGATTTTATTCTTCAGTTATCAAGATAATGCACTGTCCACCACACATCAAACAACTTAAGATATGACTGCGATACAATCAACTTACAACCCTATCCGTGGTTTCAAATGGAAGTTGCTTACTTCAAAGTTGCATTAACAATATAATCAAGGCGGGCCGATGCGATACAATGATGACTCAGCTTGCTGTGTCGCGTTTCGCTCATTTACTGAACATATAACCCCAGATGTATGATCTGTGACACATACGGCGGAATTACCGTGACGTGTCACGTTACGTAAACATGAATAAGGAAGATAATATTAGCCTTTTTGACCTCGTTGGGGAGCACTTCATTTGGTATGACTGGTAAAATCCTGATTAGTCAAGAATGGACAAAACAGATGTAGTGTAGAAAATATCGGAAAGGAATGAAATAAATCGGATAAGACACTTTATTTCCGAACACATTGTAACTACTTTAAAAACGTCACGTAAACTGATTCTTACGGTTATTCGAATACTCTCCCCGTCACAGTTTATGGTATGTCCATACTGAAAAAAATACATGTCGTGTAAGTGGATCGCCTCCAGTGCGCGAGGTTCGGATCGTGTCGTATGTATCGTGACGTCATTGCAAAGTCGTCGTATAGAAATTGTATTACAAGTGAGAGCGGCCCTAAAGAATTATGAGTTTATAAAAATTATGAATTTATAAATTCCAGGTTGCAAATTTTTACATTTGTTCTGGTTAGTTTGCACATATGAAAAGTATCACCCATTACAATGAAATCACTTATCATTACATCTGATTATTTTAACCTCAAAATAAGGTGTAAATTAAGATATTTCTGAAAAAGTGCAGTTATGATACTGTTACAGCTACTGTATTTTGTTTAGAAAATTTCTAATCGAATGTTTACAAAATGTTTGAAGCACACGCTGTATTTTTTAAACCGTATACACCATAAAATGATGAATCCTAATGAAATACGAATCACGAAAGTCAGAACTGATATAAATTATCTGTTGAATCTCATGATGGATTTCCCTATTTTCTGTTGCATAGGCGGGAATTTGTAAGATGGTGCAGTCAGTAGCGCCTGGTCATTCTGTGATGTGGCATTTTAAAAATGGCAAGTATTACATCAAAGAAATACACTCGAGGCGTGACTACTTATTATTATTATCATCAAAACTCGAATTGCTCTGGACTGACTGTGAAGCTGGGAATGATTGTTTGTCCTCACAATACGTACTAAGTTTGTCTAAACTGTTAGAAGGATTATTGCCCAGAAGTACAACTGTGTGTGATAGGATAAATCGGACACCCTGATCCTAGCAGTTTGTCTGATAACCATACAGATTAGGCACTGCTCGTTGGACATCTCGTTTATGGTGCTGTCTCGCCCGGGGACGCGTCGCGACGTTAAGACAAGGCGACGCCAAACAATCCATCATTTCCTGCTGTGTTAGCGGAAAATGTGAACTTGTTTTATAAAGCAAATTCAGTGGCAGCAGGAAGGAGAACTTTGAAGTTACGTGATTACGAGGTTAGAGACAAAGGATGATATCTGATTTGAAACTCATATTTTAAAGCCGAGGAAAGCTTAACTTTGATTATAGGTTAATGCCCTCTTGTCTCCTAAAGTTAGAAGGGAAATTATTGCAATTATGCGAGGTTTTGTACAATATTTAATACCCCCAGAATAATATCTAATGTGGGTATTTTTTGGAGACTCTAATTCCTTGTAGCTGAAACAGCTGGTGATCTTGCCCGAACTTGTTTCTCTGAGACAAACCCTACTCTTTTCTCTTTCATTTGGATCGCCTTGTTTAAACCTCACGCACCGTCCGCCGTGTGTTAGGATGCAGAAGGGAATCGCTGCCATTTATTCTCTTGGTCCATTGCCTCTTCCATATTCTTGTCAGTTTGTAGCTTGACACTCCGGGAAAGAGAGCAGTTTCGAAGTTACGCTTCAGTTACTGCATAATTTGGGTAGACATCCTTAACTGACACAAAATTTCCAGAGAGCTTGGATCTCACGGAGTGGGTCGCATCACCATACACAACCTGCTAGCTAAGAGGATAGCACTTACCACACAAAGAAGAAATTGTTGTTCGGTCAAAGAAGTAGCTAGTAGTCGTGTATTTAAGTAGGCTTTGTTATGTCACCACCCACAGAATGGTGCAAATATTTACTTTAATAACGCGACAGGACTGAAATTAACGCGAAGTAACTACATCGATTACATTCTTGGTAAGGTTATGACTCGTAAATTTTAGGCTGAGGCTATGCTATAAATCGCAAAGTATAAAAAGAAGAGATAAGAGACAGAGTTTGTCAAGATTGGTTTATTCTTTCGCTGAACTATGTATCCCAAAGCCATCCGCATGATATTAAATTTGAAGTAATTCGAGCTCTTGAAATTTAATTAGTGATGAACGTAGGCTCAGAGTGTTTAAGAATAGGTTGATGATAAAGATATTTGGTCCTAAGAGGGACGTGGTAACCGGGGAGTGGAGAAAAATATATAATGTTTAGGTTTATGAATTGTAATCCTCACCAAAAATGTTTCGGATGATCAGATCGAGAAGAATGAGATGATATGGGCATGTAGCACGTTTGGAGGAGATGAGAGTTGCATACAGGTTTTTGGTGTGGAAACCTGAGAGAAAGAGATCATTTGCAAACCACAGGCGTAGATGGGAGGGTAATATTAAGACTGATCAACAGGTATTGGGATGGGTTGGCGTGGAATGGATTGATCTGGCTCAGGGTAAGGATAGGTGACCGGCACTTGTGAATGTGGTAATGCAACTTCGGGTTCAAAAAATGTGGGAATTACGGGATTAGCTGAGAACTGGTTAGCTTTTCACGAATGACCTTGCCTCTTGGAGTGAGTTAGTGAATTACTAATTGACGATGAGATTTACAAAATTAAAGACGTACGAAAGTAAGATCTTCATCATTAGTTTATGTTATTCGTAGGTGGAATAATTTGTTTTCAGTTATGAATAATATTACAAGAAAAGCGAATCAGATTTTTAATAGCATGTATTTTCGCAACCTGGATGTGTTAATACGTAGCTTGGCAAATGAAAAACAGCTGTCAATTTGCACAGATGTACAGAAATTAAAGTTCATAATCCTTAAAACATACAAATGTACTCTTTGCAATCCTGTAGTCTGGCATTTACACTTGCGTGTTAAAATTTTCCTGATGAAGAGACTTTAGAAAATATCAATTACGTAATCACACTTAACCTTAGGTATAACTCTTTTTACTTGTAATAAAACAAAGGTTAACTAATTTATTAACCCACAAAAGCCCGGCGGTTGCTACATTGACCACTGATCTGTCAACAAAAACTATACTCATAGAATACATTTTTGCCTTTCGTCTATCTTAAAGAACAACAGTGATTATTTCTCCAGGTAGCTGCAAGTGATGTTTTTTGGGGGCGTTCGTGTGTCAACGGAAAGGTCCTATCACCTGTATCATGCCCATCCGCCAAATCCGCACATATCAGCGCGACTCCCACTGGACGAATTTCCATGAAACGTATTGTTGGAGACGTTTATATAAATACAAAATCGAAATTTGCTTAAAATCGGGCAAAAATATTGAACAATTTACATGCAGACGTACCTACACGTATTGTTGCAAGGAATAATAAATCGCTATAAAGCTCTCACTTCAATTGAAATGGTGTCAGGCTGCCCGTCCTTCCTTCCCTCCGTCTTTATTTACTTGCTTCAATTTGTTCTTCTGTCCGTCTCTCCACACGTAAAAGCGGGTCTCCCTTTGGACGGACGTTTTGGAAATTTTCTAATTAGATTTTAATCGGGGAAAAAAATATCGGGCACTTTAAACGAAGAATTCGGTAGACATGTTTTTGCCATCGACGTCAAGGTTTATAAGCGCTTCCTTCGCGTGGAAGGTACCAGGCTCTTATAATAACCGAGGACGTGTAAACATTTCGCGAAAGCGCTGCCATGTTCTATTATTCGTGCATTTCCTCTCTTGTCACAATGGAGTCGGGGCGTATTTATGACAATAACTTACTTTTAAGTATAATTTAAGTTAATATTTAAACCATTTGAGTCCATAAATAATGTGTAAATATTGGAAAAGGCGTATACCTGACAAAAAACTGCCACATGACAGAGGGACGCTCTGTAATAAAAAATGAAAATGTCAAGACAGATAAATTACCTTTTCATTGATCTTGATACCAAGACACACTGACTGTACGTAAATTTCTGCTTCGACTTGATCTTAAAAGAAGAAAAGAAAGGGAAAGAAAAAGAAAAAGAAGAAGGAAAATTATAAGGAGGTGAAGCATGCCTGCTGCACAGGCCTGGAGTGAGAGAGTCCATGCATGTATTTTAAATCGGACACAGTTGTAAGTGCTAAAGCTATGTAACATTCTAAAATTAATTATGGTAAATTAGGCCTAGTGGTTGAGGATAGTGTACGATAGTTGACGTTGGAGAATAAGTTGCTGGTAGAAATTATTGCCATTTCTCCCCTAGTCTTCATCTGTCTCAATTAGACATCAAGGCTTCCTTATTGTGTAAACTGTTCTGAATAATTCACATAATCACTTTAATGAATCAATGAAATTAATGAATTCGGATTGCTACTATCAAAATTTGTGATACTGATGAGGTATTAATACTACTAACTACATGGTACACAGTATTTCTAGAACAGCATAAAGTAATAAGATACGAAAGGCTCAGTTCAAGTCCGAATTACTCTGTAATTACCACTCAGGCCATCTGTCTGGAATTCACGAACAGAGTTACTGAGAACAGAGTGTGAATCCGTGAAGTCATGTACATCTTGTGACGTCATCTGAACGAAAAAACGCTTTTGCCTTTCGCTATGAAGATAAAAATATTAAAGGAAATTTTATACAGAGAAGCATTCCATACATCACGGAGAATAAGAATATAAAGGTTTGGATGTCATTTGGGGAAATAACATATTTAGATTGTTAGAATTATATAAAAATACATTCTGTGGCAAATGTGTAGAATTTTTTAGCGTGTCAGAAAATATTACCTACAGTTCCTACTTTGTTTTAGAAGGCCAAGAATAATGTGTATCGTGTTTTTAAGGGAAAGGAACTTTTCCATCGCAAACATTAAATTTGTATTTCGACTTTTCCTCTGACACTACGTATGCCAAATAAATTATTAATATTTCCGACATTGCTCATCATTTTGCTCTTGTTCAAACACACCTTATCCGCAAAGTAACCAGTTTCCGCCACCATGCAAGTCCAACAAATTTATCTCTATCTCAGTATTTAACCAAATTAATGCACAAAATTTGTTTTACAATAAGTTTTATTTCATGCCTCTACATGTTTCGAGCGCATGTGCTCATCATCAGGAGGTCAAAATTGCATTACACAGCCTCTGGTGTCATCACATCTCGTACAAGAGACGGCCATCTATATGTGTGATGAAACCAGAGGCTGTGTAATGCAATTTTGACCTCCTGATTACGAGCACATGTGCTCGAAACATGTAGAGGCATGAAATAAAACTTATTGTAAAACAAATTTTGTGCATCATGTTGGTTAAATACTGAGATAAATATACTGAGATGCACGGTTAGCAAAGCGTGAAAATTCATCTCTTTCGACTCCATTAAGACACATGCGAGAGTAGAAATATAGCTAATTCTTAACCTCGAAAATAGATGGAGGAAAGTTGTGATCTTACTGCCCCGGACTATTTGCTCCGCTGTTAGATCTCCGGTACCGAATGTACAGGAGACTGAACGACCACCAGTGCATGTCTGCACGCTTTTAATTAGAGAAACATCGGTCTCTCCTGTCGAAAAACACTACACGTTGCTCCGGCTATCCACCACGTGGCCAAACCACCATACTAGAGTCGTGGCCGTTTTCACTCTGACGCACATTCTTCCGTAACGTTCAGACTTAGGTTACTTAAAATCAGTATTTCCATAGCTTATTTAAAATCGATCGGTATCTTCATATTTTCATTGTAACACCTTGCATATTGTCCAGTTACTCAATTATTACACCAACCACTGCACATATATAAAATTTACACATTAAAACATTAAAAATGCTCCGACATATTTCGATCGTAAGACCATCCTCAGGGAGCTATATCTTCCTTGCTAAAGTCACACTAGAAATATTCACATATTAATTTCGTTGCACCAGTTGGGTGTTGTGGTAGCATGCTGCCACAATACCCAACTGGTAGCATGCTGCCACAATACCCAACTGGTGCAACGAAATTAATATGTGAATATTTCTAGTGTGACTTTAGCAAGGAAGATATAGCTCCCTGAGGATGGTCTTACGACCGAAATATGTTGGAGCGTTTTTAATGGTTTAATGTGTAAATTTTATAAATTTTATATATGTGCAGTGGTTGGAGTAATGATTGGGTATCTTCACAGTTTATTTCTTCAAGACCAGTGTTTAAGTCATACCTCAACGCATACTGAACGTTAACCTTTTAAAGTCTTATGGTTACGTCATGCACCTACACGTTCAACATTCAATAATATTACGCTCTGCCCACACTGTATTTATGTGTTTTGTATTTATCTGAGAACAAACAGCGACTTGTGCCACTTACACCACAAACTGATTGGTTTTTATAACTAAGATGAAAAGTGTTTACAGCGCGGTACGAACTGGGCCTATAAATAAAGCAGCCTGCGCTTCGTCTTTAAATGGTTAAAACGCTTAATATTTTTCATGGATTTTCAAACTAAACTCGTGTGCGAACGTCTGTGTTGCCTTTGTGTTTATTAACCCTCCACCATGTCTCATCGTTCTTGACTTTTCACGCTAAAGTGACAATTACAAACTATATAAAATACATGCCTCTTTGGGTACACACGTAGTACTTCGTGTAGGCTAGTTTCCGCAGTTTTCTTCAATAAAACTTTATTATTAGGTGATTATAACAAAATAGGGCTATTTTTCTTCATTCAGAAATACCACAGTGGACAGTAGCTGGTACTTGCATCAGTTGTCAATTATTTCCGACACAAATCCGTCGTCAAAACGTTCAAGTCATACCGTTACTGTCGTCGGAGTGGCAGTCGTACCTTACCGGCAACATCTATAATGCTGTCTCTTTAAAATATGTAATAATTAGGGTGCAATTTTTCAGTGGAATTGTTTATTTTTTTATTTAGTTATTTACTGCAATTGGGTTGTTACCCGGTGGCAGTGGTTATTTTACATGTGAACAAAACATGAAATTTGTTACTACTCTATTTAAGTATGGGAGGCCTATATGAGAAGCATGTAGTGGCAACTTGGAATCTTGGGAACCATCTCAGCATTTACTTATAGACACAGGGAAACCAAGAAAAACCTGTGTCGAGATGGCCGGTCGCAGGACCTTCCGAGTACTGACTTCTAGCCAGCAGTCCGGCATCTAAAGTACAAAAAAAAACAGCAATACACACATAGTACAACAAATACACATAAGATGACAACAATACACAAGACAACTACAACAAACTAACAACAATACAAACAAGACATCTTAAAATACAACATGTACAAACGGT
>Ga0123352_10015506_pt1 | contig 12131 bp, 7 predicted proteins | sample TergutLab28metaG_FD_89700 | JGI IMG/M metagenome (GOLD analysis project Ga0123352, IMG submission 89700) | Labiotermes labralis P1 segment gut microbial communities from Petit-Saut dam, French Guiana - Lab288 P1 | ecosystem: Host-associated > Arthropoda: Insects > Digestive system > Gut ... | reverse complement strand
CATTATGTAATTTTCTGTTTTTTATTGAGTGTTTGTGTTTTGACATGTTCCACATCCTTTTGGTTGTTGTGACCGTGTATGGATTAATGGAGTAAAAATAAATGAATGAATGAATGAATGAAAGCACTAGTCTCTATCACTTGACCACTTCTGTTAGACTGAGAGGATGCTCAGTGTCCAAAATTCAGTCACAAGTATAACAAAATACGACTTTCATTAAAGGCACCCATCTCACTGTGTAAAGATTACATATTAAACTAGTCTTTTGCTTATATGATCACTCTTACAGGTACAACAAGCTTCAGCCAGACACGATCAGGCCAACATCAGGTTCAATTTCATATAAAAATATTGGAACAGTCAGTGGCTACCCAAGCATAATCACTGATTCATCTAATATTGTATTATTATACGAAATGAGATCTGATAATGGCCTGATAGTTTATGACCTAAATGTCATCCCTGTCAAACTGGTAGAGCAATGAACAGTAACACAAATGACAAACTAGTTTAATATACTCATATGTTTACACACCACATTTGGAACTGTGTAGAGTTGAATCAGAAAGCCATCAGTAATGTAACAGATAAGTATATTCTCAATCTGCTGCTGACTCACCAGTGCGCTGCATGTCCAGGCTGGCTGCACGGAGTCTTGTACTTGCTACAGCTGCGATTGGGACAGATCCTGTAACAGTCTTTTTTGAGCTGCTAGTAGATGGGTTCCTCTTCTTTCGTGCCTTCTTCTTCAGTTGAAATTCCTCCAAGCTTAGAGATGGCAGAGCCTCAATCTTCTCATCCAAATTGAAATCTCTGCAAAACAGATCAACAGACAGACATGTAAGGTTTGAACATCTTATGTTGTGAACATCCTGGTCAAGTGAGCAGCACTCTTGATCTAGTTTTGGGTCATCTCATATTCAACCCCTATCCTAGAGACAGACCACTGACATTCATGTTCAAGATTTGGGACATCTCATGCTCAAATCTTATCCCAGAGAATGGCCACTGACACACACACACACACACTATTCAACCTATGACAGAGTCATGGGTTGACTAGAGGAAGAAAGGATGTTAACACACTGAGACATAAGTAACATAAGTAAAAGCAGACACTTCAAGAACACATCGGTAAACATAAAACATAAAAGAATTATCAGACACAAATATAATATGAAAAAAAGGCCCTTCCTTCAAAACAGGGCTTACAGAATCTGTTTATCAACACATTCAGTTCAATTATACAAGCTGCGATATATTTTTATAATTGGAAACAAACTTGGTTTACACTTTCTTGGCATAGTGAAAAAGTAAAAGAAATAAACACATTCATCTCCTGCAGAAACTACAGACTCCATATTTAACTTCTTTGCCTATTCGACTCGAAATTTTAACAAATCTTAAAAAATTTTAAGAAAAGGTTTTAATTCTAATCTTGTCTCACATTTATTTTACCATTTGCTTATTTATATATTACAATTTTACTGTAACACTTATTTTGCAATGTGCAATCACAATCCCACAAGTACTGAGATTGAAATGATTTAACACGAGTCACATTGGCCCATCAATTTCAAGCCAGTATGCACCTGATGACAGATCAACCGATCTGCAACATGTTGTGCGGTTCAGATAAAATATCGTTGTGTTGACTGATCATTTGTTGGCTTAGTTGAACAGATACAAAACTCTACTGCTTCAAAATGAAGGCATGCAGTGTCAGTTAACATGATGTACTGGGTATCATCTTAGGCATGCAGTGTCAGTTAACATGACGTACTGGGTATCATCTAAGGCATGAAGTGTCAGTTAACATCATGTACTGGGTATCATCTAAGGCATGCAGTGTCAGTTAACATCACGTACTGGGTATCATCTAAGGCATGCAGCATCAGTTAGCTTCACGTACTGGGTATAATCTAAGCAAGTATCACCAAAACATCAAAGCAAAGCAGTGGCCCTAAAATTACAAGGCAATAATTTTTCATTCAATAATGTACACTCTGAGCAACTGGAAGTGTCACTACCTAAACCATAAACAAATAACACAAAATTGTAGAATGGGCAGTGGTCACACTACAAGCATGTATCTGTTCAGTATATAAAAAATGACATACATGACACATCTACTCTTATGACAAACACAAAATTTCTCTTTATAATCAAAACATGTTAAAAAAAAAAGGGTCATCATTAGGCCAAAAAATGTAAAAATATGAAAAGGACTGCAGCTAAAGCATTTAAAATTGACTTTCATCATGATAAATCGAAGCAGAAAGATGATATTGCTTTTATATCCCATACAAGTAATGACATAATGACAAAGAACCAAAATACCATCAACGTTACAAAACATGCCACATGCAAAACATTTTTATATTGTATATTAATCAAGGCTACCTCAGATGAGAATTAATGAAATAATACAGTATAATATAATCACAGGAATTTGTAAGGATGAGTTCTCCTTCACATTATTAAGAAATGTAAATGTTTTAAACATTGTCCTCTTTGTATTTTTAAATTTTCTTGTCCAATATGATCCTTTTTTTTAAACATGTAGCAATTATGAAAAGATATATTGTTTGTAGCGTAAAGATATATTGTTTGTAGCGTAAATATATATTGTTTGTAGCGTAAAGATATTGTTTGTAGCATAAACATATATTGTTTGTAGCATAAAGAATAGCTGTGTTGACTGTAGCACCTTTATTCATTTATTTATCTTTTTTCACTCCAGAACAGGCCATGGGGGCTCACAGGTGGAGCAGAAGCATAGCTCTACTAGTTCCTTAACATCGACTCTAGATCGGGATGGGCGGTCAATGCTGCACCCCGGCCGCTTTACCCGCCGGTACCCCTTATTCAGGAGGATGGGTGGGCACCAAGGCCAGTCTGGATGGGTGTACAAACTCTCGCCCCACCAGGATTCAATCCCTTGACCATCTAGTGGCACCTTCAATATACTGTATAGTGATTGAAACACAGTGGCATGTCCTCTGTTATAACATGAAGTACCCAAAGACCTAAAATAACAACTGCAATATTACTGAATGAATAATCTGGTTTTCTGGGATGTGATGCTATGTCATTAGGTGATTGGGTCCTAACATAGTGCCTTTATACTCATGGGTCAAGGGTCAAGTGGATGAAGAAGTAACCCTCGATGACGAATGCACTACGTTCCTTTGTAACTTCAGGACCGCAGCGTTGCAACGTCACATCGCAGAAGACTGTACTGCTCAGTTACACCTCTGTATAAATAATCACAACTACTAATAGTTATTGTTGTATATGGTGTTACATTTTATCTGTCACCCTAATGGTAAACAAACACTGAAGATGTGTGAGATAAGGGCACCAAAGGGAAAATTTGGAGTTGTGAATGTATACTTACGCAGCTCTAAACCGTTTCTTTGGTGATGAGTCAGAAAATGAATCCTCTGAAGTATCTGAACGTTTTCTGGACTTCTTATCTGATGAAGAACTTCCAAGATGTGATAAGCTTTCCTTTGCGGAACTGCTAAATAAAAGAAATATGCCAATATACAAACTTTACGTGCAACAACAGGACAAGCAAAAGGATCCTTTTTCCCTTAACAATTCACAATAAGCAGACCGATCTTGAGCAGCGTACTATTCATAAATATGAAATATTTATGTTATATTCTTGGCTATTATTTGCATGTTTAGATAATGAAAGGAATTCAAACATCATAACAGTTCACCACAAAGGCTCAGAGGGGGAGTAGATGTAGAGCTCTATTCTTTCTTTAACCTCAGCACTAGATGGGGGAGAGTGGCCAACACAACGCCACACTCTGGCTGCTTTACCCTCGGGAAACACCCAGTACCCATTGTATAGGTAGGCTGGGTGGACCCTGGGGCCGGTCTGGGCAGGTGCGGTAAATCTCACCCCCCACTGGGATTCGATCCCTGTACAATCCAGCCAGTAGTGCGCTGCTATACAACTGAGCCATTCCGGCCCACAATATAAACATAACAGACAAATTAATTCAGAGATTATAACAGATGTAACTGGAAAACCATGTTCTTCAAATGTTCTGAACTCACCACTACCAACCACAAGCATGACTCCTTGGGCAGACCCTACAAACACTGGCATGAGACTCACACAAGTTGCTGCATTTGGGCCATGACATGCTGCAGCTGGTGACATTTGCAAACCGTGGAAAGAGCAAGAGATGACAGTGTTTGTTCTGACTAAGAGTTAGGTAACTGTGTGGAGCCATGGGAATATATGGATTGATCTGCACCATTTAACCTTTAACCTTCAAGAACCAGTCTGTGTGTCATCTAGTGGCACCATCAATGGAACACTCAGCAACCACTCACCAGTACTGCATACAACAGCAAATGACAGAAAAACAAAGGTTTTGACATCCAGATTATTTGCTGTGTTCTGGAACATCACTGTCCAGCTGGGACTGAATATAGTGTAGCAATGTTCTGACACCCTCCTCTTGTTCAGAACAACGTACATAGATGTAAAAATTGGGTGAATGGAACTCTTAAAAATAGATTCCAGGCTCCCCAGGCCATACACATGCATCACTGTTGGCCTTGCCTTCCACCATTTTCCTTTCACAGATAGTTCAGTATAAGTAGGAGCACATATGACATCACAGCAACAGCAGTGCACACGCACTCTACCATTCCGCACTTACTGCAAAATATTCCGTAGTGGATTCAGGTGTTCTAGGATATTACACTGTGTCGTTTGGTGGGTTGTTCTACATGTTTTGATGGATCAATCCTTTGAAATGTCAGGAACCACTTAGTGTCACATCCCAGAAGACCTGAATCCTCAGCAACACTGTTGTGAGCACCTCAAAGCCTCTCAGGTTTTGTACTGTTTGTTATGCTTTCCGTAGTGTTGAGGTCAGAGTAATGCCTCACCTTGAGACACAAACTTGTGACTGGTGGAAAGGTGTGAGGCTGCACCAACAATGGTTAAAGGATTACAAGGACTATCAAGCTGCTCATAACAAGCACAATTTGACAGACTCTTGCTCTTGTCAAGTACCTTTATTATGAGACACATTCTATAAGTAATGTTCCCTAGCCAGAAGACTTTGTGTTAATGAAGCATTATGTGAGATTTCAGACTTTTACCTTAGTGCAACTGAGGCTGTTGTTCTTGTTACATGTTACACAGCATATGCTGGTATTTGTTAATTGGCATTTTGGGACAGCCTCTTGGTCTCATTTGCGAAGGTTATGCAGTCCAAGAATAACTGCTTGGCCCTTGAAGATGGGACCAATAGGCTGTCCCAAAAAGATGGTAAACAGCTATCGGCATACGCAATGTAACATCCCAGTTGAGCGATGGCCTCAAACAAGCATTTTATTACCCAGTAGGAGGCTGCACTTGTAGCATGGATAATAACATGCAACAAATCATTTGTTTGGGACACTGAACTGACATGTGGGAGGTTACTGACTTCACAGTTATCAGGAAAACAAAATGGCTGCTTCTGAAAGGTTGTGAATGTAAGAGCCCCATTTATACTGCAATGGAATTTTTAAGTTCATGGCCATATGAAACAAACATATCAAAGGGTTCACAGTTCATGTCAAAAAATAATGATACTTTAAGGGAATAAATGAGCTATGTTTAAGGTTGTGATGATTTAGTTCTCTTTTAATTTTTCTAACCTACACAAAATTACTTGATAAGCATCCCTCACACATGCAACATACCCAAGTGGATTGTACATTGTTCAACTGTTGTTACAGCATACTTCCCATAACAAGCTGCACTCATAACTAAAGCCTTCCATTCTACAGTCTACTTATTGTAAACACAAAGCTCAACTTTGATTAACAAAATCCCTTACATAAGCTTATCATTAAGCCTAACTGAGGAGCAACAATACCTTGACTTGTTTCCTGCCCGTCTACTGCCATGTTTCAGATTCGAAGTAGTGGTTTCTCTCTTTGTAGTTGGCATCTTCTTTTTTAGTATCAGTCCTGAAGGTGCTGGCTTCAGTGTGGACTGAATTTCAAGATTCAGTTCACGAAATGTGTCCGAATTGTCTGTTTTCTCACTAGTGGTTGAGGAGCCAGAATCAAGCCTTTCTCTCCTTTTAACTGGAGTTGATGGAAAATCAACATTACTGGAACACGACAAGAAATATGTCAGCTCTCACATTTCTTACTGCAGGCCTAACAGAAAACAACAAAAGGCATTTTAAAATTTACTCTGTGTTGTTGCCAATAGGCACTGTAGCCCTGGCAATTAAAGTGATATGCAGGCAAAGTGGTGGTTTCAGAAACCGATTAAATTCTTCATACCCAGAAATTTCTCTTTAATTATATCAGTAAATCTGAATTCCTTTATCTGAAAATTATTCTTTTTAATATTGAATGTGGCACGGACAAAAGCAATCTATCTTGGATGAAGAAATGTTAGGCTACTGACTAGATAACTTGCTAGTTGATCTCCCCGACATATACATAGCTCAGTTGGCACTATGTGGCTGCTGCTAGGCTCACCTCAGAGTAGCCGGGCAGTGTCACATCTCACACAGAAACTTTTACACTGTTTGGAGTACATCCATAGTTTCAGTTATTATCAACATTTCTGAAATGGACAGGAACCATTGCTGGTGCACACAAACTGCTTCACCCCTCTTCAGCTTGCCTCTTAAGCCTTTTGCCAACTACCAGCAAGTAATCTGGTAGTTGTCCACGAATGTTTCAGGGGTACAAAGTGCTCCCATTTTTGAGGCACATTCATCAAAATAAAATTAAATATTTAATGTCTGTCAGTATATAAAAAGGATTGATAAATTCAGAGAAAAAACATTAAACAATATAATTTACCTCTCACTGCTACTGCCCAAGTTTCTCCGAGTCCGCTTTCCGAGTACGAGACGACCTTCACTCATAAACTCTCGGTAACGCTGCCCTTTACAGGTACGTGAAGATTTCCTTCGCTGTATTTCACTTGGGCTTGGAAGCAGCTGTGGATTATCAGCAGCTGCAGGAGATTCGTCATCTGAAACCCTGGTCCAATTGTTTGTGTGTTTTAACACAGAATCTGATTTTGTTGTAGTTGTGTCAGCACTGTACCCTAACGTCTCTGGCCTCAGTGATACACAAACATTTTCGTTGGAAGAGTCTTGGGAAGTTCTCCTTTCTTCAGAATTCTTTGGAGCAGATGTAATATCAAATGTGGTAACACCTGAGGTTTCTTTTACATTATCTGTGCCATTCATCATATGCTCCAGTGACTTTTGTATGGATAATTTTGAGGTAGTGTTCTGTGAACAGCGAATCAACTGCTTTGCCCTGATTACATCTACTTCGCCATTTTTTACTTCATAATTTGCAGGATCATATTTTTTAACAGAGTCTGCTGAAGCTGCCATAGGAACACCATTAAAAGTATTGTCAGCATCTGATTTTGGAGGTCTATCTACTCTACCATTTTCATCTCTAATTACATTTTCAGATCCATCACCTGATACAAAGCTATCACTATTTGTTGCACATGACTCGTTAAACAAGGGAGATGTCCGCTGCTCCTGTTCACTTACTGCTGACCCGCAGCTTGCCAACGTCTTCACCACAGCACAATCATACAACCTTGTCATATGCAGACCTTTCCCTTCCTGACTCTCCGAGTGTTCTTCTGGTTTAGTGCTCTGTCCCGGTGGACTGTGAACTGTAACTGTCCTTACCTTATTGTCATCATTATACAGTGCTGGGAACACTAACCCATTCTGCTCAGCACTGTCTAACCCCACTTTCAATTTTGGCATAAAATCCACTCCTCTGTTATCATGACAATTGTTCATTGAACAATCAGTCAGTTTAGAAGTATTTTCGTTTTGGAGTACACTACTGCCAGTATTTTCCTTTCTTTCAGAAGTCCTTGAAAAATCAAACACACTTGGCAGTTCTTTGAAACCTCTTTCAGACTCACAGCATGTAGGCTTTGGTTCGGTGTAATTTGCACTCATATTAACAGTCTTGGTTAAGTTATCACAAAGATCAGAGGTTACAACCCTATTAGAATTCAACAGGCAGGGTGAAGATGAAACGCGGTTTTCACTTTGGATGTCACATTTCCAATTCGCAGTCTCCACAGCAGTAGCCACCTTGTCAGTATTTCCACAGCCTGGAACTTCTGAAGCATGATTTGCGTCATAATTGTCAATGCTGTAATAACAACCTTGTGGCCTACAGTTCCCCAGTCTGCTCTCTTTACAAATTTCTGATGCAATATCATTACTAACATACACATTATTATTCATACTTTTGCAATCATACTGACAACTTGAATCTACATTCAAATCACAACCCAAGTTCTCTGTGCCAGACAGAAATTTTTCTGGTGAAACTGTCGCAATGCTGTGATCATCTAATGTTAATGGGGATTTTATTAGTGTTGGCACACAGTTGCCTTTACTCTTAGGCACAACAATGTTGCTACAAATGACACTGTTGTTAGTCAGGTGCAGAGGTGGGGACATTACAGTTCTTTGTTGATTGGATGGAGATTGAAGTGTAGGCAAGGTCCCCGAAGGCTGCGACTTTTCCATTAAAAAAGCATTATTGCAGTCGGTGCTTGAGTTTGAAGGTGGTGATGGTGATCTTGCATGATGATCTGTGAAGCCACAGAGCCTATCTACTACCCTATCAATGATTTGTTGCTGTGATGCCTTTATTGTTGTCTCCAGATTCCTATGAGGTCTGACACCAGACAGTCCCTCATCACCTTCCCTCTTACTGGAGATATGCTGACGGATCACAGTGGATGGTGCACAAACCATTTCAGAACCATCTATACAGTCATCTTTATTATGGCTCATACTTCGATGGTGCCTGCCCCTCAACTTTGCAGGACCACCCACATCTCTCAGCTTCGATACGGGATCTAAACTTGGCACAATGGAAACGAAAGCAGAGTTGCTGTGACTTCCTTTAGCCTTAAAACAACTTTCCTTTATGTTACCTAGTTTTGTGTCCTTCAATTTATTTGTTACTGAATCAGCGCTAGCCCTACGAGAGTTTGTCTTTCTCTCTTGAAGTGAACTTAACTGATTTGCTGCATGGCTTCTCAGTTTTGTAAATGGCGACATAAAATTAACTGGGGATAATCCCATGGACAGGGACTTAGAAGAAGAAGAAGACCTGAAGTCCAGGGTGGTTGAAGCGGAAGTCTCACTTGGTCCATTCCCAAATGTTTCCCCCTTATCAGCTTGTATTGTATACTGCTGAGGTGTCACAGTAGTGCTGGCTTCAAGAAGACCCATTGTTTCCTGCAGATATCGCTTCTTGGGAGGTTTTGGTATAGTTGGAGATGTAGGAGTGGTGGGAGTGGTTGGTGTGGAAGGGGGAGAGGCCAGAAGGCTACTCAGCCCGCCCATCTGACTTTCATCTGAGGAGAAAAATAAAACATTGCTAAGAAAGCATCATTCATTATTGTACCTTTATGGTATGTACTACACAGTCTTTCTTTGACTGTCTCACCAAACAAGGCAGCTTTCTTGCACAGAAAGCCTGCATCTGTTGGGACATCCCATAATAGATGCAGTGTTCAGGACAGCAATAAATAAATACAAATTACAATAAAAAATACATTACTTACATACTTACACACGAGAGCTGTGACACATTCAAAAGGAACTAATTTTCTATACTACAGATTTCTGACACCTTTCATATTTTAGACAAGACCAAGATATGCACATTAAAAAAAAATCTTAAGACAGTGCAGAACCCACAACTACCACAATGCCACATTTTAAGCTGCAGAATCAAAGCAGGTATTGTAGATGCTGATGATTGTGCCTGTGTGCTCTGAAATATGTATGTCAAGGTAATGCTTATGTTGGTCACCAACTAACTCACAGAAGCAGAGTGTTTCTTGAAAAGCTAACAGTTCCTTACCTAGTCAGAAAAGCTCTCACATTTTTATGGAACCTGTAGGTTCATCACCATAATCACAACAGCCTACCACTTGTCTCTACCCTCAGCCAGATAATACAGTCCACACCCACACCCTCCTATATTATTTCTTGATGATCCATTTTAATGTTATCCCTCATCTATGCCTACATTTCAAAGTGGTCTCTTTCCCTCAGGTTTCCTCACTGAAATTCTGTATGCACCTCTCCCTTCCCCCATATATGCCACATGCCTCACCCATCTCTCTCTTCACTTGAAAAATATTTGGTGAGCAGTAAAAATCAAGAAGCTCCTCATTATGCAATTTCCTCCTGTCACCTCATCACTCTAAGCCCAAATATCTTCCCTGCACCTACTCTTTTATATTCTCAGTATGTTTTCCCCTTAACATAAGAGATATCAAAGATGAAGCTGCATACCCACATAACAGATCAAGCAAAATTATAGTTCTTTATATTTTAATTGTTATATTTGTAAATAGCAAATGAGAAGACAATACATTCTGGACAATGCTTATGACGTACCTCAGTAAAGGTGCTAGTTTTTGGATAACAGATGTAATATGATGGTGAGACAAAACATTCGCATACCTATCCAGACATTTTACACCCACATGACCATACTTTATTTTAGCTTAGGAATCAGTAACTTAGTTCCTGCATAACAGAGCCCAATACTGATAAACAATATACATACCGTATGTTTCAGCATTATAGACAGGAGGATTATGAAACTCTGCCCCAACAGAAATAAGGGACATAAGTTCATAAAAATCACAATGTGAATTCACCCCTACAGATATTTGGGGTAAACAATAAAAGGACCAAGCACATAAAAAACAAGAATAATATCACACACAGCTAACTTTTTAAAGAAACGATAATTTGTTTGGCAGGAACTTGAAGCAAAGAGACAACTGGGAAGACCTATGCACACAATGGAGGACAATTTTAAAGTGGATCATAGAGAAATAGATAGGAAGGCATGGACTGGATTAATCTGGCATATGTGGAGAATTTGGCTAGGTGAGGAATAACACCTCTGCTCATCAGATTTAGTTAGTGACTAACTGTGTGATATTTAGATCCTACATGTGCATGCAGTGGTGGCAGCAGCACTTGCTGGCCACTCTGTGAGGTGGTGTGATTACTGCTTGCACCTTATTTTACATTCTGCAGTGTAGTGTCCTTATGCTAGACATCTGGAGAAAGGACATCAGTTTTATTATGTGTGTGTGTGTGTGTGTGTGTGTGTACTATGACTTCTGATGGCAGTAAAAAGTACTATTACCCATACAGAATTTCTGCACTATGTCAAGGCCACAGAGAGAAGTCTCACGGATCAACAACCCCCCATATCTTCCTCATGTTTTTAAATGTCCCTGGTAGTATACTTCTGTATAATCCTAACTATTAAATCATATGAATTTTGGTAGTGATAATCTTCAACTGTGACAAACACTTTTTGCTGGAAAACATAGGCCAGAGAGAAACACAGGGTAGGCAAACATTGGAAATTCCTCCTGTCATCTCAGTACAATCTTTCAGTTATTCATTTACCTAGGAACTTACACAGCATAAGCAGAGTACTGGTTATTTCTTTACTTCATTGCACTGTGCCAATTGAATATGTTCCAGAGCCTTACAACATCATACATAATAGTGAGTAAACATTAATGTTACACTAATTCATTTTGTGTATTCATGAATTTTCCAAACAAAATCAAGGGTTCATTTAAAATGTCTGGGACAAAAAATTACTCACCTGCCAGTTTGCCTGGTGTAATGGGACCACAGGTTAACTGACACTCTAATTTATGGGGTTTGTTTTGATTGGATGGACGTGTGACGAGTGTACGTAATGGTGGTGCAGGTAGCTTGTACCACTTGAAATCAGGATTTGCTTTTAGGAATGCTTCTTTGTACTGAAAATACAGGGAATACACAACATTAAACATCCCAACAATACTTACATAAAATTCAGCAATAATCTCTATAGAGTATATACAAAAAAAAAGTTTGGTGTCTGAGTTGCTTGGTTGTTCACATATTTAACCCTTTGACGCCGAAATTAAATCTTTGACGCCAGAATTAAACCCCCCCCCCGGCCACTTTAATGGCCGTTCGGCTATTTAAAGGGTTCACTGCACGGCATATATATATATATATATATATATATATATATAT
>Ga0123352_10015505_pt1 | contig 12132 bp, 13 predicted proteins | sample TergutLab28metaG_FD_89700 | JGI IMG/M metagenome (GOLD analysis project Ga0123352, IMG submission 89700) | Labiotermes labralis P1 segment gut microbial communities from Petit-Saut dam, French Guiana - Lab288 P1 | ecosystem: Host-associated > Arthropoda: Insects > Digestive system > Gut ... | reverse complement strand
TCCGCTATGCACTTTTGCGGAAAAGCCTTACGTACCTTTGGGTATGTGCGGTTTTCCGCAAAAGCACCTATCGAAAAAACGCTCAAAAATCTAACGAAAGCGAATTATCGAACACACCCTAATCCCGCTCCTTAATCAACCCTTCTTGATAAGCCCGAACAAGCATTTGAAGGCTCTCGATTTTTTTAAGTATTTGCTTACCGTTGTCGGTATCAATAACTTTAATGCGTCTTACGTTACGGCTTACATAATCCCTTGGTGCAACTTCGAAGTTATCACTGTTGATTATATCATCGACAGATGTAAAGGGGTTATGGCTTGTTAACGCCATGCCATGCGAGTTATATGTAAGGGTATACCCGGCTATTCCCGTAACTCTTTGATACGCCTTTGCAAATCCGCCGTCGATGTTAAGAAGCTTTCCCCCGGCTTTTATCGGGCTTTCACCTTTTTTAATCTCGACGGGAACATGCCCGTTAATTATGCATGAATTTTCATGTTCAAGTCCAAAGTTTTTAAGAATTTTGATGCACACATCCCTATTGTCACGCAGGTCAAAGTATGGGTTCTTTTCTTCATGATGCGTCTCTTTATCTTCAATAAAATGCCGTTCGAAAGTCGTCATTTTGTTTTTACCGTAAAGAGGTGAATCCGCCCCGCACCATAGATACCACATAATGTCAAGCCCACGAAGCTTAGCTCTTGTATCCTCTTTTTCGCGAAGTGCATATCCTTGGCGGCATGATTTTTCAAGCGCATCAAGCAGTTCAATACCTTGCATAGGCGTTCCGTCAAAAGGTACGATTTTAAGTTCTCCGTCCGGGTTCATAGGGATACATCCGTGATACAAAAGGTTTCCGTTATGTATTTTATACATTCCGCCGTTGTTAAATAAAAAGCGAGCATGTTTCTGCATTTTTTCACAATTAAGAAAACTGCGTTCAAGCTTTTCTAAAACGTCCATTTCCTCCGCCGTTAAAGCGTAAGGGTCTTCCGGGTCTACAGTCGGGAAATAATTATCACGCATTTGATATGTTTTCCCGTCCAGTTCGATAATCCCTTCCGCATAGTTTACCTTGTCAAGAATCAACCTGTCATCCATTTCAAATTCAGGATTGCGCCTTATAACAGCACCTTCTATTTTAAACTGAATAATCGAAATTGCTTTATGCATTTTCGTAATAAGGTTTATTTCTTTATTGCTCATTTTTTCACGCTGCTGGTCTGTTAAGTTAAGCTTAAAGTGAAGGCAGGGGTCATCCTTATAGGCTTCCATAGCAAATGTAGCAAGCGGTACAAGGTTTATGCCGTAGCCCTCTTCAAGAGTGCTTAAATTATTATACCTTGCTGCAATACGGATAACGTTGCAAATACAAGCAAAAGATCCTGCCGCCGCACCCATCCAGTTAATATCATGATTACCCCACTGAACGTCAACCGAGTGATATTTACATAAATCCTCCATAATATGCTCTGCGCCGTCACCTCTGTCAAAAATATCGCCTATAACATGAAGATGATCAACAGCCAACCTCAAAATCAAAGATGCCAACGATTTAATAAAATCATCCGCTCGCCCAAGTTTGATAATACGGTTAATAATTTGATTATAATATTCCTGCTTATGAAGTCTGTCAGAATCTTCATGAAGAAGCTCTTCAAGTATGTATTTAAATTCCGGCGGCATAGCCTTGCGTACCTTTGAACGTGTATATTTAGAAGCGGCACGCTTACAAACCCGAACCATGCGGATAAGGGATATACGGTAAAAATCGTCCAAATCTCTCTCTTCGCTTAATGCTCTTTCCAAAGTCCGTTCAGGGTAACAAGTAAGCATATTAAGCTGGCATTTTTCTGATTCACGAATACTTTCGCCAAAAAGTTCTTCAATATATTCCCAAACAACACCCGAAGCGTTTCGCATAACATAATCAAACGCTTCGTATTCACCATGAATGTCAGACACAAAATGTTCGGTGCCTTTAGGAAGGTTTAAAATCGCAGAGAGGTTTATAATCTCAGTACAAGCAGAACTTTGGCTAGGATATTGATCCGCAAGAAGCTGTAAAAAGTTGATCTCTGCGCTTGACATATTATCTTTTAGTTTTTTCATTTTTTAGCACCTGTTTTATCCTTTATCATGACTTTTCCAATTTACTAGCTTTAATCCTCTTATATGATCAAAGTCCTTTGTGTTGCAGGTAACAAGAGTGAAGTCATTTACAACACAATATGCAGCAATGAGAATATCTGCATCTCCAATTGTGAGCCCTGATTTGCGCAGTACCGCCCAGATGGAAGCGGCTTGTTTCCATATATTAATATTGATTTCTATTATTGGGCAATTCAAACGCATAATATTATATGCTGCTTCTTTACGTGATGATGGAGTATGAAAGAACCCCCGTAGGATTTCATAATCAACAATAGAGGGTATCACTATATTGATTCCATCTCTTGCCACTTTGTAGAATCGCTTAACTACTAGTGGTTCTTGATTAAGAAAATCAATTACTGCATTAGTATCCAATGCATACGTCATAATAGTTACTCCTCATTAAAAGCAATAGTCTCACGTCTAAACTCCATGCGAGGGAAATCTTCCATGCAAAGTTTCTCATTACCAGATTCCCTCAATAAATTATGCAAATCTTCAAGCCAACCCAATGAAACTACGTCAGAATCATCTTGTATCGGCTCATCAATAATCGTAATATACACCTTGCGTCGCTCTGGTATAAGTAATGCCTTCCCGGCAGTATAAAACTTGCCGCTCTCAAAATAACCCTCATAAGCTTGTGCTTGCATTTGATTCCCTCCATACCGCTTTACTCATTATCCATATCCTCCGGAATCTCAACATCCTCCGCATCAACCTTAGCCATACTAATCAAATCAGTACCATTAGGAGATTTATAAGCTCAACATTCCCGGCAAAAACACTCGGAAACCTGGCGAAAGTAAATCAGCGGTCAGGTCTATTATGCAACATCATCAGCATAGTCAACAATGGCCACTTCTTTAATAAGATTTTCAAGTTTATCAACAATTGTTTCCAGTTTTTGCATAACATTATCTGTATAATAGACTTCTCCGCACTGTTTGCAAGCTGATGCCGGAACATTTTTTACAATGATTACGCATTTATCTAAAGTTACAGCATAAGTCTTAAGTCTTGATTCAGTTCCGCCCTTGCAACGAAAACAATCCATAATTATTTTCCTCACTTTCTTGTCTTTAAATCATTCTCCCACTTATCTAAATCCGGTCTGTATGCAGTTATCATACAACACATAGTTCCTTCATTTAATCCAACTCCGTCCATACAATCTTTCTTTCTAAAACAAGAGATTGGATTTGTGATATTCCGATTTTTGACATCATGCATACTCCTTCATCTCATAACAATATCTGAAATCTCATCATAATCATTTAAGCCATCTCTTTTTGCATTACTCTGCCTCAGTTCCAATCTCATCTTCTTCCTCCGGAATCTCAACATCCTCTGCATCAACCTTAGCCATACTAATCAAATCAGTACCATCCGGTAGATTTATAAGTTTAACGCCCTGTGTAACACGTCCAATAACTGAAATATCAGCAACACGCAGGCGGATTACAACCCCGTCGGAATTAATAAGCATGAGCTCGTCGTCATCTGTTACTTTAGAAACGCCAACTACGCTTCCTGTTTTATCGGATATTTTATAAACTCTAAGACCTTTTCCGCCACGATTTTGAAGTTTAAAGGCATCTTTGTCTGTACGCTTACCCATTCCACCGGAGGTTACGAACAAAATTTGACTGTCATCATCAGCGTTTAATACATCCGCACTTATAACCGTATCTTCCTCCGCAAGGCGGATAACACGCACACCCGCAGCCGTACGACCCATTGATCTTACATCATCTTCATTGAATTTAAGACCCATACCCTCTTTTGTTGCAACGAAAACATCTTTTGTTCCGTCGGTTTTAAGCACGGTTATAAGCTCATCATCTTCTCTAAAGTTGATAGCTATAAGCCCGCCTTTACGTATTTTTGCAAATTGTGAAAGTTCGGTTTTTTTCGCAAGACCCTTTTTAGTCATCATCATTATATACTCGTTGTCAGCAAATTCTCTGACAGGCATAAGTGCCGCAACTTTTTCGCCCGGGCTTAAATTAAGCAGATTTACGATTGCAAGTCCTTTGGCGTTTCTTCCGGCTTCGGGTATGCTGTATGCCTTGATACTATAGGCTTTGCCGTAGTTTGTGAAAAACAGCAAATGGTCATGAGTGCTTGCGATAAACATGTCTTTAACAGCATCTTCCTCACGGGTTTGCATACCCATTACACCTTTTCCGCCTCGGTTTTGACTTCTGTATGTCGAAAGAGGAAGACGTTTTATGTAGCCCATAAACGACATTGTTATAACGCTCGTTTCTTCATCAATCAAATCTTCAAGGTCTATTTCAGAATCATCATACTCAATTGAAGTCCGGCGTTCATCACCATATTTCGCCTTAACAATCGCCAATTCTTCACGGATAACGGCGTAAAGCCTTGATTCATCTGCTAAAATCGCCATAAGCTCCTTAATAAGCTCCTGAATTTCTTTATATTCGTTTTCAAGCTTGTCACGTTCAAGCCCCGTTAAGCTTCTTAGGCGCATTTCAACAATCGCCTGTGACTGCTCGTCTGAAAATTCAAACCGCTCAGAAAGGCGCATACGAGCTGTTGGCGCATCCTTTGAACTACGGATTATGCTTATTACTTCGTCGATATGGTCAAGTGCTTTTAAATAGCCCTCCAGAATATGCGCACGACGCTTTGCTTTTTCAAGGTCAAAAATTGTGCGCCTTGTTACAACTTGCTTTTGGTGGTCAATATAATGCTCCAAAATCGCTTTCAAATTCAGCACTTTTGGTTTATTGTCAACAAGAGCAAGCATGTTTATACCAAAAGTATCTTGCATTTGAGAATATTTATAAAGCTGATTTAAAACAACGCTTGAATTAGCATCTTTTTTAAGCTCAATAACAATACGAACACCGTCACGGTTAGACTCGTCCCTAACATCAGAAATGCCCTCAACCTTTTTCTCGACAGCTAAAAAACCTATCTTTTCAACAAGCCGTGCCTTATTAACCTGATAAGGAAGCTCTGTTACGATAATCATTTCTCGGTTGTTTTTCATAGGTTCAATTGTAACTTTTGCACGCATAACAACTCGTCCACGACCTGTTAAATATGCCTCTTTTGCACCCGCAGTACCAAGAATTGATGCGGCTGTTGGAAAATCAGGACCCTTAATTATCGAAATAAGCTCTGAAATATCTGTTTCTCTGTTTTCAATCGTCCTGTTATCAATTATTTTGAAAATCCCGTCAATAACTTCTGTTAAATTATGCGGCGGAATGTTTGTTGCCATACCAACAGCTATTCCCGATGAGCCGTTAACTAAAAGGTTTGGAAATCTTGAAGGGAGAACAGTTGGTTCTTTAAGTTCTTCATCATAGTTCGGAACAAAGTCTACCGTATCTTTTTCAATATCTTGAAGCATTTCAACTGCCATGTGGCTAAGTCTTGCCTCTGTATACCTTTGTGCCGCTGCGCCGTCGCCGTCCATTGAACCAAAATTACCATGACCATCTACGAGCATGTACCTCGTTGAAAAATCTTGCGCAAGGCGAACCATAGCATCATAAATTGAAGCATCGCCATGAGGGTGATATTTACCCATTGTATCACCGACGATACGTGCCGACTTTTTATACCCTTTACCCGGGTCAAGGTTAAGTTCATTCATTGAGTGTAAAATCCGCCTGTGAACAGGTTTAAGCCCATCCCGAACATCAGGAAGTGCACGAGCAACAATAACACTCATTGCGTAGTCAATATAAGACTTCCGCATTTCCTCCTCAAGACTTACCGGTAGTATTTTATCCAGTGGTTTTTCTGTTTCGTTTACTTCGTTTGTATAGTTTATATCATCCGTTGACATTTTGTGTCTCCCTTAGGTTTGTATTATAATGATTCTTTTATAGCCCGTTAACAGGCTAACGCAAAAGAGCATTCAGCTCCTTTTCTAAATCATCAATTTCTATGTTCTTTAACAATTCGTCCCTCTCTGCTGTGTAGTCACCGTAACCTCTATCATATTGGCTAAGAAATAATGCCATTCCAAGAGGGCCAAGCTCTTTTGATAGTGCATCTATCCCAGCTTTGCGTAAAGCTAAAGGACTGTCATAATCTATCGCTAAATTACCCATTATTTAATACCTCCATATAAAAATTCAAAGGATTCTCTACTCGAATTTTAACGTTCGCACGTATTGATGAATTGATCAACTGTTTATCAGTAGTTAGAAAAACATCTACATTTACATATTCAGCCGAAGCCAAATGCAAACTATCAAAAAATTTCACACCATGTTCTCTTAATTTTACAGCACGAGCCTTTATTTCTGTATTATAATTAATTTTTATGGTCGCACCATCATGCAGACGAGATACTTTTTGTTTTTTAATAGCATCCGGATTTTTAGATGTCTCAAGCTCTATAATATCGCTACCGACCAATTCCCACTCTCCGGCCGAGCAGCGTTTTAATATGCCAACAATCGCTTCTGCCTCTAGGCGAATTTTACCCTGTGTTTGATCGTCAAACATTCTATTTAAGCAGCAAACATCAAAATAAACTTTCATTAACACTCACCTCAAGTTACAACATTTCCACTTAATCCATCCAAATTTGTGCATCAGATTACACATAATTATACACTTAAACCCAAGAAAAGTCTAGGCATTAAACGTATAAAACATAGAAACTGATTTTCGACAAATTGTGATATTCGGACTCTAGTTAATGTACATTGCATTGCAAGGGTAATGTTTGATAGTTAAATTTTAGTTTTTGCTATTGCTATGCCCCTTAAACACCTGTATAATACTAAGTATGTCGAAGTATGCCGAAAATAATGACATTAGAACAGGTCTACTGGGATAACAATACCTTTGTAATACAATGTACAACCATTTTGTACATTGTATTGCAAAGGTAAGGGGGAGCAGCTTCATGCGGAGATTTTTCTCTATTACAGCAATCGTTTTTTTATGTATTACTATTTTTATGATTTCTGCCGCCGGCAGCCAGCCCGGTTTAACTCGTGAAAGAGAGACTGGATTTGCAAGTGCGAATGTACATGCATCTTATCTATCGTATTTAACCATAACGAATTCAGATATTTATGAAAACAGCACTTTGCCGGTAATGTCAAAGTTGTTTTTCCATAGATCCCATTCGCCGTTTGAGTTACCTTTTTACAGTATTTCATCAGAATATGGAGAACAAGTTGTTATAATTCGCAATGAGCCGCCCTTGCTTTCATACATACGTTATCCGGCGGTTGATTATTTTGCAAACAGCATTATATCATATTGGGCAAACAGCGAATACGCAAATGCCGTTAACATGCTTAGTTTAATTAGGCTTGATGATGACAACGCATATGGTGAGATTTACATAACATATGATTCTTATATTACACAAGAACGGTTTGTTGGCATACTTGGCAAGGGCATGTCTAAATTTACGGGTATGGAGCAGCCGGATGTTATATTAAATGTGTTTAACTTTGATATAAAATATGAAATCATTCTTGAAAATGAACATATTATTGACTTAACCCGATATGAAGATGTGCTTATGCTTTTATTTAGAAAGGTTGTTTCCGCATATCCTCATATGTCTTGGTCACTTAATGACATAGATGGATCATGGCTTTCAAATTTAGTTATCGGTCATGAACGCATCTACTTTGTTATTGAAAAAGGTATGCATTTTCCGGGACAAATAGGGATATTATCAATCCCGCTTACTTTTTCAGAACTTGGTGATCTGCTGATTTTGCACAATAACCAAGCTTATGATGAAGTAGATGAAAATGATCCAACCGGAGTCAGCGGGGTTTTTATAGATACAACCGGTGTTCCTATACGCTCAAGTATAGACCCTTCAAGACCAATGGTAGCTTTAACATTTGATGACGGACCAAGTATGCATACAATACCAATTCTAGAAACGCTTGAAAGGTACAATTCACTTGCTACTTTTTTCGTAATTGGAGAATTAGTTGAACGCAGACCGGAAATAGTAATACAAGCATTTGAAGAAGGGCATGAAATTTTAGGTCATTCTTGGACGCATAGAAGGCTTACAACTATGTCAGATGCTGAAATTAAAAATGAAATTGTAAAAACAAATGATGTTATTGAAGCTATAACAGGTTTCACGCCTAACATGATACGAACTCCGTTTGGGCTTGTTAACAGTCGTGTACAAAGCATAGCCCGTGAAACAGGAGTAGCGATAATTAACTGGTCTGTTGACCCGCAAGACTGGAGGCTAAGGGACGCTGATGCAATATACAACGCCATCATGAGATCAGTACATGACAGGGCGATAATACTTTGTCACGATTTACGTGCTCCAACCGCCGAAGCGATGGAACGTGTTATACCATCTCTTGTTGAACGAGGATATCAGCTTGTAACTGTTTCAGAGCTTATGTATTTTTCCGGGAAGGAACTTGTACCTGGACAGGTTTACCATAGTGGGTTATAATAATCTGTGATCTTTTTAAGTAAAGTATAGCAATATTGCCAATCAAGAAAGCTTTTGTCATTGCAGGCTAGCCCCGCAATGACAGTGATTCTATTCAACCCTTGATTCGCATTAATAATAAGAAAAATATCATGAATCCAGACTTAGAGAAGACCAACAAAACTGATTGTTGGTTTCAGTTTGTGGTTTAATTAGAAGGAGCCGTCAATGAAATCCATACTAAAAAACCCACCTGCCTATGTAGTATTTTTGGCTGTAGTTCCAAGTGCAACAACGGTTATTTGGGTTCGATTGAGTGATGCGCCGTCGCTTGCGGTTGCCTTTTGGCGCATGGTATTTTCTGTTATTTTATGTATCCCGCTTTTGATAATTGAACGCCGTGAACTTAAAAATTTGAAAAAGAAAGAGGTTCTACTCTGTGCGCTAAGCGGGTTCTTTCTTGCGCTTCATTTTGCAACATGGCTCGCTGCAATAAACTTAACAACAGTTGCCGCTGCCGCATCTTTAGTTGCGACAGCACCTATCTTTGTTGCAATAATGAATGCAATTTTATTTCGAAAGAAACCGGGAAAAGTAATAATTTTAAGCTTACTGGCTACAATAGCCGGGTCAATAGTTATTGCATTTGGCGGGGGGGGGGACGCTTCTCTTGGTGCATTTGACGGTAATATGCTCGCTGTTTTGGGAGCCATTTCTGCTGCTGCATATTTTGTAACAGGGAGTTTTGTAAGAAAAACAGTCAGCTCAGGCATTTATGTTTCAATAGTTTTTGCGATTGGCGCAATGTTTCTTGCGCTTTTTTCTATAATTGCCGGGGTTCCTTTTGCGCCTTATTCTTCAAATACGTTTTTAGTTATTTTCGCAATGGCACTCTTTTGTTCAATAGGCGGTCATGTTGTATTTAACTGGCTGATTAAATATCATGGGGCAATGCTTATATCTCTTGCTGTTTTGTCTGAACCTGTTCTTGCAAGTATTTATGCGTTTTTCCTGTTTAGCGAAGTTCCGCCGTTTACTACAGCCATAGGCGGGGCAATGATTATTACAGGTCTTGCATATTATACCCGCAAAGGTCAAGAAGAAAATGCTTAAGATATTAAGGGTTAATACATAAACGGCGCAAGAAGCTCTTGAATTTTTTCAAAATCGTCGTCGTTATGAATATCAAGTCCAAGATTTTGAGTTAAATCAAGGCTGAATATACCCATTATTGATTTTGCATCAACTCTATATCTTTCAGATGTTAAATCAAAGTCACCATCTTGCATTGAGATTATATTTACGAAATTTTTTACTTTTTCGATTGTATCAAGTTTGATTGTTAAAGATTTCATCCGGGAACATCCTTTCAATTTTGCATAACTTTGTGTCTTGGATTGCTATTTTACTATGAGGGCAGGTAGTCTGTCAATAATAGACCTGTACACTAACCTCATTCCGCTATATTTCATATCTAATGTAAAGGAGAATCTCTATATATTGATTAATACAGACTTTCACGTACATTGTAATTTTTCAGGCGATGCCTCCGCGAGCATGGAAAGTATGGTCGCTGCGGCAGTTGAAAAAGGCTTTAAACAAATAGCCTTCACAGATCATATAGACTTTTCGCCTACCGGTGAAAAGCTTTACTATATTGATTATGATGAATACCTAATAGAATTTAACAGAATTAAGGATAAATATGCAGGTAAGATAGAGCTTGTTTTTGGAATTGAAATGGGTCTTGAACCACAAATTGCCCATGTTATTAATGATTTTATATCAAAATATCCTTTTGAGTTTGTTATAGGTTCGTCTCACTCTACTGAAATGAAAGAACATTTTTCTGAGGACTTCTTTCAAGGAAAGGATAAAAAAACTGCTCATGCCATGTATTTTGAAGAAGTGTATAAAAATGTAACAACGATTAACTGCTTTGACTGTTACGGGCATTTGGATTATATTTCAAGATATGGCCCATATGAAGATAAAAGCTTGAATTACTGGGATCATGATGAAATTATTGATGAAATACTTATGGAACTTATTTCAGACGGCAAAGGTATAGAAATAAATACATCTGCATTGCGATACGGTCTTGATTCTCCCTATCCTTGTTTCGATATATTAAAGGCTTACAAGGATTTTGGCGGCGAGATAATAACTATCGGGTCTGATGCTCATGAACCGAAAAATTTAGGATGGCAGTTTGATAAAGCAAGAGATGTGCTTCTTAACGCAGGGTTTGAATATTATACTGTGTTTAAGAACAGAAAGCCCAAATTTATTAGGATTAATTAAGCTATGTTTCGACATCATATTGCTGCGCTTGTGTTTCGTTTTTTACTGCTTTTGCTTTCGGTTTGTTTATATTTTACAGACATCGAATCACTTAACTTTACTGTAATGCCCCGATTTAATTTTGGGGGTATACTGTTAATCGTTATAATGATTACGCTTGTTGTTGGCATGTTATACCGCATTATTCCAAACAAACGCATTCCGATTGGAGCAAGGAAGCATTTTGACTGCTCCTACTCAGAGGTAGTTGTTAAACCTTCAGACAAACAAATAACCTTAGCGCAAAAGCAGTTGCAGAAAGGAGCATTTCTCAGCGGTCTTGGTTGGGCACTTGTTACGGCGACATTACTTTGTACCTTATGGCTGATTGATTCCCTTAGCCCTGCCGCAGTTATATTAATCACTTTGTTCTATTCTGTGATAGATTTGGTTTTCATATTGATTTTTTGCCCGTTTAAGAATCTCTTTATGAAAAATCGCTGCTGCGCAGTCTGCCGCATTTATAATTGGGATTATTTTATGATGTGCGCACCATTAATCGTTTTCCCATCGCTTTATTCGACCACTTTGTTTCTTTTGTCTGTTGCTGTCTTACTGCGTTGGGAAATAGCGATTAAAAAACATCCTAATTTTTTTATAGCTGAGATGAATGAGAATCTTGGTTGTGATAGGTGTAACAGTGACAACTAATAGTGAGTAGTGTTCGATTTTGTCATTGAATAATACGAATTGGCGATGTGCAATTTGCTACAATCAAGTCACACAAAATTGGAGGCAAAGAATGTTTGATAAAGTTGAATACTGGCTAGAGCTATGTGACGATGATATGAAGGTAGCGAAAAATCTATTTCGATCCAAGGACTATCTATGGATGTCATTTCTCTGCCATCTTGTTGTTGAAAAATCAATTAAGGCAGTCATTGCTGATAGAACTGAGCAAGAGCCCAAACGCATACATGACCTTGTTAAACTATCAGAGCAAGCGACTTTGGTTGACGAGATAAATGATGCACAAATGGATTTATTGGAAGAATTAACCCCATTTAATTTAGAAGCTCGATACCCTTGCAATACAATGTACAACACGCCTGAAACTGCTAAAAATTCGCTTCTTCTTTATTTTCGGTCTTGGTGTACGGCTAGTACAACCTGCGACCTCAAATTTCGAATAAACGAATTTTTAGCGGTTTCAGGTCGGAGAGTTTTGAGTCGGAAATTTTTATTCCTGCCACGAAAAGAG
>Ga0123352_10015504_pt1 | contig 12132 bp, 7 predicted proteins | sample TergutLab28metaG_FD_89700 | JGI IMG/M metagenome (GOLD analysis project Ga0123352, IMG submission 89700) | Labiotermes labralis P1 segment gut microbial communities from Petit-Saut dam, French Guiana - Lab288 P1 | ecosystem: Host-associated > Arthropoda: Insects > Digestive system > Gut ... | reverse complement strand
TTAACTAGTTTTGTTTTCCCCACTTTCATCCCAATTTTTTGCAGTCAAAAAAATCTTTTAATAAAAAAAATATTCGTGGCCGGAGGTGGGGGGGGGGGCGTGGGCTTTTCCCCCCCTCCAGTTCCGCGTATGATAAGAAAAAATTTTAGGCGGACAGATCTTATGATGCTCTGTGTTTTGCTAACGACACTATAAATAACCCTATCCCATGTGCAGTTACACTAATATGTTAGGTAAATCTTTATGAACTTACTCCATTATATCCTGATGGTGTCGAATGCACGCATTTAACTTATCTTGCAAGATGCTGTTTACAGTTTTGTGATCTCGTTCATCTTCTTGCCCGTGCAGAGACGTGATATGTTCCTGCTTGATATCCAATATGGCCGTATTTAGCTTCTCGAGCTGACTGCAGGCCACAGAGATCAATATTATGTACAGACATGGGAAACCGCAGCAGGTACCCAGTGACAGCAATGATGTGAGGCACTGTGAGGAAGTGAATAATTGCAGCTGTGATACATGTTGAAATGAAACCGTTTTGTAAAACTGATAATTCGTATTAAAGCAGTTAATAACGAACACGTAGAAGTGATATTTCGCTCAAAACTAGTGTTGTGTTTCGTTGTGGAACTTAAAGTCAAAACCAAACGAAAAAGAAATTTCTGTTTGATTGAACGGAACAAAAAAACAAAACACGCTGTGAACAAGTTGTGATGCCCTTTATATCCCTTTACCTTCACAAACAGAACTTCTCTGAAGTCTTCCGTTCAAGGAAATGAGGTATCGGGATATGAATACGTGTTCGTATACCAAGTAAGAAACAATGGTGAATGCATGATTGTTAGGGATTTAAAATATTGGCCGAAACGATTTGTCTGGGAACTATACACATAATATTCGCCATTACAGACCACAATGAATGAATCATGAAATTTTCTTGCATCTAAAGTTATTTCATTACAATAATTGTTTGTTTAGTTTCACCGTCTTTTTTCATTATTTTGTTCCAGTACGTCCTGTGTGCAGCTAGTCGGCAGATGGCAGCAGGATGTAATCGACGTGTTGAAGGTAATACTATCTCTCAGGCCCCTGATAGATATTAACAGATTACTTTAATAACGCAGAGTGTAGTATCTCACTGCACAAATATATGATGCAGAAAAATATTTTTGACGCTTTATTCACATGTGCCAATGCACATCTCTGTATTTTTAGTTACTTGTCTTGTTGTGCTGTTTAGCAAACAGATCACATGACGCTCGACGTGTGGTTGGAAGTAGACCTAGAAGAAGTGTCAAATTTTGGAAGATTTCCCATTAAACTCTAAAGGTGATTAGAATGAGTGGTGTTCTTTGTTTTTGAGATTGTAGTAAATTTTATGCGGGTCTCAACGTGTCACATGACGTAATGTGCCGTCACATTACGTCACGTATTAATACGACCTTTAGCCCAAACAATTTGTACTGCTGTAGCGCTGTAGATTTGTATTCAGAAGGTGCCGACCGGAACACCGAATATCCTGCACGTTTTTATTCTCTCTCTCTCTCAGTTCCGCAGGGGGAAATCTGTCATAGTGCTCGGTTAGGTCAAGACGGCTTCATTGGAAATTGTTTCTAGTTCATCATTATCAGTCAACACAGCACTGAACGCTGTATAGGTTGAGAGCTTGAGAGCGTCGTTGAGAGATATGGAAGGGAGAAAGGAAAGTGGACAGAAAGAAGTGTTATGTCAGTTATATCAGCCTGCTCAGTTGAGAGTAATATCAGAAGAGTTTGGACGATAATGTTGTGTTTTTAATTGATATAAATTGTTACCTGTGAGATGATAACCAGTTCATAGAACGGCGAAACAGTCCAGTCGAAAGGATACCAGGCAATGAAGATTGTTTCATGATTTAACAGGATACGGAATGTTGATTGTCCGAAATGAAATAATATGATCGCTATAGCTGCCCTCATACCGAACATGTTAATCCTAGGGATCCATCCTGCCGCTGTCAAGTGTCCGGTGTCAGCGTCTCTGGTGGGCATATCTTCCCACGTGAAGCTGTCTGTTAGGTCCATCGCACGTTCAATACTGCGTTGTTTGTGCCTGATGCAAAGAAAGCAAGCGACAGTTTCAAGACCAGTACATGGGAAAAAGAAAGTTCTGTTGTTGTGAATTTATGCGCAGTGGATACTCTGTCCCGAGATACTGAAATTCAATCTGTATTTTTTCCCCTTTTGTATGGAGAACAGAAATTAATCGTCTAAATATCCCACACTTTCTGTGAACCCGACACGGTGCAAGTGTTAACGAAGTCCAGTCTCCTAACATTATACAGGGGCTGAGGGTCCACTTATTGGAAATTATTGTGCTTATATCTAATTGCACGGTGGTTCGTGCCCGGTTTTTGAACAGAACCTTTCGCCTTCGTCTGTAAGAATTAAGGATTCGCTGAAGATGGAGGCAGGGCACGATGAACGTTGAAGACGAATGCGTTATGTGCCTTCGAAACTTCGGGTGTAAATAACCTTCTTGCTGTAGTTCATAATCTGGAAGACTATAGTCTTCAACATTAACTCTGTTAAAACCTGAAATATTTCGTAATATCTGGGCTGTTTCAATCCCCCCTATATTATCAGTTTCGGTTGGCTCTAGGATAACACTTCATTTCCTCTCAGTATTTTTCTTACTCTGATGTAGTCGTGGAAAATTTAGGTTCGTAACTTTTTCAGTAAATATTCTATCGTGTTTGGATGGCCAGTAATGATCTAAAATAATAAGAGATTTGTGACCTTAGACAATATCGTAATACTGCTTCTTATGAAACATATTTGAATTAATTTGCAAACACTGATCTAAACCTGAACTGAAATTTATTTAACAAATACCTGTGATGCTAGAAGTGTTTCCACATATGTTCTGACGTACCTGGCGTAGGCACAAATCCACAAATTATTCACCATTGCAATTAACATACGAATATTCGTCATAATATGTCCCAAATCGTCCCTTTGTAAGCACACATCAGCGAACATCCCTAGAACTGTAGTGCAAGTACAGAAAATCGCTGTTATCATGTAGATAGTGTAAATATTAGAAATTTCCTTCATCTTTAAAGGAATTCCTGCTAATCTGAGGAGAAAAATAATCGAACTGAAACGACTGCCTAGCAGCCTTTTTGTTGTCTGCTCTTCGGTTTCCATGTTGAAATATTGTTCCCGAAACAAATTTAACTCAAGTTTTAAAATATGGTTTAAAAACTTGGTCAATCCACGCCCGTTTAGCTTTGCCACGTTCGCACTGCTTCGATATGTGTGTGAGATTCAGAAGTTCACGCATGACACTGACTGCTACTGATGGCTGTGACCGACAGCAATCAATACAATTTTAACTTTTATTATTCATGAGAGATGTAATTTAGTATTCTAGAATGGTTAAGTAGGTAATTTCTCGATAATAGAAGATAACTACGATACTTTATAATTTTGAGACATAATTTTATGACAAACTTTGTGAAAGGAGTACGAATAGTTTTCGTGTCACTAATTAATTCACAATAAAAATTTAACAGAACGAGGAGCAGGTGTTGTTTAATCCATTTACATATTTTCACGGAATGAGGAAAAATATCGAAAGAGTAACTGTTTAACATTATAGGAGATTCTGGAAATAATTTAACGTTCTCTTCTTGTATCGAATGAACACTACCTTAAGTTTATTGAAGAAACTTTTTATGACCCTCTTCGATCCTAACGTAATTATCGATGATGATGATGATGATGATAGTAATAATAATAATAATAGTCATGAGATAACTAGACCTATCCTTTCATTACGTACGCATATACATGTACATATTATATAGTCTGTCTTACGACAGGTCCATAGCCCCTTTCAAATCTAGTTCTCCAAAATGTGCGATATAACGCTTCCTCTTTCAATTTCCAGTATCTACTCTTTTCCTTAAAGTCATCAAGTAAATGTTTACGTCTTCTTCCTCGTCTTCCCGTCACTCTTATCCTTCCTTCTATCAATCTTCGGTAACGCGTTTTAGAATGCGGGTGGCACCGAAGATGTGACCAATCCAGTTAAACTTCCTTCTTTTCATTGTTTATAGGAAATTAATCTCCTTGACATTTTGTAATGCTTCATTTCTCACAAGATCCGACTAACTTATCTGTTCCGTCCTTCTCCAAAACCACATTTCAAAACTTTCCAAGTATTTCTGATCTATTGATCGACATGTCCAAGTTTCAGCACCATACAAAGCTCTTCTCCAAATACAGCGCTCTATTGGTTTCTGCTCAGACATGTTGTAATGCATATTGTAAATTTTTTGAGGTTACATTTGACGTAAGTTTCTTCAGTTATATTGATACCTTGTGCCTTATTGCGATTTTCCAGTTCATTTCCTATAAATTATGCTTGCGTTTTATGCGATGTGCTTCGTAGTAAATTCTTGTGATGTTGGTGTGGTCTAGACTCGGAATCAAATACAGTATCACAAAAAAACCAAGAGCTTCTCAGTAATCTGTAGACCAAATAGCGGTAGCACAACAAAGAAGTTGCAAATCAATCTTGAAATAGATTCATATTGCACGTTGTTGACTAATGTGGCGACATTTTCTCCCAAACAGTTTTCAGGAATACCAGAGTTTTCGCAATGGTAATGTTGGCATATGCCCCTGTTAACCCTTCGAAAACTTTGAAGTTTTCATGAGTGAATATCTTGTTGATCTGAACACATTTTTCAACATGATACCTGTCTCAGTGTGAGCGGAATTTGAGTTGTGTGAGTCAGGTTACGTAACGAAAAGCTATATGCATCAGTGACGGTTCAAAAAATTCGACAATATTCACACTACATTTCTATCATTACGGTTTACGAAGTAACCCTGTTATATTGGGTGGGTATTTATATCTTAGAGCATTCTTTAAATCCAGGCGGCCTTCCGTCTCTCTTAATGAGCACTGCATAATTTCTTACGAATTTTTAAAATTAACGTTGTCCATACTTTGTTACAATGGTTAGGAAATTGTGTCACATTTCACGTTCTAGTTTAGCCCTGAAATCTGTTCATGTGTGCCCGTTTTCAATCAGATGATTTATCGTCTAAAATATCAGTTGTTCCATGAATTTATTTTTGTGTATTATGTGACACTGTTCTTTTTCTCACAGTAGGTCTGATTGTGAGATATCTGCAGGCCTTTCAATTACTGGTGTCAGTGTCTGATTGTGAGATATCTGCAGGTCTTTCAAGTACTTGTGTCAGTGTCTGATTGTGAGATATCTACAGGCCTCTCAATTACTGGTGTCAGTCAGTGTCTGATTGTGAGATACCTGCAGGCCTTTCAAGTACTGGTGTCAGTGTCTGATTGTGAGATATCTGCAGGCCTTTCAAGTACTGATGTCAGTGTCTGATTGTGAGACATCTGCAGGCTTTTCAAGAACTGGTGTCAGTGTCTGATTCAATCCAAAGAAAGCTGCTACTACCAACGCCAAATGTCGGTTCTTTTTTTTAAATAAATTACACCAATATAAAATTTATAGAATAATTTTACTCATCTCAACTGGTATATATTATGTGGAACGCTGGAACGTTGAATGCCGGTATCCCGGAATCATTACCTGAATGGTATTTGAAGTTGATGTGGCTTATAGATCTATTTGGTGATGCAGAGAGAATGTGTATGTGAAACGTTATTAAAATTGGATCATATTTCAAGGCAACATTTCAGATTATTTAAATACGTTTATGCTGTGAAAAATTCATACGTCTTCCCTAAACGTATATGATGCGCTGTATAAGTTGTCTGTCACTTTTAAGAGTCTGATTTCTTGCAGCGCTTCTGCTGTTGCCTTTTGATTTCCAGGGTGTGTGTGACGTGTTTGGTTTGATTTATAAAGAATATGCAAAAACGTGTCAGTTTTAATGTGTTATTTAATATCGTAAATATTTTACGCAACTTTTTCACATACGAACTCTTTTGTATGTGACGTAGTACGGCAGCGTGTTCCATCCGTTTATTAGTCTTGAAACGAAGAAAATATTGTCATAAATGTTACGTTGGTGAAGTTGGGATCAAATTGTGTGATTAATTGCGGTTTGGCATCGCTGGGGTTGCAACATTCGCAGCGCAAGGCATGATCATTGCTCTTTTCCTGACGCTACCTCGGCTGGGAAGGCAGTCTGGCGCGGCCATTTAGCCGTAATATGCTTGTGGACAGTGTCCTCGAAACGGTTTTTTGGGTTTTCGCTTTACTGAGAGGTGACTGTAATGGCTTACGTTTATAAGACAACACTGAGTGTTACAGTATGTGGAATTACTTTTCCAGTTTACTGGAATATACGTTACCTTTGGACATTAATTTCTTATGTTTTATAATACTAATCAGTTACTTTTAAATTTTATCGAATATTGTGCTGTGAACGGAATGACACTTCAAGTTTACCCACGTGCACCAACTATCAGCACTCTGAATTTTCCTGATTACTCTCGTCTGAGAATCTCTTGCAGGTTGTATGAAAGGCGCCCTTTGCTCCCCCTTCTGATGTGCTTTTCATTTTGGCACTTATTTCGAGTTCTGCTTATCTCACAAGGCTGCTGTCACCGGCGTTTCTGTCAGGTTTGCTGCCGCTCTTGTTTTTCTATTAGTTTTTGCTGTTCCTTTCATGCCTGCAGCTTAAGGACAGGCACGGAACTTTTCAAGGGTCAAAGACGTGCTTGAGTAAGGAATTATTTCGGCAGGTGTTATTTAGGAATGATCTTTTTCCGGAGGATTAATTCCTGAAGGACCTGGTTCTTCACGCTCATCTTGGCTAATTTTACCATTACTTCTGTTCAGTACTGCATCGTCTGGGGCAGGAGCTAGTCTGCTACGGAGGAAGACAGAAGACATATCTGTTGTAGGGAAAAATTCCCTTGACCAAATTCCAGCCTTGATATTTGCAGGTGCAGCTGCGATGTTGAGACACTTGTTGATAATTCCAGGTAAATCTAAATGGTCATATTTTAGGCTGGGTGGCTTGTGACGCATGCGTCACATGCTCGTTTGATATAAGTTTTTAGGTGCACATAGACAGTAATTAAAAGCTGCTGCTTGTGATTAGATTGGGATGGATAGAGGACAACTGTCACTCCGTTTTCATGCAATGGTTGAGTGCAGCGATTGACAAATGCGAATCATATTTTTCCAGGAAATAACTACTGGTCGTTCTTTTAAAGGTCTCTCATGGGGAGAAAGAAATCGTTCACAAACTTAAAAAAATGTTCCGCCTTCAACCATCCAGTGTGACTAGAATTACCTTCACTGACTGCAGGGGTAACATTTAAGAAATCGACACGGAAGTTACCCTGGGACAGTGACAAACGGCGACACTGTGTTTCCTCTCACTGAAACGGCCAGGGCTAAAGTTCCTAATTTTCCAGATTTAGCGGACTAACTCTTTACAGCCACGGCGCGCATTAACTCTTAACAGGTGTCCGCACGGTTGCTATACCATTTCGTCCATGTTCCATATGTCGCCCGGCCCAATCCGCAGACGGTCAAGCACTTCTTTCAGTGTATTAAAAAAAAACATTAACATTAGTGTTGTTAGAACTTGAAACTATGCTGCTGCTTGTTGCCTCAGGGTTGAACAGAGAAAGGGTCTTGGGTCATGACTTTTCAAGCACTTTGTAAACATTCTATTACTATGACAGTAACAGAATGTTTACAAAGTGCTTTAGGTTTCTGTGACCGTGCATCGTGAGCAAATTGTGAAGTGAGAGAGAAAACCAACAAGATGCAACAGTTAGATGTTTATTCTCAATACTTTCTCAACATGTTTCGGGCTTCATTGTGCCCATCTTCAGGAGAACAAGACCTGTGTTACTGCACGTGGTGTGCTGCGCTGGTTCTACTGGATGTGGTTGGTAGCGGTTGTGAGGCGCTGAGCTGCGCAGCGCCTCACAACCGCTACTGTTGATCGATGATGTGCAGAAACTATCTTGAACCGTGAAACCTGAATTTGGGAATGAGAGAATAACCATTGTAAAATTTTTAAACAATCCAAACTAAAGGTAGAATTCCGAACGAAACAGTCTATGAGAAAGCTGTAGTCAAGTCACTGTGCGTCTGTTGTCAGAGTACCTGGCTCACAAACCTTGCTGATTCGTGCCCGACAGGGAAAGTTGATTTGTTGTCGAGCGGTGAGATACCGTCTTTAATTGCCTTTCGCGAATTTTATTCTTTAGTGAGCCTACTGACTATTTCAAGCCAGTGGGTGTATATGTAACAAGGTGAAGTAAAGTGTGGCCGGACACCAGTAAGTTAGCAATTGGTAATTTTCCATCGTCCTTTTTGTGCGATGCTGAACAATGCATGTTGAAGGTTGGAAATTATAGTGGCGCAATTGTTGGTAGAGAAACCGGCTTGTGTCTTGCAACACAGCGGTGCCCCGCGCTGTTGTTTCAGTAGATGTAACCTTCATTTTCTGGTTTTTGGGCAGTACCGAGGGTGAAGTTTGTGCTACACGTTTTGCTATCACATTTGGACAATTTAAATGAATGCAACGGTTGATTAGTTTGTCGTGCATTTTCAGTGTGTGTATGGCAATAAACTGGATATTACATTAGCGTGTGTAGCGCCAGAACCGGAGACCACTCCGACGTTCACATTTTTACGAAGCACTCTTTAGACTTCAACACCCAATTCAACTTTTTCCGCCACTTGCATTATGGATTTTGTGTAATTAATATCTGCAACCGCTCAGATTATTTATTTTTTTCCTATACATATATATTTATGGGCGCCATGACAGCTGATTCGCAATAGTGACTAGGCTACTTTGTTCTGTGTCGATTTTGCCGGGTAAGGAATTATAGACCTCTCAGTTCAAAAGTTTCTACGCGAAATTACACTGAGCGGCGGGCAACCGTACTACGGGTCGAGCCGGATTGTTCGACCCTAAGCTGGTCACTTGACAGGACGGTGATTAGTAGGGCTTTCTAACCAACACCCCTCACGAGACGCAAATACCAACGCCACTGGCGAAGAAGTAGGAAAACGTCAGCCAAATAACCACGGACGATAGTGATCGATACCATCGCCTCTGGCGGAGAACGAAGGAAACCTCGCAAGGGAGGCACGGATTGCTAGTGATTAGTGGCGCCTCTCTGTGCGTAACTGTAATACTGCGGACCACGGAATCTAGCCCATAGCCATAGCCGCAACGTCAAGCAGTGACAAGAAAATCAGCGTGTTACATTAACCTGAACATTGATTAGCACGGCGCTAGGGGTGGTGTAGAGGAAGGCGTAGTCTTTTTAATGATGACCTGCCATTAATTTAATATCGTTTGCATGTGTATTCGTATTAATGTTGATTTACTCTGTCAGGTCTGAGTACATTTTTGTGAGTGTAGTTAGTAGTACGGTGTTTAGCTGCACGTACATTCATCATGGTCACATTTGACACAGGAACAAACTTTCCAGCTGTCAGTTGGAATTTCTTGTTAGCTGTAGCAATGATGAACATCAGACATCGCTGAAATGGGATAGCAGTTCCCACCAAGTCACACACGAATGCTGCGTCTCTCACACTGTCCGCCTGAAACATTTCAGAAAGGATGTTTTAAGATTAATCTATAACTGTTTAATTTGTTGGATGCTCTTACACATTATGTAGGCAGCGTTTTAAGATTGACGGTAATCTATTATCCTTTCCGTGTTTTGTCAGCTGAGTTCCAAACCAGCAGATAAGAAGCACGTCAGTAGTGTACGTTATTTAAATTTACACTTCTCATCAAATGACCCTTATTCACTTCTTGTCTGTACTGTACGATGTCCTATGAATGACGAGGAAACTGACTCTCAGTATGATTTATGTACCTTGGCTTCCCCATTTCTGGACTTTGTTAGGTAGTTTCAAGAGAATTCTGTGTTACGACTTACCTGCAGTAGACATAAATAATCATATCATTAATGAGCGGCATCAACACACGCATACTTGTCATTATGTGTCCCAAATCGTCCCTGTATACGTACACACCAAAGATCAAGCTTATAATTGCACAGGAACTGCAGGATATCACTGTTAACATACAGGCAGCGTAAATTGTCGAAATTTTATTCATCTTAATTAGACTTCCCGCAAGTCTGAAGAAGAAAACTACTGAATTAAAATAATTATCCTACAGTCTCTTTACTTTCTGGCTTGCGATTTCCATGTATAAACGTGTATGGAGTAAAAAGTCTTTAAGTTTTTAATATTATCTAACATTTTTTTCTGTCTACGTTGTTGTATAATTGATCACGTTCCTTCTGCAGACCCCACTGTGTGCTTGTTTTATATCTGTGACCGCTCTACCCTGCGTAGGCATCCTTACTTATGAGAAAAAAATTACGTTATTGCTACATTGTTGACTTGAATATTAGAATACATTTACGTTTCTTGTACTGACAAATTGTATATTTTTAATATTTTATTTAAATATAACTTAACACGCTGTTTACTTATACACGTAAAAAATATTCTGTTAATAATTGTCATTATACTCAGTGTGTTCCTTGGGCCTCTTGAAAATTTTTGAATGTCCGGTTAAAGTGTAAGAAGATCTTCTGTCCTCAGAACAATAAGGTGGATGCCTACTGTTGACAGCAAATAAGTCAGCCAGATGGAACCAGATTCAAGTAGAGGAGATGTGGAAACAGCAATAAATTAAAACTTACCTCCTGTGCTGCGGCGCTGTAGGGGAGAAGGGAAACTTGAATTCAGTTTTAAATTTGTAATATTTCATTTAGGCAGTGAAGTTTCGGTGGCCCACTCAGAAGTTATTCTGGGCCCTTAGAAAGTTGGCGTGGCCCTCTAGGGGGCCATGTGGTCAAATATGAGAACCAATGGTCTGAAGGAAGAGGGCCGCACTGGAGAAAGTAAGGTAAGGCTTTGCAAGTGCAGTCCTGTTACAGGCCCATAGGGTTCCAGGAGGTTGATTTCAATGCAGTCAGAAATTAGGGCGGTAAAGATATCAGCACAATGCACCAGCCTCCTTTATATCGAGGAGATATTTCTGGTACTCATTTCTGTGAGGGGCTGAGTCGAGGTCACGGCCGTAGTGCGACCGGAAGGACTATGTAAATGAAAAATTCCGGTGACACCATCGGAAACCGAAACCTCTACCTTCCGGCTTGTGCAGTGCCTCAACCAAATGCGCCTTCGCGTACTGGAGAAACATCATCACTAATTTTTGCACATATTTACCTAATCAACGTTGCCAACCTTCCACAATTTTGCATTGTAACAACAACCGTAATGATAGTAATGGCCAGGTGATGTTCGACACAGTAAGCTGCATGTTGGCACCGACTGCTTGCAACAGACTAGGGTACTGGCAGTGATCTGTCCATTTGTTTTGTTGTTACGTCACGTGTATTGCCTGCTACAGAACACAACATCACTAAGGGGACTTTTAATAAAGATAAGAATTGTAACAATAGGTCATTTATATAACGGGCGAAACTTTCTGTGACGAAGGGGTGAACAAAGGTGTAATGGCACACATTTTGTAATACAGTGTGTTTTAGTACGATTTCTGCTTCTTGGGAAGCTGATGGATCCTCGGAGAAGTATTTTATTTGTAATTCGCTTGTTTCGTTACCGTGTTCAAAAAAGTCCAACACTTTCCGGATTTGTCCATTCCAAACACTACAGCTCTGATCCTTGATTTTGTCATATTTTCTCCCGTGTACGTCTAGATTCTGAAGCTGTTAGCTCTGTTTAGATATTCTCATCAAAACTTATTATATATTTCTCCTCTGTACCACGTCCTTTTGATGTAAAGAACGCCGAGTTTGTTAGATTTTCTTAACTTGATTTTACTATATCCCGTTTTCGCTGTACATTTGGCAACAGAATTAAAATTACGAAACTTTGGGCTTTTACGACAACATAATTTTAACCACCCACAACTATAAGCGTTGTAACTGCATCGCGCAGTGTGCAAGTTTGGCGTTATCAGGGTTTACTTTGTTATTATGGGTACTTTGTCTTTCTTTCTCATTTCGACCTTTTTTACCTACGCATTATAAGTGTTGCATTCTCACACACCCACACATTCCAGCACACCAACCACCCCCACAACACCCCACAACAACAACAAACCA
>Ga0123352_10015503_pt1 | contig 12133 bp, 6 predicted proteins | sample TergutLab28metaG_FD_89700 | JGI IMG/M metagenome (GOLD analysis project Ga0123352, IMG submission 89700) | Labiotermes labralis P1 segment gut microbial communities from Petit-Saut dam, French Guiana - Lab288 P1 | ecosystem: Host-associated > Arthropoda: Insects > Digestive system > Gut ... | reverse complement strand
GTGGCGGACGCTTGTGAGTACGGTAATGAACCTTCGGGTTCCATGAAATGCGGGGAATTTCTTGACTAGCTGCAAACCAGTTAGCTTCTCAAGAAGGACTCTGCACCATGGAGTAAGTAAGTTTGTGAATAAATGTAAAGTGCTAAAAATGTAGAGCCCTTCTCTCATGGGTAGTAACAGTGGCATTTAAACCTCAGTGTCATTGAAAGGTTAGAACCCAGTAACATAGTTCTAACAAGTACAGATTTAAAATTGGACCTCCATACATCCTTGAAATTGTGTGTTATTCATAAATCAGCAGAAATGCAAATCACAAATGAATGGAACTATTTTTATGCAATCACACTTTTTCTGTTATTTTTCAGTTTGTTTAACTGTTTAATTTCCACAGACATTCCTTCTCTGTAACAGTTATGATCACTGTCACTTATTAAGTTCTTGCATAAACAGTCTGTTGCTTTCACTGACATTCCAGTACAATGGTTGTTTACATTATCATTTATTATACCTTTTGCTGTCAGCTGTTTACAGCCAATACAGATTGTGGCATAATGCAGTCTTGTTTGTGGATAAAATCATTTCAAAGGACAATACTGCCTCCAGCATCAGGGTTGATGTTCTTTCAAAATATTTGTATCAACTTCGAAACTATGTGTTGTCACAATCCAGAACACAAAATCTGGATACTCACAGCTATGAAAACCTAAAAACTTTTACATGTGTTACATACACCAACACTGCTTCTGCATAACAGGTCCATTCATAAATATTCATATTGAAACAAAAGCTGGCAGCTTGTGAAGAATATTATTGTCCAATTAACTGTAATTTCCACCAACATATTTTAAAGTGATTATAAAGAAACTAGCAAGCTTTCATTTTAACTGTTTTGGAACAGCTTCCTGCTTTCATTTTGAGAGGGAACACTTATCAACTGTATCTCATTTCCTCTAGATGAACTTTGGGTGACCCCAGGGTAGGTAGAATGATGCCTGCTCAAAGCTTGTCATGCATATTAATTTTAATCTCCATCTTTCATCATCAGAAATGAATGTAGCATATGTGACCTTGAAAAGAAATATGGTTACAAGAATATATTTGATAAAGGGGTGGAAAGAGGTTATTAGAATATAAAATAAACGTTTATGAATAATCCATTTTATTTTGGTTACAAATCCCAATTTAATGTATATATATATATATGTATAAATTGTAATACATATTACAATTTGTAAACATGCATACACAGAGCCTATAAACTGCCACAACACTAACATTCTTCTTACAACCTTAAAATTAACCTTAAAAAAATATCTTTGGAAGAGAACACTTCACTTAGGGACAAAGGTTTAAATACAGTTAAAAACGAAAAAATTCTATGAATGTACATATACAGCCCTTAGTGTTTCTTTGCTTACATCAGTAATGGAGACATATGTCACCTAACTGTACTCTTAAAAATAACAGTAAATTTATTTATCTATATAACACACATAAAAGACTTGTAAGTTCACTTGGCTTTGGCAATTAACAGAGCAGTTCTTCTAGTTGCATTACACTATTCCAATTCATGAAATACTCATTATGTTACAGGAGCCTACATCAGGGCTCAAAAGTAATAAAATATACACTCACAATCAGTTCGCAATGGCTGCACCCCTCCCCTCATTACAAATCTGTTTTCACATTATATGAAATGAAATGTGGTGGAAAAATCCACAATTATTATGATTTTAGTATCTACAAAGTGTTTAACTTTTTTAGTTTCTAATTAGGACACATTCTGTGTTCAGAATAATAATGTTGGTACTGCAATATCTGTTTGTTTATTATTGTTACCTACCCAGTCCCTTTGAAGCCACCATTCACAGTCCTTTCCAAAGTTACATTTCATTTTATACAACTAAAGTTATTAAACATCTAGCAAATATATGTGTGTTCAAGATCTTTGTGAGTTTATTAAAACCTGAAAGATTTGGTGCATTTATTATTTTAAAAAAATGCAGTTGAACACAAAACAGGGAAATTCCAGGGTATGTGTAATGCTTCTAGGACAACATATGATTGCTTTTGTAAGTGTGGTATGGAGGGAATCGGTGTTTAAGTTCCACCCATATCATTACTTCCAGATCATCTTTACAAAGCATATATGTGATCAGAGTCATGAGTCTCAAACAGCTAGATGAGGCAAATGATAGAATGAATTCATTGTGGTATGCAGTAAAGCAAATACATGTAATTACAGAAGTGTGAAGCATATAAAAAAATAACAGTCTTGGAAAATTACAAGAGAAGTAATGCCAAATGGATGTGGTAACCATAAACACAGACGTGCATGCTTTTTGGAAGGCAGGTAAAGAAATCAGACTGTGTGGTGTGGAATTTCTGTGTTGTGTACAGCATGGGTCAGTAAGTACAAGCTGCACAAAGGCATTTATCATATACGCACTACAGAAATCTCCATTCAGCAGGTTCTAGTGGGCAGGGTATTTAGGACTGGTGTTCCAATATTGATTTACTATACATTTAAACAGACAATGACTTCCTAACTTCAGCTTCCTTTTGCCTCTTTGTGCCACTTTCCTAGCCCCACAAGTTTCAAATTTTCAGTTGTAAACCATTTTGATGAGTCTGAAGAATTTCAGTATCATTGTACAATGAAATGAAAACATGGCTGATGAGTCAGCCTCAGATGAACATTAACATTAAGGGTACAGTAGTCTTATATTGTCGTAACTCTTCAGTTAACTACTTAACAATGGAAAAGGGAATTTTAAGAAAAAAGACCTACAGGAACCAATTTCCTGTAGTTTTCTACAGAACACAGCCAACCATTTTTCCTTATCATGGGACAAACACATCAGTTGATATATTGTTCATACACTCAGTAAAAGGAATAAGTGGAGCAATCTAGCAATTACTAATTAAAAAAAGATAAAAGGTATAAAACATGAAAAACTGGAGGAAGCTTAACGACATGCTAGGGCAGTGAAATTTTAAAAATGTGCAAGTTTTTACAGGCAAACGATTACTGTACTACATGTCTTTTTAATATGCTGTTTCATAATTAACATATTTTTATCACCTGAAGTAAGTTTTATTTAAGAGTTCCAATATTGTGAGGTACTACTAGCACCCTCGATATAATGCCTCAAAGTATCATCCACAAACAGTAGTGCTGTATCAGAAGTTGAGAAGGGTTATGATGAGTTAACCAGAAATGAAGAGGCAAGAATGGCAAGACAATAAATCCAAGCAAATAAAATTGTGTCATTAAACAGAAAAAGAAGATATGGGAAGCAGTAAGGTATATTTTGTGGATACAGGAAATATCAGGATTGTACATCCAAATAATTGGCTAAGACATTTTTAGTTTATAAAGCAGGACTGGGGGATGTCTCTAAGAGTGGTTCAAGTTGTACATCTTAAGTATGATGAGAAACTACATGTTGATCTTACAGAAAATAAGGTCAAATAAATTTACTTTGGGTAAAGAAAATGAAAAAAGCCACAGAGTGTGATAGAATGCCAGCTGAGACTGAAAATCGTTGGTTGCCAAGGACAAGGGAATTGAAATTGTGACAGATTTGTTTAATAGAATTAAATGTAAGTGATAATTTCCATGTGAATGGAAAATTACATTACCTCAACCAATTTATCAAAGGAATGGAATCAAGATGATCCTAGAAATTGTGGTAGAATATATATATTACCAATTTTTGTGAAAATATATGGAGGAATACTAGCCAGCAAACTATGGAACTGGTTATTGTGCCAAGGGTCTAATTCCTTTTCAAGTGGGATTTGTTAAGGGCAGGAGAATGATGGATCATTATTTCAAAATTAAGTGTGGGCACATATATGAGAAAGAAAAAAGGTCAAATTTATTGGTATTTTGTGGAATTTGGGAAGGCATTTGATTCTACCAATGGGAAAACCCTGTGGTTTCAAATATGAAGACATGGGGGGTGATCTGTGCAAATAATGCATCAAGATACCAAATTCTAAGTGAAGTGGAGAGAACCAAGCAATGATATGTGCCCTTTTAATATCTTTATAAATGACATTTCAGAATGTACTGATATAGAGAGAATCTTATTCCATCGAGTTGAAGATGATCTTGCTGAGCATGTTCTACCAGTCAGGGGTTACAGAGGAAAACGATTTAGAAGTTAACTATTTTAAAAGATAGAATTTAAAGTGCAATTGCAACAAAACTATGGTAACAGTTTTTAAGAAAGGTGGATAACATAAAGATGGCAGAGGTATGGACAAATTAAATTATTTAGGTGCAATTCTAGTCAATACAAAAAGGGGAGTAAACAAAAACACTAGTTACTGCAATAGGAAACACCAGCACATGTAACAATAAATAAATGTATATCAGTAACCCCTAATATAAATGTACATACACTGCAGAGTATTTATGAAATGGTGTGTGAATCTAAGATCAGGTATCGGGTATGGGATATAAGTATGAGGGCTGAATGGGACAAGTGAGTGATGGATTTTATACGAAACTAATGGGACTGTCAATTACTGCAGCAAATGGATTTGCAGAAATGGAACTTGGTAAGGATAGCAGGAATACAGACAATGCAAAATGGATATACATATCACAGAACTAGTTAAGTAACTTTATGGATGGCAAAAAGCAGTACAAGTGCAAAAAGTAGGGCAATGGGGGTGGAAAATTAGCTGACATTATAGGACTTGTATTTGTGTGGCAGAATAAACAGAAGTATAATTTCAGAGGAACAAGTAAGCTGATAAACAAAGATGTAATGATCTGGAAAGGCAGAACTCATTTGCCACAATGATGGAGAACTATAGATCAGTACAGAAATGGTTTCCATGTTTGATAGCAAGAGTTCAGAAACTGACAGGAATTAGAAAAGAAACAGTTGAAGGAAGACATTCATTACTCTTAGATAAGGAAGATGTTAAACACGTACTGCTGAGCTGTCCAGAAACAAGAAAATGGGGAATGGAATTTTTTGTAAAAAATTGATGGGTATGAATGAGGATGCAGCTTGTAGGAAAACAAATAAAACATATTTTAAATATTTAGTAAGATACTTAGAATATAGAATGAATGGTTAAATACAATAAATAAATAATACATGGAGTTATTGAAGATGGGACTATCACCATGACAGCTTTGGTGTTAACTGATGGGCTATCCAAGAAATGTATAAGAAAGTGGAATGAACACTGATGACGAAGATGATGATGAATTAATATGAAAATTATTACAAAGAAATGTTCTGCAAAATCATGTAATATCTATTACACATTTGCAGCATCCACTTGTCCAATCATCTGCAATTAACAACTTTGCTCTACATGAGTATCATAGTTATGAAATATGGTATTGTGTGTTTATTAAGAAATATTAGATTTTTAATGGGATAAAAAAAGACCAAAATATAAAATAAAGATTTAGAAGCATCCTATAAAACATAAAAAATACTGAAAATCCATAAACTATTTTACATTAATTTACAGTCATTAACATGATAGGTATTGTAAGGTGTTTCTACAATAAAGGTAAGACAATACAGCAAACTCTATTAATTCCCATGTATGAAATGTAGCTATTTTAGAAATGTGAACCTTGGCAAATATCATTAAATGTGAATCATGATGGTAACAGCAAAATGAAGTATTCTTGAGGAAATTCTAAGGTTCATATAATACAAACACTGTCTTCGTCTGAGAATAGGTATCAATTTACCAGTTCTGAGCACTGATTTATATGAATTATAATAAACAATGTAATTACAAAAGAGCTTGTGATTTAGAAGAAGGCTGGCAAATTCCAGTTGAAAGTTTAAGATAAACAAGAGAAACATCAACAATTCAACCTCGAAGTTTGTAAAGATGTTGCAAAGCACAAAAACATTATCTGTATTTCTGGATAAGAAAGAAATGTTGTAACTTATTAAACTGGAATATTATACTGCATATTTACTTTACTTTTATAAAACTTGGAGGGAATAAACATGTAATGTAATCAAAACATGGTGGCCTCTCACCCAATACAGTTCTACCGAGTGTAATTTTGACCATACAGGAATGAAAATAATTGAATACATGGGATAAAGAACTTCCATAACTTTGACAAAATTAAATAAATGCGGACAAATGCAGAAGTTACTCAACCACTACTGCAGCTAGTAGCTTCAGCTAATCAATCATGCTGTAGTTGTGTATGTCCAAAAATGTCTGTACTTTAAGGACTGCAGGTGGAGTGGAGGTCTGTAAGTTTCCACACTCAAGTAACTATTTTCCCATAAGATGTTTCTGCAACATTGTTTTGCCCAATATGCTATGAACACACCCCCTAACCCCCACACTGGATGATGGATCACTGTAGAGGGACATCAGATTTTATTAATCTCACAAGAATTCCATCATTATGGGTTCACTGAGTGCTTCCAAATTGCCATACATTTCCAAACACAATGTTATGCCAGTATATAATTTCACATTATTGTTATTATGTTATTTCAAAGTTAGCAGCTAATAAAATTACACTATAATAATTACGTGGTTCATTACATACAGCATTTTTTTCTGAAGTATAAAACATAGGTGATACATAGTCTTATAGTATAGAGAGTAATGATGAATTCAGCACTGATGCATACACAGAGAAACGCTGCCATTCATAAATTACCTAATAATGGAAATCCAAGTAATCTAAAAAGTTGCTTGCAATGTCTTTCAAAGAAATTCCAGAAAACATTTTAAGAGCCTGAAATCATAATGAAAATCACAACTACTTCCACATACAACTTGAGTTGTTGTAACCAAACATACTCACTTGTGAAAGGATATAGAATTAGAATGGAAGGCCCATTTTAACCTTGTCTCTTACAAACAGTATATAAGTTAATTTAGCACTTACAATTAGGTAAGGAATTTTACTGAAACTCAGCTTCTCATCATATCATGCTATCTGAAGCCAGTTTTGTATAAATGAACTATTCACAAAAGGGTGTTAATCTCCAGAAAGAAGAATATCTGAAAGATAATGTACAATATAAATGTGTGTAGTTGGTGCCCTGAAGTTGTACATTTTATCTAATGGTTTATTTATTAAATTTTATTTATTCATTTGTGGTTGATTTAACAACTGTGTCAATAGTTCCCCATGGTCAGCCGCTGTCGAAAATTGCAAACTTGGGCGTGGATTCTAGGGTAGTGGTATGGATAAGGGAATTCCTTTTAGGTCGCACACAGAGAGTCAGGGTAGAAGGGCAATTATTGGAAGAAGTTAGAGTAACGTCTGATATACCGCAAGGAAGCATATTAGGTCCACTACTATTCCTAGTCTACGTAAATGATATTTGGAGGAATATTGAATCAACTATCTGGCTTTTTGCAGATGACTGTGTAAGTTACAGAAAAATTATAAATAATGAAGACATGGAAAAATTGCAGAAAGACATGGACAGGCTGGGGGAGTGGGCGGTTGAAAATGCGATGAAAATAAATCCACGTAAAAGTAAGGCAATTTTCTTCATACTAAAAAGGGTAATAGTAATACCAAAAGCTTAGACTACATGTCACTTGCATGTCCGATTCTTGAATGTGGGGCCACGTGCTGGGACCCGTTCAGGGAGGCACAAATAAGTGCGTTAGACAGGGTACAAAAGAAAGTGCCCAAATTTGTCCATCATAAAATCAGTCCAAATTGGGAAACTTTGGCGTCACATAGAAAGTTATTACGCATATGTGCCCTCTTCAAAGCATACTCTGGGGAACGCGCATGGAAGGCTATTGTTCATCTTCATATTCCTGTAGTATACACTGTTCTAAATTGATGAGGATCTGAATGCTGAATGACACAAATATTACAGTGCTGGAAGAAATACTCACTCACAGAGCCTCTTCAGAGAATCTGAAGATAATAACCCTACTGTCAGACTTTCCCCTTAATGTCAAGTAGTAACTTCTGGAAATACTCATTGTTTTAAATCAATTCTAGCAAAAACCTATGTGCAAGTGGGATGATAGATCCCTACAAACATCATAAATTATGTACACAAGTGAAACATTTACACCAGATAACCAGATGATGAAATTACTTGTCCTTGTATCACAATCCCATTACCAGTACAGGGCTACATCATTTACTAGTAATGATAGCAGAAAAAACGTGAAGTAAATGATGCCAAATACAAGTACACATGAACTTATGGGCATAACGATGGTTGCTGATATCTACTGAAAAGACAGACTGCTATGTTCATTTTCCATGTTTATGCTGCAAGCAGGGTAGTGGTCTTCAACAAGTTTCAAGATTTGCCACCTTAACGATTACTGTATTATGTATGACCCCCCACGCCTCACCACTGCTTCCAGGGTAATACAAAAACACACTGCAACTGACAAACTGCATTTATTCTTCAACAGATATTCCATTATTTGAACTCTAGGGCTAGTTTTTAGCTTATATTTGCATGTGTGGTCAAGACTTTTTACCTGCTGACTTCAATATAAGGAGGGTGAAGCACCAAGGGTTGAGGTGTTGTCACTGGAAGACAATGTGTTTGTTCCAGTCAAGGAAACCATTGACACAACATTATTTGAAAAAACAACATGAGCTAAGAAAAGAGATTTAATATCTCCCTGTAATTTATATCAGATCATGCAGTACACATATGACTGATGGTGGTACCTGCAAACATTCTGTGTGTGTAATACAGCAAGGTTTGCTGAAAACAAACTTCTGAAAGACCTGGATAATTTTGTGTTTCACACAGGCTCTCATTTAATAAAAGTACCTCTACATAAAAACACTGCACAGTACACACACTACATCTATGATATATAAGTAACTTGCCACAAATTAATGCTGCATATATATGCTGCACTGCTGCTGACTCAGCAGTACATATTTGTTTGGTACTTGTCTTCTGGACGCTGTGTAGCAAGTAATTTAAGATATGCTGACAATCTTAAACATAACAGGGTATGTTAAAATACCCCCTGAATGACATAACATGCTACAACACCAGAATCCTTGCCATAGCACTGTGGAAACCTCACATATCACATAGCACAAATTTTAGTTTTGTTTTCTGTTTTCCAGTAGACCATTAGATGTAATGTGCATGATTTTAATTGCCAGTAAATATTTGACTATATTCCTTTCTGTAAACAATAACAATAAGAGTCAATCACAAGTTGCTATTAAAACTCTCGGCCACACATTTCGGCTTTCCATACAAGCCATCTTCAGACTTAAAAAATTTGCTTATACTTCACTTTTACTTTGCATATTTTGTGTACTGAATCTTTAAATGGCTGTACAGCCTGATGATAGGTTACATATAAGGCCAAAACATGCACTTCAAGTCCTTAAATATTAATATTGTGGTTGACTGTTATTTTTTATGTATAAATTCACAATGAAATGAAAACACACACTACTTTCCGATGAATTCTTACTGCACCTTCAGCTTTTATATTAAACCAGGTAGCTCAGACTCTAATTGCATGGAGGCCAAATACATAATTTTTATGATTAACATGGGCTACACAGTGTTTTAAGCAGCAGAGTATTATTAAAAAATTGGAAACTTTACTTAATTGTTTTCTCTTTGTTGCCATACTGACAGAAACATTCTTATTTATGTACATTTAAAAAATAAATCTTATGTTAGATCATGTGCAAGGTTGCATTCTATAATTAGAAAATGATCAGTGTGACAGCCACACAAAACAAACTGGCAAGCTGCAGGTTTAAGGTCCTGCATTAAACAGCTTCCATTTGTTACGAGGAAATTTTACATCCAGTGAAGGCTCTCCTGAACATGTTATCAGCCTTTGAACTATATAACTGGTGGATAACATTTGTGATGAACTGAGAAACACTGAGCTTCTCAAGAACTTTGTCCTGTGAAGTTAATTCAAGATAATTCCAAATTACTTCTATTTTGTAATTTCAAAACCACAGAAAATGTCTCCTAAAGACAAGTTTACATTTAATCCAGGTTAGTTTAGATGACTTTCACTGCATATTTAATTTGCCCAAATATATCTCCAAAAATTAAATGTCATTTGCAGCCTTGAAGCAACTATTTCAGAAAGTGTGTTGTGGCATTTACTTTTATGATAAATAAAAATAAAATCCTGCAGTAAGAAAGAGTATTTAGTAGTAATTACTGTTACCAACATCCTTCACTGTGTGTTCACATGATATACATAAATATATATATATAGATAGATAGATAGATAGATAGAGAGATAGATACAACTGAAGTTATACAACACTGAAGTTTTCATGGCAGCAAATGTTAAGATCACAATCTTTTGGGGTGTGCTAGTGTAACTGGATTTCAAAAGGTGTTAATATACATGAGAATGAATTTCCATTCAGACCCACGTGGGTTCCGACCAAGCAGCAACTACTACTGAACTACTACCATATTTACTTGAATGCAAGATGAGGTTTCTTCCTTAAATTTGGTGCTTAAATATGTGAGGCCATCTTAAATTCGCATTATTAAGTGTCAAACCAAGGCCAGCACTGCCAAATTGTCTCAGGAAATCTGCAATCTTCTGAGATATTAAGCAGAAGAGAGTGGGAATTACTTACCGACGTTTCAGATCAACCTATCAATCCCATCTTCAAATGTCAAGAAATCCAAAAAAGAGAACTGAGCATGACTGAAGTTAACAGACACAACTTTTTTTTATTTACTTCAATGTCTGATTATTTAAAGAAGCACGGTGTTTTGAAAGATCGTTATTTCCATTTTCAGGCAAAGAATCCCCTTACCTGGAAAAACCTTTGGATTGAGATATTTTCAATCACTGTGCCCCATAGAAACAGTACCTTGTTAAGCTATGAACATGAGAACAAATCTAGTCCAAGGGTAATAACAGGAAAATGGCTATTAAAAATTTAAAAAAATTAACTACAAGGCTCAAAACTAAAACCTCGACCCATCCACAAATTAAAAGCAAAACAGCCATGAACTCAGACTGACCAGAACACAAGTGTTTAAAATTAACATCATCTGTGAATTTTCTTGAGCTCAAGTAAGTTTATAAACCAAGAAATTTAAATGTAATATTTTGTCAACGTGGATCATAACAGCATGGCAGCACATCCCATCAGAAATGTGAGTGAAGGGTTTTAAGAAGTGCTATACATCCATTGCAATAGATGGGACTGATGATGAAATGTTCTGGAATGACTGTGAAGAGGATGGGAATGTTAGAAGTTAGTGTGAGAAACATGAAGGCACTGACTGGGAAGATGGAGACAATGACATTGATTGGTAGAAGTAAATAGAATCTGACATGCTTTGTGTATTACGTGTATGCAGTTAATTGTAAAATATTTTTTTAAGCAGATATACTATTTCTGGGGTGTTGTCTTACATTTGGATAAATGTATTTTCCCCTTGCGGACATATAATATTTTGGGGGTCATAGTAGGTTAGACTCATCTTGCATTCAGGTAAATATGGTAATCTGCCTAGTCCAGTAAACAGTAGCTATAGAACTACCCTTCATATAGATCATTTTTAGTCACTTAAATTCAGATATGTTAAACAATCTTGTTGTTTGATTTTCTATACATCTGTCACAACCAAGGCCTCTTCTGTTTACAGCAGAATTTCCGAAACAGATTACATTAAATACTTCTGTGTAAGTGAAACTGTGTTTGTGTTGCTTTCTCATCCGATTCTTTTGACAGCAAAAGTGCGATGAATCACTATGTACTGGAAGTTATAATTACTAACATATCTTGCAAATATTGCAAGATTGTCTCAAAACATGTTAATTCATTGTTTAAAAAATAACCAACACGATGTCACTTGTGGACTATCCTTTATTTTCATGGGTAGTCGTCATTCATTCTCTACATGTTTCGAGCTTTCGGAAAGCTCATCATCAGGAGATCATTTTTCCTGTACAGTCAGCCTCTGGTATAGTGTGTAATCTTTGCTGTAGCCCTCCCATTCTCCTACGTGTTCTGCTCTCGTAGGAGAACGGAAGGGCTACAGCAAAGATTACACACTATACCAGAGGCTGACTGTACAGGAAAAATGATCTCCTGATGATGAGCTTCCCGAAAGCTCGAAACATGTAGAGAATGAATGACGAC
>Ga0123352_10015500_pt1 | contig 12134 bp, 11 predicted proteins | sample TergutLab28metaG_FD_89700 | JGI IMG/M metagenome (GOLD analysis project Ga0123352, IMG submission 89700) | Labiotermes labralis P1 segment gut microbial communities from Petit-Saut dam, French Guiana - Lab288 P1 | ecosystem: Host-associated > Arthropoda: Insects > Digestive system > Gut ... | reverse complement strand
TTAAACCTCTGTCTCGTGAAAGTACGTTTATTATCGTCCCAATTCCCGGGGTGCTTCACTGTAGCACGTCCCACGTACCATACACAGTGCCAATGTTCAGTAAGCCTCAATGCAACTTCTTTGCAGAGTCACTCATTTGATTATTTTCGAATAAATTCATTAATGTAACTGGCAATTTATGAACCCTGCCATATTTGCTTTTGGGTTACAGGGGTCCACGAATTTTACAAAAACCTACGAGCCACCTATAAATTCTAGGCGTCCGAGGGGTGTCATAAAACAAATTCCACACTGAGAACCCACAATTTTGGAGTTTGAACCTCGGCGTCAACTGGCGCTTCGTGTTAGATGCATCTGAAGTGACACACTCTCTTGTATGTCTGAGGGGGGGAGGGGGGACTGCAATATTATACTGAAAATATCAGGTGCCACCGTACAAACTTTAGCCGCTGGGGATTTGTGCAACCCTAGCGTTATGTATGTATGTATGCGTGCATGTATGTATGTACATATGTATGTGTTCCTTAATGTATTTCTTACTCAGGGATGCCGGGAGTTGGAGGTGAGGCCGATGCTGACAAATCCCGACGCACCATGATGTCAGTCAAAAGTGCAGAGTGAAAGTAGAACCCGTGTTGCTTAACTTTAGCAATAGATGGAGGTGAGTGGTCTCCCCACCCGAACACTTTGGCAAGAGGATCCATGGAACAAAACGTCAATTTTTAATTCCTGTCCCATCCAACAGATGATGAATAGCGTATAGTGAGTAAGCTACGGACTAGATGACCTGGGGTTCAAATCCCGGAGGGGTAAGATGTTTTTCTCTTATCCAAATCGTCCAGACCGGCTCTGGGGCCCAGGCAGCCTCATGCTCACTGGGTACCGGAGTTATTTCCAAGAAGGCATTATGTGAACCACCCACCTCCATCTAGCTTCGAGGTTAACGATTAATCATGGTTTTACAAAATATGGTAGACGTATTACTACTGATACACGGTCTTAAAAAAAATCGAAATACATAAAAAGATGAAAGTTTTAAAAAATAAAACACAAACCACATGTATTTGTTGATACTCAGCACTGCTAAGGACACTAAATAACTCATCATCTTTATTCTTTTCCATAAATCTAGTCATAGATACGTATCTTGAGGATGTGGAAATGGTCACAGCAAAGTAGTATACCGTTATTAAAATTAGGTACAACATAGTTTTTTTGTATAAATATCAAGTAATGCGAAATCAACATTAGTCATCATTGTTGATCTAGATACATCAACCCTACAACAGCCAAAAACGACTTTTTCGAATCCTTTTCACCCCCCCCCCCCGCGACCCAACCCGGGCCATGGCCTCCTCATTCTTGAGGTTTCTAGATCACACACAACGACGCATCACAGTCGGTAGGACCCCTCTGGACGAGTGATCAGCTCGTCGTAGAGACCTCTGCCTGACAACACACAACACTCACAACAAACATCCATGTCCCCGGTGGGATTCCAACCCACGATCTTCAGCAGGCGAGCGACCGCAGACCTACGCCTTAGACCGCGCGGCCACTGGGACCGGCAATCCTTCTCATAGTCATTATGAATTGTGGAGACAAACTGATAAAACTACCTAAACTTAAAATACATACGCAAAACACATGTGATTATCCCTCCTAGTTAAAGAATTCCTCCAAGGTATAAAATGGAGTTAAGAAACCTTTTTAGGGCAATGCCAATTGTTCCAAATCATTCGGTAATCACTTCATGTTTGCTGGGAGATGAGTGAAAATCTGTAATCCAGAGTAATATGCCCCCTTCTGAAATTCAGTCAAATCAGAGGTGGGTAGATGAAGATTGGTATCGTACCTAGTATTAAAGTTATGAACCTCCGTATTCGTTTTGTACAGATGTGCGTTATTCACTATGTAAAATGACATAGTGCATACGAGGGCTGTCCGGAAAGTATCCAGCCATTCTGAATATCTCGAGAACCGGTCGCGTGGCCTTTTTGTAACTTGGCAGCCAGTCAGAGGAGACCTTACTGTGCATCCGGGAACAGTCACTTTCCCCTGGGGCTAGTCAGTCGACAGAGAGACGCCGTTGACTGAGCTTGTGTACTGTGTGACCGTCGCATTCACAATAACCGAGCGAGCAGATCAGCTTCATCAGGACAATGCGTGTGCCCATTCTACAGCTCTCGTGCAGGCTTTTTTGGCAAAGCATCGCATCACTCAGGTCTGTCAGCCCCCCCCCCTTCCCCCATAGCCTAGATTTTGCTCCCTACGACTTTTGGCTTTTCCAAAAGCTAAAATCGCCGTTGAAAGGGAGGAGATTTGTGAATGCGACGGTCACACAGTACACAAGTTCCGTCAACGGCGTCTCACTGCCGACTGACTAGCCCCACGGGAGTGTGACTGTTCACGGACGCACAGTAAGGTCTCCTCTGACTGGTTGCCACGTTACATCAAGGCCACGCAACCGGTTCTCCAGATATTCAAAGTGGCTGGCTACTTTCCGGACAGCTCTCGTATATACTGTGAACATAAAGGTAGTATTTTCATCTTTTTAAATAAATCCCTCCAGGAATCTCTATTTTTTAATTTGTTACGATTCTAATAATTCTATTTTTGAAATCTGAATATTTTAATGTTCATCCCTGCTGTCAGTCAGTCTTTCCAGTTTCAGCTCTCTTATTTATACAAAAAAAAAATACTGCTGATAAACTGAAATTATTATATTTCATTTACTGGTAGGCTAGCAAAAAATTCTGAGTACCTCTTAATAACATCCTCAAAACACCAATCACAGTTTATAACATCCTTTCCAAATTAATTAACACTTCCCATGCTACTGGTATATATACCTTCCCACTGACAGGTGAAAGGAAGACAATGAGGGGAATGTTTTAATATGAAGGATGGGGAGGAAGGAACGGCTAGACGAATGATGACAAGAGGTGGAAATAAAAGGGGTGGGGAAAGAAGGAATGGGGTGATGGATGAAAGGATGAAACAAATGACTGAAAGGCATGCTTGCACAGTATCTCTGAATATCCCTCATTTGGCCACATTTTGGTAGATGTACAGTTTTAGTCTCTCAGAGAAAACAATTTCATTCTCTTCCCATTGCTTTTATTCATATATCTTATCACTGTTCCGCTCCCTGCTACTTCCTCCCTCTCAAACAGTAAAAAAGTTCCCTCACCACACCCCTTTCTTTCCCTCATCCCCCTAATAATGCTATCACCTTACCTACCATCTATCACATTCTTTTCCCATTCTTTTTTATGTTCACCCCATCACCATTCCTCTACCCTTTCCTTCATCCTATTGACATTAAAACAACTTAGGTCATACGACAACTAATGCTGCCAGGTACTGACTGGTAACAGTAGCTATGTCATCTGGCAGAAAATGCATGGCTTTTATGTATGAAGTAGGCAGACAAGACAAATTTGTGTCTTGAATTAGTACTGGTAAATAAAGGAACATATCACACAAGGGGTAAAAATGGAAGGAGCGAATGTTTTAAAATCCTACAATATTATGCTCATTATCAGTCTAAGCCTACACCACAAATGATGCTGTGCCATTAAATGAAGACCACAGTAGTATGAATATAAACCTCAAGTGACAAATGCAGGAAACAAGAAGTAGCAAGAAAAAGCTAACTACATGGAGCAATGTCCCTTGAGAAGCTAACAATTCATCAAATTCCATGCATTTTATGCAAGGCAAGCCCACCACTGTTTCCTAGCCTAAGTTCAGATGAATGCAGTCGACATCTTCAAATCTCATTTCTTTAAGATACATCTACACTTAGATCTTCCAATTGGCATCTTTATTTCACGTTTTCTGGCAAAAATCCTACATGTATTTCTCTTCTACCCATGCATAACAGTTGCTCCTCCACAGGTTTTGTTGAGATGATTTGGACTGCACTAGCCCAGGACACACCTCTTGGCACTATGTTCAACATGTTGATGCTGTTGCACAGCCAGCATTCAAGTGCAAATCTGTTCCACATAACATTTTTTCCACAACAAAAAAGCACTTTTGCAATGGAAGCCTTTTCAGTAAAAGTACGTTGAATTCAGGAATTAGACTCTACACAAGGTGCCAGAACACAAACACAAACACACAAAATGGACAAGATCAAATCTTTTAAGAGAGTTGATACCCTTTCTGCTACAACATGTATTTTATTCAGTGGATGGATTTATGGCATTCTGATTGCATATGGACTGTATGAGTATGTGAGTTTGTTAAGTTGTCATACCTGTCTGTTTTAATTAGTTCTGAAATTTATATTACATTCTATTATATTTTACTGCTTTAATGTTGATGTATTGTGAGTTGAGTCTTTGTCATATATACCCCATAAATAATTCTGACATCATACGGGAATTTTTAAATTGAATCTCACCAGTCTAATGCCACACATGACATTAAGTGGATTGAATGAATAAACTAAAGTCAACTAAACACAAGTTCATTAAAGGAGTAAAACCCATTAATGTAACTAACTTTAGCTGCAGTATTTATTGCAACATGTTTCAACCCAAAAGGGTCATAAATATGCTAAATACTTATTAAAACACATAGAAGGTCATAAAGCTGCTTTTACCAAACTGAGATATCAATTGTTACAATTCTGTTTTGTTGTACACATGTGGCTCTTTTGGTGATCAATTAAAATTTAACATTAAAATAAATAAAGTTAACATAATAGATATGTGATGTCCTAGCACAGACAGATGGAGTAAGTTGCAAATAAAAAAAAAAAACCGTACTCTTACAAGTTACCCCTATGTTAACGAACAGCATTCAGATCTGAAAAAAAAACCTTATACCTAACAAAATCCAAGTTACAAGTGCCAAAAATTATATGAGACATAAAAGCCGAAATGCAGCTTTGATAAATGGTGATATCAATATGCATTGTGTTCCTGCAGCTCAAACCTAATGATTTGCATTTCAACACGTAACTATAGCCCACTAATAACTGTCACACACAGTACTTTGGGAAACCATAATAGTTACAGAATATATTATATAAACTGAAAGCATTACACATCAAACCAGAATCATCACTTAAAACAACAGATTCAGACACTGTTAGATGAACCAACTGGTGGAAAGTGACAAATCAATTATTATTCACTAATCATGTACATATCGATGAAGTCGTACACATTATCTAATGCATAAATCAGAACCCAGCGAATGAATTAAAAAAAAGTACCTTAGGATGCACAGAGGTTATAATTTTCCTTCACTTTATACTTTACACAAAAACCCATAAAAGAAAGTGTTATGTTAAAACATCCATCAATGTACAAGAAAGTTGTTGGGGCACAAAATATATTTTTGATATTTAACTTTAACTTTACTACATGCAGTAATGGCAGCATTGGTGGTGGTGGTGGTCCTTATAACATTAAGGACATTCAGGACTCCAGAATTACTATTTAAAACTATACCCACAAAATCTGTCTGCATATTTAAGACCGTGATTATCAAACTGTGGGTTGTAAATAATATTCTGATGGGTTACAAACATTTTATCAAAGGAAACTGATTATCTGTATATTAACACCCAGTGAGTACGTGTAGTCTCAGGTAATATGGAAATGTGCCATTTTTTCCACACAGCCCTCTCGATATTGTAAATTTACACACAAAAGGCAGAAAGCTGCATGGCAAAATGCCATACCAGAATCTATATATTAAACCACTTGTATCCAAAAAATAAGTTGTAATATACATATTATACATCTGTACCGAATCTGTTCTATGTCTACAGTGTAAAGGGTTGAATTAAAGCTAATCTCATGTCTTACAACCTTGATCTAGATGATGTACAGTGAAATTACTTGTGGTTCTTTCAAAAACAACTACTTCTTTGCCAGCATTTTTAATTTGCTCCAGCACTCTGGTTATGTACCACACAGATTACTTGACACAGCAGCCATGCCTAACATTGCTGTGGTGACTTCAATGTAAATTTATATAGGTAGAATAGGGTCATATTTTATCTGACAACTATCAATTTCCACATCCTGTGGGCTCATTTGTATTAATGTGGCCCATGAAGCCATCTACCCACATACATGCCTGGGCAGTGGCAGGACATGTCTAATGATAACACTCAGATAAAACATGGACCCTGTACTACAACCCCTATACAGATAGGCCACTGCAATACATGTAAACATATGTTATGAGAGATTATGCATTTATTTCAATAATTATTAAAGGAGAGAAAGGCAACTTATGATATGCCACACAGTTCCAGGAAATGGGCCACTCAAGGTAAAATAAATTAAATAAATAAAATGAACTATTACATCCCTCTAATACAACTTACATATTTAAGGTATAATACAGCTACATGTTTCGGCTTTCAACAAACCACAATCAGGCTGTACTTAATAGGAAAACAGCTGGAACTTCACAGCTGCAATCAATACACTCTCAACGCTGAAATGTCAACACTGTTACATGTATTCATACCACCAACTGTGAAAGTCAAATATAAAATGTAAAAATAGTATGTAGTATTTATGCAGCAAAAATGGCTGGGGTTTAAGCTGTACATCATATAAGTGAAGAAATAACTGTGTGATATGCTGCACAGTGTCAGCAAATGAGTCATTCATGGTAATAAAAATTATTATGTTTGAGGAAAAAACCTGGATGTCTGGCTGAAAAAAATGAAATAGAAGACCAGTATGTGTTCATCAACAGCAGCAGCAGCATCCAGCGACCATGCAGTTGGACCACTTGTTGACCCATTCCAGTCTCACACATCTAGAAATCTCTGTTATGGTCTCCCCTGGTATCTTCTGCCTGTTGGTCTGTAGCTTTTAGTACTCTCAGTAACCTATTATAGGGTATTCTGTTTATACATTGCAACAAATTTCTTCTGTATTCCTGTATTTGTCCAAAATTGGGGTTATATTTAGTTCTTTAGCAATCTCGGTGTTTGTTTTATCGTCTATCCAAGTGTATCCTGCTGTTTTTCTCATATATTTCATCTCTGCTACTGTTATCCTACTTATGTCTCTTGGTTTAATGGTCCAGTTTTCACTACCGTATAACAGAGCTCAAAGGGCTGGTGTAATGTATAATTTATTCTTGTTTTCAGTAAAATTTTCTGTGGTCTAAACATACTGTTAATAGTCCCTGCTATTTTCAAATAGTTACTCAATTTATTATCAAACTTCATGCGTAGTTAAAGGAAATTATTTAATCTATGATTTTGTTATTTATTACAATTTTACAACCAACTGGATCTCGTCCTTTAAATGCCATCAGTTTTGTTTCTGCAAGTTATCTTCTGTGTAAGATATTATAACTTGGTCATCAGCAAATAACAACATAACAGTTGTTGATTTTTTGGAGGTGGAATTCCTTTTATGTCTCCTATCTCCTATTTAGTTATTATTTCATCTACGGAAATCTACAGCAAATGTCCTGATGGGAAGTGATTCCTTAATCAAATTACATCCCCTCTCTTTGTCAAATTACACTAATGGGCAAAGAATTCAATGTGTCCTACATTTTACATTAGTAGCTGATGAAATCAAGCACTCTCAAAGTGGTCTGTCAAGAATGCAACTTGATGAGTCAACAGATGTTGCAAATGTAGATCAACTTCATGATTATGTCAGGTATGCTCACAAAAATAGAAAATGGGAGTTCAAGGATTTGTTCAGCCAAGATGAGAATGTAAATCGAATCACATGCTCTGCATACATGTATGGTCTGATGAATAATCAAATGATCCTCTGGAAGGTCACACATTAATTCTTTTATATTACAAAAACTTGTCAATGACAGACTGCAATGACCAAAAGACATTTCAAATTCTTGCAGCTTACCTTCAAAAGAATGAAACTGGCATAGGTTTACATTAAACATTACACACAGAAATGAAATGGCAATTGACCAGTTTCAAAGAAACACCTTAAAGATTTTCCTGTATATTTTAAACACATTCTTTCTTTTGGTCAAATCATGCATCATAAATAATGCTGCTAACATACCAAAAATGTCACTACTTCAAAACACAGTTTTGAAAACTCTTTTACCCTTCCAAACAACTTGGGTGTGATCCGTTTTGCATGTTGGCTTAAAATTAAAATTAAGACAAAAGCAGACGCAATGTGGAAAATGGTCTTCTCAATGCACTCAAGCTTTAACAACTCCATGGTTCAAGAAAATGACAAAAGCAGAATGGCTGCCAGGGCCTTCCAAGTGAGTTTTCCATTTTCTATACTGCTGCACTTGTAATTACAAATAAGAATAATACAGATACAATATGTGGCTAAATAATATCAATGGGGGGTAGGGTGAACACACACACACAAGTGTGTGTGTATGTTTTTGATCTGTCACTCAACATAATTTAATTTCAAAACTCTAATTCAAGAAATCTGCATTTTCTTATGCCTGTGGTCACACATCTATGAAACTGTCAAGACAAATATGGTTTCAGGTTAAGGAAGGATGAGTGAGGACCACTCACCTAAACAAAGACTTAAAAATGTTACTCAAACTTAAAAATGTACTTGCCAACATGTTCCGTAACTTGCCTGTGATAACTGGATGGCCATGTTTCATTGTACATTTAACAGTAATGATACCCAAATTAATAGCACCTAGTAAAATGGCACTGTGTATCTCATTTGTAATCTAAGAACAGCATACCATATCTGAATGACAGAAATACAATTTCCCAGGATTCGCATATGAAGGAAAAAACAGTCTGTACTCAGTGAATATGATACCATTCAGAAACTAGTAGCCAAAACATTCTTTTTGTAGAAAGGAGTGCACGAGTAAGTGTTACTTAATGACAATGTCAATTACTGGGTTACGCAGTGTCGGTGAGAAATTACAGAACATCAGTGGAGTGATAATGATAATGAAAAACTGAAGTACATGGGTAAAAATCAATCCCATTACCATTATGGCCACCACTGTCCTGGGATCAAACTCAGACCTTTTCAGCCAAGCCTACAAAAATTAGATAGTATGAATTTAGCATGAATTGATACAGTTTCACAACTAACACAAGGACTAAATTCAATCAGTTACATTTCCCTTTTCAATTCTTTGGCTTGATTACACTTTCTAAGCATACAAAAACAAATTTTGTACTCTCTAAACCTGAGTATTTATAAAATAAACTCTTACAAAATGAGTGTCACATTTTCTAAGAATATAACTATGACAGAACAATTAGGAGACAATTACCCCTGGGATTAAGGATCACACTATGAACATGTATAAAGTAGTACTCATACACCTCCATAAGTTACGAATGTTGGCACTAGGCTGAGGTGTGCTTACGGCTCAAGCGGCATTACCCTGGAGAATGCGACCCCAATACCCTTTGGACAAGAGCCTGTTCAGGTCCCAGAGCTTGTAACGATGCTGTGACGAATGTGAAACACGCATTTCATAACTACATTATTTTACTAACTGCAGACAGCTGCGTACAGAACTGGACGCTTCTTGGAAACGCTGCAGTCCAACGTAATTTTAATACGATACAAACTATACAGGACCGCGAGATAACGAAATTCAAGTTGACACTAAACTGCTCTTCATAAAGCTACTTCACACCAGCGTTTACCAAACTGTAAATAGCCGGCAAACTACACTCCCTTACTGAATCCGTCAATACAATATTCGAACTACTTACACAGCACGATGTAAACAAACATGACAGCTGACACACAAAACAGTTTGCCCATATAACGCTAAAACGGGCTATTGCGATGCAGCTGCACTCTTCACATTCAACATCACCGTACTAAAGTCGCTTACTGAATTTCACTTACCTTCCGAAACTGAATCATGCTTCTCGTGACTTTTTCCACCTAACGCTGAAACAGACATTCTGAAACTTCTATTTCTATCTGAGCCTTCTGGTCAACAATTTGGGTTACTGTTTTTATCACAGATTACTTTATTTTTAGTCAGTACACTATTCACAAACACAAAACGTCCACACCGCTTATATTCTAAATACACACGCTATATTTTACCGTCAACAAAGTATTAAAAAGTTAAAAGGGAAGCATTCTACACAATTAATCACAAATATTTCCGTACACTTAGAATTCACTGATGCAAAAATAGAAAATGTCCGCTCACAAACCCACGAACTGAAATCCAAAGCTCATAAAAACAAGATGTTACTTTCCTGCAAAACAAATAACAAAAAAAATGAATGCACTGTACTATTCATCTAACACACACGTCGCACAGTTAATACGAACTCCCATACCGTCTGTACAACATAATACTGTTGCACAAATCACTGTATAAGTGACAGACATCGGCATATGGGGTTGTGCATCTCTTCGATATCGTCGGAACGACGGACTTTGACACCACCGGACGGCAGCACCATCTATTACACAGAACACAAAACTACAAAACAATTTCATCTAGCTCCATTTAGCTCCGAATCGAGTGGAACCGGGTGCGTTTGTACGACGGGCCGAGAACCAAAGTTTCTCAGCCCACTTTCCGGTAGCACTTTCTCACTAAACGAGCGCAATTCACACGTATAACGTAACAATTATTCTTTATTCTGTTTCTTTTACTTTATATTTCAGTTAAAAAAACCTTTTTGAAGAATTGGATTTCTATCTTGCTTTCAGGACCGCAAACGACTCATGTGCTTGGCAGTGGGTGGTTTTAAACAACAAAACCACAACACTTAATAACATGTACGTGGCGGAAGATGGTAGAACAAATTGTTACCTCATCAAGAAATGAAAAAAACGAGCAATTTATATACATTACGCCAGCGAGATAACTGATAAAATATTTGACATAGATACATTAATAATAATGAGAAGAAAGGGGGGAAAAAAGGAAGAAGCACGATTAGAATCAAACTCAGACACTCAGTTCATTTAATAATTTCTCTATATAAATCCGTTCCTCGATCTTCGTAGCCTCAGCCCAAACTTCAAATCACTCTTTTTGACAGTAGTCATCCCCATGTGCTTATCTAATTCATACAGGATAAATGTTTCAGTCAAACACAACAGTTTATTACACAAAATTATGCTCCCGGAAACATGTTTCGACTCTAATGAGTCATCATCAGGCCATCCAAAAAACTAATCAAAGGTATATAATATATTAGGGTGCATTTTGGGATCCCAAAAGCTTTTTTAGTATTTTGAGACTGCCTTTATATTAAGGCACTGTTTATTAAAGTAGATGTTAGCACAGCATTTCAGTAACTTGGACCTCCAGTTCTTATACAGATTGATGGAACGAACTTGACAAGCTAATATTTTGGCAGTAGTCACCCCGATGTGTTTATCTAATTTACACAAGATATAGGTTTCAGTCAAACACAACAATTTATTAAACAAAATTATGCTCACGGCAACATGTTTCTACTCTAATGATTCATCACCAGGCCATCCAAAGAACTAATCCAAGGTATATCATATATATATACACACACACACACCTTGGATTATATCATATATATATATATATATATATATATATATATATACAGCCTACACTCGGATACCACATCACCAACAGACAAGCCCGCTACATAACACCAGCTCGCCTCAAGTCAGCCTACACAACACAACAAGTACTCGCTAGCTCCTGAAGATGGACGTATTAACGTCTGAAACATGTTGAGCAATATATAATAAAGCAAGTGTCATCTAGCTGGTAAACCTTTATTCAAATATCAAGATGATGCACAGTCCAATACGCATAAGATTAGCTTGTCAAGTTCGTTCCATCAATCTGGCCTGATGATGACTCATTAGAGTCGAAACATGTTGCCAGGAGCATAATTTTGTGTGATATATTGTTGTGTTTGAATGAAACCTATATCTTGTATGAATTCATAATCACTCACCTATACATTTTTATTTTATTTATTTATTTACTGCAATTGGGTTGTTACCCAGTGGCACATGTAAACAAAACATGAAATTGGTTACCACTAGATTTAAGTTGGGAGGGCTACATGAGAAGCATGTAGTAGCAACTTGGAATCTTGGGAACCATCTCAGCATTTGCTTATAGACACAGGGAAACCAAGAAAAACCTGTGTCGAGATGGCCGGTCACAGGACCTTC
>Ga0123352_10015496_pt1 | contig 12135 bp, 9 predicted proteins | sample TergutLab28metaG_FD_89700 | JGI IMG/M metagenome (GOLD analysis project Ga0123352, IMG submission 89700) | Labiotermes labralis P1 segment gut microbial communities from Petit-Saut dam, French Guiana - Lab288 P1 | ecosystem: Host-associated > Arthropoda: Insects > Digestive system > Gut ... | reverse complement strand
GTGTGGTGTGTGGGTTTGTGTGGTGTGTGTGTGGGTGTGTGTGTGTGTGTGGTATGTGTGTGTGTGTGTGGTGTGTGAGTGTGTGGTGTGTGAGTGTGTGGTGTGTGTGTATGTATGTGTGTGTGTGTGTGGTGTGTGTGTGTGTGTTTGTGTGGTGTGTGTATTTGGTGTGTGTGTATGTGTGGTGTGTGTGTGTGTGTGCGTGCGTTGGCTTAGTTATCCAGCATGCAAAGCGCGCCCGCCATATTATATTGTCATCTGTGGCCTGTCCCGCTCTACCATATTTTTCCACATTATCTCACAAGCGGCACGATTTGCGTAAAAATGTTACAGAAAACAAAATGTGTGTTTTGATTGCCTCTACAACCTTCACCTGAAACATTTCACGTTCTAAGAACTGAGCCACATATCACAACAAATGCACGCCTGTCTTCATGTAAAGTGCCGGTTGTTTGTGTCAGATTTTAATGAAACTTGAATTCGCTCTACAGATTTTCGAAAAATACCCAAACAGCAAATTTAATGGAAATCTGTCCAGGGAGAGCCCTTGTTCCACGCGGACGGACGGACGGACAGAGAGGCATGACCAAGACACAAGTCGTTTTTCGCAATCCTACGAATGTACCTAAAACCTGCAAGCAGGAGACAACCGGCAAGTGAAGCTGACATCGGACCACCTTACCCTCCCCCCACCCTAAATATGAAACTGGATCGCTAACCACAGGACGGCGAGTGCCGTAACAGTACAATGGAGGCTACGGCCCTACGGGCCACACCGCCGTAGATTTCGGCAGACATGCCGACATTTCGGAGGAACTAGAAAACATCATATTACACCCTGATGATGGAGGCAAAATGTACTTCTGAAATGCTGAAATACAGCATGTCATAACGGCACAAACGGCGATAACTGACTTGTATGCGGTGTTGGTAGGTTGTGATTAGACAGGCTGCGGGTCGCAAACAAACAGCAGGACAAGAAATGCCTTCCGACTACGTCCGCTTCCTTACGCATTTCCTATTCAATAATCATTGCGCCATTAGACGGCACACAGTGTGACAGCGTCACTAAATAAACCATCTCCGTACATAACCTACAATACCCTTGGTGTGAGTGAGTGAGCGAGTGAGTCACACACTTCGTTGCCACGGTGACTGTCTCCTCTGCTATGCACGGGCTCGGGCTTCAGAAGCACCCGAGCATCGGGCACAGAACACAACGTACCACTGCCAGAAGGGAACACCACGATAGATGTAAACAACGCAACGTCTGTTCAGAGAACAAACGGCAGACGAAAAAGGCCGTGCAGTAGTGCGTGAATTTTGCAGCAGCCCGTCGGATAGTAAATGAATCTTCGTTTCCCTGTAAACCGAAGATTTCACTCGGCCGGTTTTGTGTTTCAGATGGTCACAAGGCCTGCTGTTCCACCAGGCGCTGGTGGACTGTGCGCGGGCCGCCATATTGATACCGCTTGGAATAAGCATCTTCAAGTGCCAGCCCGTTAACAAGTGCTCTCTGGTGGAGACGGCGTTCCTGCTGCTGGTCACCGTGTCCACTGTCAACATGCTCACTACTGTGCTCAACGACTCGCCAGTGTTCCCAGAAGACGACGAGGACGACTCAGAACTCACGGCGCCCCTGCTCATGGACTCGCCGCAGTGCGTCTTGTTCGGCATGTTTATGATCTGGTTCGCCAGTATCACCATCAATCTAGGGCCCACCTTCCTGAGTGGTGCGCTAGCGGCGAATTCAGAAAGCGGGCACAACGCCCCAAGCTGTCCACTGGTGCACGGGCCCTTCAGACACTACGTTCTGAATGTCCTGTGGATAGTGATCAACGTGATCTGCGTTTTACTGACGCTCTTCCATCTGTACAAGTTACACAGGGATCTGACCAAGGCGAACGTTGAGGCTGTCAGGGTGGCAGGCCTGGTGACAACACTGGTCAACGTCACGGGTAGCGGTGGCAACGGGGCGATACCGCGGGTAAGAGCCTCTGTACACCGTAAGTCACAGTCCCCCCACACTAAGGTACCGTCACGCTCAGCTCAAGGTTAGCTCACCGTCAGTGACTGTCTGGGGAACCTTTGTCACTACCTCGGAATTTTTTGCTGCACCCTGTACATTAGAAATGTAATTTTGGAGGCGCAAAAACGGACTGAAATTTCAGAAACAAATTATATATTAATAATTGTCCAACGAGATGCAACACAAACAGTTCATTTATTATTCTGCAAGTTCACTCTACATGTTTCGGGTGTCAACCACACCCATCATAAGGAGTATACAAAACTGTAACTACAGCCTCCGGTACTGGTCATATTTTTTGTGCAGCTACCTCCCTCCAATGCAGCCGCGTTGGAAGGAGGTAGCAGAATAATAAATAGACTGCTTTGTGTTGAACCTCGTTGGACAATTATTAATATAGCTCAGCGGTGCACGGAACCATAAACACAAACATAAAATTAAAAAAACAAACTTTAATTTAAAAACCAAAATCTTTAGGCGCATTTATGACAACAAGATCCAATTATCTAAATTTTGCACTGAAAGCAAACCCAGCGCCGATCACACACAAAGGCGGGGAGGAAATTAAAAAAAAAAAAGAGATATTCAGCCATTTAATTGCAAAGGAAATGTGCCTGCGGAAACCCTGGGAATCGTCCGCGAGACCCCGGACCACAGTTCGAGTACCACTTGTGCACAACGGTGCAAATGAACGCTGTCGCAGCACTCCGGCAGGGTTCGTTGTGCTGAACACATTCAGAAACTTAGCCAACACAAAATGGTAGCAAATGCGTCACTTCTGCTACAAATATTCTTCCAACGGATATCCGCCCTCACTTGGGCGCCCCTTTACGTGAGCGTCACCGTTGATATGAACAGACGCATTTAAATACAAGCCAAGAATATTTAACTTTCGGTGAGCTAATCGTGAGCTGATCGTGAGCTGCCGTGGGCGTGCCCACAGCGGGAATTAAGCAAAAGCGGGTTCTTGTTCAGCTTTGGCCTTCAAACAGGCGAGGAATATCTGGAGTAGCTGAGTGACTATCAGCTTGTAAAGAAGGCTTCTGATACATGGAGTCAGTAAAGCGAATACTTGCGAACATGGCAACGAGCGTCCGGCTTTCAGAAATGGACGGGGAGGGATAAGCGACTCCTTGTATCGCAAGGACTCTTCTACAGAGTTATGAGGCCACAGAAAGAAGTCCCATGGCTCGACCGCCTCCACACTTCCCTTCAGCTGTTCCGCACCCCCTCACCCCACCTATATTTCCCTCCAGTCGCCTACAAAATCTACACATACGAATGTCAGTTGCGATACCTTAGGCCACTGAAAAGCGCTTTGGGCTGATTGATAAAGTCCAGAAGAAGATATGACAGGCATGCATGGTAAATCTCCGTAATAAGTGGCGCCCAATACCCACAGGCCTCCTCACTGAGGTCTCAGTATACTTACTGATTGTCCTGTTTTCTACACAGCCTGGTGTAGGCTGTGGAGGTGGGGCAATGGAGGAACAGAGACGCATGCGCAATTACTTGCGACGGATGGAGCGCGAAGGTGTGCAAAGGGTGAAGATGTTCCTGGTCATCACTGCAGCGTACGTTCTGTTCTGGGGGCCGCTGTTCTTTGTGACACTGGTGCATCACCCTGCCGTCGGAACCCAACTAGGATACGAGGTACGGCACTGTGCGATCTGATTACTACCACTGTCGACTCAGGAGAACAGCTCTGACCTTGGCACTGCAGGTTTAAGGGAAAATAAGACCGCGAGATGTTACTGACGAGTAACAGGCTATTCCATTTCAAAATATATCATCTGTTTCAGTGCTCAGGCGGTTCGTCGCCGGCCTCTCATGGCGGAGACGCGGGTTCGATTCGGTGTCATTCCATGTGAGATTTGTGATGTACAAAGCATCAATGGGACGTGTTTCTCTCCGGGCACTTCGGTTTCCTCCTTTCACTACCATTCCACCAACGCTCCATACTCATCCATTAATCTACCACCGACGCTATATAATCTTAGCAACTGACAGCGTCGTTAAACAACACAAAACATCACTATCACCATCCAGCAGTCACCTTCTTACCCGCTCCCTGTCCAGCGCTCCAACGCCGGTGCATTTCCCGTTCGCCATGAGAAGTCGTGACAACTGGACAGACGAAGCAGTAAGAACCTGCCGCTACTATACAGTCCGAAAACATCAGTGTAGTTGCCTTAGTTGCACAAGAGAACGAAATCGTAAGCAAATAAGTCTGTGAGACAGAACAGAGTTCAGTAACTGCGTAATGCGAACGCGCATAGACCCACCCGCGTTCCCGTAGTACCGTTGGCCATTTCGCTGTTCCAGATCACGCTGCACGTGGCCTATGTACACGCATTCGTGAACCCAACGCTGTTCCTGGTGCTACACCGCGGTCTGCGGCAAGCAGCTCTCGATTTATGCTGTGGCTGCTGCGCGCAGTGGGGTGCGTGGCTGGTCAACATGGCGGCGGGCAACAGATACAGCCAGGCGGCTCCCACAGTGCTGCCACCGCCGCCGCAACCACCGGCGACGTCACTTGGCAATGTCTCATTATTGAAACCGCCTCTGCCTCCTAACAACAAACCTAAGCCGGTAAATCGCAGTGTATATATCTGACATACTAGTTACGAGCACACAGCGTTCTTGTGAACCAAAATGTACATTACCATCTTCACAGGGTATCAACACTAGTCATCGCTATCTCCAGCCAAATCAATCCAGTCGCACTTCCCTACTCCAGTTCCTCACTACACATTTTAGTATCATCCTCCCACCTATGCTTAGGACCCCGCAACGTCTCTGACCATCAGGACTTCAAACCAAAATTGCTTATGCGTTTTGCATTGCCCCATGCGTGTTACGTGGCTCACCCATCTCATCCTGCTTGCTGTCATGACTATTAATATATCTGCTGCACAGTACACAGCACAAAGCTTGTCTCTGTGCACTTTTCTCTATTCTATAATCATTTGCTCTCTCTTAAGCAGAAATATCTCATACCCACTCCCAATCAGTTTTTTTTTACCTCAATGTGAAACAGCAAGTTCCATACGCATGCAAAACTGCAGTTTTGAACATTTTACGTTCACCCACTTACACCGTATACAATAATATATTTGAATGCAAAAGGGCTGTCGCCCGGTGGCAGTGGTTATTATGCATGTACATAAATATGAAATAAGGATCTAAGAAATTTAAGTGTGGAGGGCTACATGAGAAGCATACAGTAGCAACTTGGAGTCTTGGGAACCATCTCAGTATTCGCTTTTAGACACAGGGAAACCAAGAAAACTTGTGTCGAGGTGGCCGGTCGCAGGGTCTTCCGGATACCGACTTCTAGCTGGCAATCCGGCAACTAAAGTACGTGAGACAGCAATATAAGCTTCAGACAAATAAATCCAAAACTTCCGAGGCCAGACCGTGTGAGACATGTGATGGACAACGTGGCACCGGTACCAGTTTCTCTTCAAGTACTTCCGTTTTCCTCTGTCATCAATCCACCAACGCTCCACACTCGCGTCCATCGTAATACTATTCTTATCAGAAGGACAAGCGGGCAATGCCTGGGAACCCTCAGGACAATACAGTCTTGTCCCCCCCCCCCCGTAGTAAGTGCAGTCTCTCTCGCTACCCCCACCCCACTTCCTCTCTTCAGCAATTTGTTCGGACTTCACAGGTTCCCTTGACAGGACTCTGCGGTAGCGCGTCGTGCCATCAGCACCGCACCAGAAGAATGGAGGTGGCGTTGCGTCATGTAATGTGTTTTTACACTTGTAAATGATTGGCGCCGCTAATTGCGCCAGCAGCAAGGCTGCACTCTTGGAGCAGTGTCATGGCAAACAAGTGCAAATTCTCGCACATGCCGCACCGATTGTGTCGTGAAAAGGCTGTCGTTCGTCAAGCATCGCGCTAAAAAGTCTGCGTCACACAGACGAGCAGTATGTGTAAGTGGGCCGGCCGGCCGGCCATCTGTGGACAGAAATGCTTCAAAGTTTTAAACCATAACAAATTACAATATACAGGGTGTCCTAACATCGCTTTATACGGATTTCACACACGTTCCAGGAAAACGCTTCTTCATTTACAAGGGCCGATAGAAACAACAGATAGATAACCACAGTGGTGCCAAATTCTGCAAGTAAAACATTTACCGCGAGTTAAAAAATAATCACAGTTCCGTAGGTCACCCTTTCTGTAAAGCCACGTTCAGGACACGAGGTATACAAACACACACACACACACCACACACACACACACACACAAACACACCACACACACACCACATACACACACACACACTCCACACTCTCACACACACATACACACACACCCACACATACACACACACACACCACACACACATACATACACACACACACCCACACCACACACACACACACATACACACCCACACCACACACACCCACACCACACACAGTTTCTGTATTGTCTGCTGATCCGAAGGGTAACAGTGCTGAATTACAACTGCGGAACCCCAACTTATTAGGAAAGTAATCCACACCCACGTTACGGCATTACGTACACAACAACAAAACCGAATGTTTTAACGCTAACAAACCTGCGTGCCGCGGACATCTGACCACCGCCATCGATGAAGCAGATAGCACTTCTGTAGCACGGTCCCTATCAAAGTGGTCACACACGACTACAAACTTGCACCACAAATGATCACCAATTGCACAGATGCTACAAATAGGCTAATTTAAGAATTCCGAAAAGCGATATTAGCTATGTTATGTCTGTCTGTCTGTCTGTCCTTCTGTTCGCCCACACGAAACAGAGTGACTTCCACAGAACGTGTGTTAGTGAAATTTAAGATTTGGGACTTCTTACTTCAGTTTATCGAAATATTCCAGTTTAGGTTAATGTCGGACAGAACAACAGAAATTTGACCTACACGCGTTTATGATCTCCCGCAATTACTGGTCTTTATGATTGAGACAGGCTGTGTTCTCTGCGAGGCACCCACTGAGGCCAAAGAAACAGTTGGTCATCGTTCACCGAGGAAGACATATTCTGAATGCAGATTACTGACGGTTGTTCACAGACAACTATTTTAATCTCCCTGCTTTCGATATATCGATGATGATCGATTGTAATCTGTTGCTAAGATACGGAGACATTTTATGGTGTGTGATGCAATACTGACGGACTGACTGACTGCATGGACATTATCATGCACAGACAACAATACAGCAAACGCGCCGGGAATGTTACTCTGTGCCGACATTTCCTAACTTGTTAATTATCTAAGAAACCATGAAACTCAGAATAGAAAATAAAATGCGTGTTTCATTTTGCCCTGCTTTTTAATCCAAAAACCCTTTTCTTGGTGACTCAGTGACAGGGATGGGCGCAGAAGTGAATGTCGGTCTTCATGTAACATGTCCGGTTTTAACCGAAACTGAAACCCGTCGATAAATTTTTATCAAACTCAGATATGTCAAATTTCGAAACAAAAAAATGTGTTCGGCAGTATTTAAGTTTCTAGGTGCGGACAGTGCACTGTATGTTTGTATGTACATACATGGCAAGGCTGATGGGGGGATTGCTCCAACCGTTCGCTGAGAACAAAACCAATTATATAAAGCCCAAATGCTTGCTGTTTCAACACGATTCCCGTAGCGTCTCCATGCTCCAGTACCACTGTACACGCGCGCACAGTGCCAATAAGCTGCCACACAGTACAAAATTAAAACCCGTTCTTCTCTATGGTTTACATTTTGCCCACCGGGAGGGACTGAACCATACGGAGCAAATCGTTTCGTTTACGCGCGAACACGTCATCAAGAAGAGACAGATGATAGGATAATATTAAAATACAGGGCGTGGAATGGAATAATCTACGTCCAGACAGAGACCAGTGGCGGGCTCTTGTGATTATGGTAATGAACCTTTGGGTTAAAGTTTCTTCTGCGGTGTTGCGTCGTGCTATCGGAGCTTCGAAGTATTATAGTGCCTACATTCTCAGGGCCAAGCAATCCAAGCCGAACGGCGACCTTCGGGTTACATGAAGGGTGGTAAATATGATTAGCTGCGCAACTATTAGCTTTTCAAGTATGAGTGTACTGCATGCAGTTAGCTAACTATGTTAAGTAGGGGTTACGTGACGACACACTCGCAATAGACCAGGAGACGGCAGGTCTCGACGCCATGCAAAACTGCCTGCTGCTAACCGCAACCCAACGGACGCCAGTCGCCAAACGGCTAGCCAACTGGTACTTTCACTGAACCGAGGATAAGATATTTTCATCTTTTGGGACTGCTCAATATTTAAATCAATCCCTCTGTACAATGACTGCCGGCCGAAATGCGCTTAGCAAGGGGGTGCAGGAGCCGTGGGAACGGAGCCACGCGCCGGTGACGGTAAACACGCTAGCTAACAAATGGATCGCACAGCACAGCACAGCACGGCTCGTCACAATAAATCTTGCGAACATAAAGCTCTGTACGAAGTGAATGTCAAGAGAATAAGTAAGTTGCTACTGTATCACAACTCCGCGTGCCGGCAGTTCGGTTCATGTCCTCAGTTCCTCGTTACAGAACTGCGCCAGCATCAACATAATAGCTCTTTCGAAATGACGGTACAGGTCATATTTGGGGACAACCGTAACATCAAAATTGTATTCAGGCAGAAATTGACAGACTGAAGACAGGCAATGTTTGATATCATTCGGCGCAAAATCTTTTGTCTTCCAGTTTGCTATCCAAAAATATACAGATTAAAGTACAAAGATCTATAACTTAGCCCGTTGTTTTGTATGGGTGTGAAACTTGGTCGCTCACATTGAGGGAGAAACGTAGGCGGAGTGTGTTTGATAATAGGGTGTTGAGGAGAACATTTGGGTCTAAGAGGGACGAGGGGAATGGGGAGTGAAGAAAACTACATAATGAGGAGCTTAATGATCTGTACTGCTCAACCAATATTGTTCGGGTGATAAAATAGAAAATAATGAAATGGGCGGGGTATGTAGCGTGTGTGGGGTATAGGAGAGGTGTATACAGGGTTTTGGTGGGGAAACCTGAGGGAAAGAGACCTCTTGGAAGACCCTGGCGTAGATGGGAGGACAATATTAAGATAGATCTTCAGGAACTGGGATGTGGGGGTATGGACGATCAGCTTCTCAAGGACTCTGCTCCATGGAGGAAGTAAGTTAGTAAGAGCCCACATAACCATTATAGGCACAGCACGTGACGTCACGGAAATGCCAATGCTAAATTATACAAATACCTACAGCATGTACCAGTTTCGTGACTGAAATGCTAACACTACCCAATTAATAAATACATGCCTATAAGAGGGGCAGATGGCAGTATAATATTAAAATGGATCACTGCGGACTGGATTCATTAGGGAGCGAACAGGCGTCCAGTGGCATTCATCAACACAGGTTTGAATAAAACGCCTCTCATACACTGCATCCTAATTACTAGCCCACAAAACGTCCACTTTCATTGCAGCCTGTATGCATTCTCTGTCGCAGGAAAATGAGGACGGGCTGTTTGGCGATGAATCTTGGGGTCCGTCGGCCAACAGTCATCAGCACGTTCACATTCTGCTGGACGACGACGACGACGATGACATGATGACGGTGTCTCCAGTGCTGCCACACAACGGTGGGGGCAGTTTAACGCGATACTCGCCAACCGCCTGCAGCGAAGTGGGCTCCCTGCAGGGCACAAGCAGCAGCGAATGACAGCGCAAGGTGGCCCTGCGACAGTAACAAGACGCAGGGACTACTGCCCCCCCCCCCCCGCCGCCCGGTTCATTAGCCCGTCCGCCAACCGCGTGTCGCCAATAGCCGGACGCATGTAACCTTACATGATACTGACAGCAACACAGGTCACTCTCCTTGTCAGTGTCACACCAGCATGTACAGGGTCCTTGTATCTTGCAAATATCGTCTGTCACTTCCCGACACTACTCAGCCATGGCAGCGGGCGGTGGGAGGAGTGGCATACGTTGATACGATACGATAGGCCAGTGAACAGGAAGTGACAAACGATGTTAGTCGGTTAAAATAATGGAAATATTTACGCTCTAAAACACGAAAATTCTTTGATAATTGAGCTAGGACTGAATTTTAAAATACACAAGGCACAAAATATGGCGATGCGAATACGTTAACATGCGCGAATAACTCTGAAGTAAGCTGGCAATGAAGATTCAAACCGCGTCCACACACACACACACACACACACCACGCACACACATACACACCACACCACACACACATACACACCACACACACACACACATACACACCACGCACGCGCACGCACACACACACCACACCACACACACACACTCACCAACACCACTATCTTCAGCGCGTACCGCCAACAACCAACCCCCCCCCCCAAAAAAAAGTAATAATACAGACAGGCGTTCTCTGTTAGGTCCGCTATCGACACACAGCAGACAGGCACGTTCTGTACATATACGCTGTACAATGAGAATCATGAGCCCTGGGCGGACGTGGCTACCACTGATTCCAACTCACCCGCCCGTCAACATCGCACTGCACGATACGGACACACCGTCAGCCACGCCCACTCAAACCTCATAATTCGATGCATGCGGAGTGTTCTGTGCACATCTGTACATTGTTACGTTTCGGAAACAGCCACAGATGCTCGCGAGTTTTGATAAGAAGGTCAGACTGCAGACCCAACACACCCTCCCCCCCCACACACACAAAATTCGTATTTGTTAATCCCCTCCAATCGGTAATGCCAACATGGCACACGCATACGGACTGGTAAGGTACCAGCGATACTAGCGTAATCACACAAATATTATAACCATGGTAACCACGGTGTCAGGGTTATCCAGACTAGACAGAACGTCATTTCAAAAGCTAGTGGCCACAGAATGCATCCCCAGACGACGAAGGGCCTTGGTCGGGCTGTAACAGCAGTAAGGCACTAACCATACAGAACTCACGAAAATGTGCGCCCACTGCAATGTGCAGTCACATTGGAAAGATGCAAAGACGCTAATGCAAACTATGCAACCTGCGGTACGGGTTACGGACAGGCGTACGGTTACATATCGTCTGCGAAATGTAACAAATAACGGAAACCGACTCAACATGCCTACTTTCAGTGCAGTCTCGTGCACAGCTGCCAGTTCTTCGGAGCAACAAATTGCCTCCAACTTCAGGGCAGCAGCGAGTCCGACAAACGTTAATAATACGTGTCACGCAAAAAGGGTGCGACCAATTACAGCCCGAGATGGGGACAGAGGCACAACGCCCAGACAAGCCACCGGGAAGACTCTTTGTCACATACATAACAACAACAATGGGTGTGAGACGAACCAACTGTGCTGCAGTACACACACAGTATGGTCATCTGAATGACATACACCACACACCGTCATATGTCAACACAGGCCTAAATTCTCACATACCTTCACATGTTAACACAGGTCTGCATGACACAACTTTGTAAGTTAACACAGGCCCACAACCACACACACACACAAATTCATATGCTAACACCTAACAGCACAAACCCCCAAATGTTTAACATGGACCTAACATCGCACACCTTCAACTATTAGCACAGACCTAATATTACACAACTTCAAATATTACCACATGACTAACAGCGCACACCTTCGAATGTTACCGAAGGCCTAACATCGCACACCTTCAAATTTCATGTCGTCCCGCTGTCGACAGTGCCAATAGCATTACACTCAGTTATGAACTACTTATCACACCAAGCCTCACAATTCACGTTTTTCAGTGTTCCGGGCTTTACACTGAACACATTTGTACTGCACAGTGCTGCCACATGCGTCACAGCACAGTCGGCCGCTGTACGTACGATTCACTGGCACTACCCAGTCTTGCCGGGATATGGTCGCTGTCTTGTTCACTAGACAGTAACAAGACTCAAATTAAACTCACATTTATTTCACCAACACATGCACTTGTGATTCACACAATATCAGTGTTAATACATTAATTGTTAAAAAGATAAACCACTAAAATTATTGGAACTCCAACATGTTTCGGTTTTTCATAAAACCATCCTCAGGGAGCTATTCGTGCCTATTAAAGTTACTTATTGTC
>Ga0123352_10015493_pt1 | contig 12136 bp, 7 predicted proteins | sample TergutLab28metaG_FD_89700 | JGI IMG/M metagenome (GOLD analysis project Ga0123352, IMG submission 89700) | Labiotermes labralis P1 segment gut microbial communities from Petit-Saut dam, French Guiana - Lab288 P1 | ecosystem: Host-associated > Arthropoda: Insects > Digestive system > Gut ... | reverse complement strand
TTTTTTTTTTTTTTTTGGTTGTTGTTTTAAAAGTTTGTGTTCCCAGTGAAAACCCCCCCCCCCCCCCCCCCCCCACCTCTGTTACAGTGCCTGTTTTTCCTGAAGGACACCAGAATATCACATGTGCCTATAAGAGAGGCATATAACTGTAGCCATATGAGATATGTATTTTGATGAAAAAGGACTGCTTAAAGAAGCAAAAACAACTAGTTTTTTTTTAAATATATTTTATTTCTTAAATACTAGAGCTGCCATATGTGTATAAAATAAAATGTATATTAGCATTGTTTTCAATTACCCTTTTTCATAGTGTGGAAATAGATGGGGAAGAAGAAGGTGAGCATGTATCACGGGCTTCCTATAATCAATCTAGAGGCATAAACAATCATAATGTGTATGTAAGAAGAAATGGATTAAAACATGTTACTTTTGACATTTTTTTATTACATTGGTGTTTGATTAGTAAAATGTCACCTTCTTCAATACCAAGAACTTCCTTTGAATTATCAACCCTTCTTGGATATTTTTAATCTTAATATGCACTGTTTATTAATATGAAGGGAGCAACATAAAATAGAAAAAGAAATTATGCCATTGTGTAGGAAGTATGTTTAAATGTGTAAATAAATTAAGCTAGACACTAATGCTTTAGTTCTCATACATGTGCAGATAAATAATGTGCTCTCTTTGATAGTGTCATCATGTTTGAGCTGTGATGACTTATATTCTGTTAGATAAATCTGCTGTTTGGTTGCTTCTATGTATGACTCTTGCAAGTGTATAATCAGAGTTATCGAGTTATAACAGAGGAAACAAGTTAATAAAGTTGACAATAATAAAATCTTGCAACAAAATTTCTTTCTTTAAAATAACACTACATTATAAAATACTTCTATTCACACAACCCGTACTTTTCTTCGAGACTCATAAAAAAGTTTCAAATAAATTAAACATACCTATCATATACTGTACATGAAAAAAAAAAACAAATTATTAGTAACAATGCAGACAATAAGTATAGTCAATCATACACACAAACAAATGAAACAATTACAATTATTTCAGGCACAACATTAAATAAAAGATAATACAGTAGAACAGGGAACTAAATCAGATCACATAACTGGACTGTGCAACACATTCCTGCACAATTAACACATCATACGAAGTTATGCATGAATAAATTGTGTCATTTGAACACGTACAATAGTCCAGTCATGGAAGGGTTCTTATATTTTCATTCTGGTATTTTAGAATACTGACATTGGAATGGTAGCTTGAAATTTGAATTATGTACTATGTGTGCAATCTGAATTCCGCTTTTAGGGTTTTGACTTATTTTTTTCATTTACACAATATTACTTGTAACTTAAAAGATGATTTTTGAAACATAAGTTACATCAATAATGCATAATGCTTTCCTCACATTTATGGTAAATTTAATATACAGTGTTTTTTTTTTTCTTATTTTCCTTGTAGAATTATAACATATACTTAGAAGTAGGACTCTGAAACCAAGGTAGTCTGGATTTAATTTACAAATACATAAATGAACATCTTGTTCATAAGTGAAGAAATAATTTAATTATTATATTTTAAGTTGCGAGACATTTGCATTTGTTAAGTCATTTATTTTAAGTGCAAACATGCACATTTGTTCCATGAAAACATGAAAACTGATGTCCTATGAAATTAATAAATTAATACTTTTAAATAATAAAAACAAGCACTCTCATGTTCTGATGAAAGTATTCATGAATAAAGTCTCTCTCAAATTTTTGTATCAGATGCAGCGATGTAATGATAATATCATACTTATACAAATTATTCTTATTCTTTGTCATCTTCTTCTCCCCCTTCCTCCCTCTGCAAGACTAGAATAAAGTGGTGTAAGTTCCTGGATGCAGGTCCTACTTGTCCATTGTCATTTTGTGATTCATATTCACAACTTTCATTGACTGGATTGTCTTCTGTCTTACTTCTTGCCAACATACTCAACCATTTGGTTGAATTTTTGTTCTTCCTCTTTTAAGAGTAGTGCCTCAAGACAGCCCTTGAAGTATTCACTGCTGAAGCATTTAGATCTGAAATGAACATTACAGTGTTAGATAGTCATGAAAATATTACTGTAAAAGGCATAGGGGATATGTAAACACTCGATGTGCAGGACTGTAATGGCAATCAAAAATCCATTTTGCCATGAAAAATTGAACGACAGGAGTACAAATATAAAAATTAATCTCCCTCAAAAAAAGCTAGTGTAAGGTAAAAAGTAAAAATAAAAAATTCATATCCAAAAAACTTCAGCATGCAAGTGTACAGGAAAAATAAAACTTAAATAGCTTGCATTTAAACTTGTATATTTAATTGAGTTTGAAGAGTCTAAATTATTTTTAAAAGGTAGTAAGAATATTGTTTATTGCAAAGTAAAAAAATATGTAAAACTTGTATGTTTTATCACTTTAAAATGTTAGTAACAAATTTTTATAGTCACATTAGTAATATATACTTGACAATTTTTTTTATTAAACAGTTGAAACGGGAAGGAATACTAGTAAAATTATAAATAAATAAATTAGTTAAATAAACGAATTATAAATTTCATTCAATGTTAAAGGTTATTTACTGTGGCATAGTTACAATAACATCGTAAAAGTCAATAAATAAAATAAAATGAATCCAAAGATTGTTAAAAAGAAAAATAAATAAGAAACAAAAACCAAACAAAGGTACCTAAACCCCCGGTTCTGCCCCATGTAATTGTTTTATCCACGTCTGATATTTTTCCATCTCATCTTGAAGAAGAAGCACATCCAGGCAGCCCTTGAAGTAATCTGTTGTGAAACAGTTTTTCCTGGAAACAAGCAAAACACCTATGAGCATTATGTGACTTTTACATGTGCAACCTTGTACTGCAGTTTAGAGTATGGGTCACAAAATACCCGAATGCGTTCATTGCAATGTTTCATTTCTTACTTGTCTTTATGTTTGTTTGTTGAAGGTATGAACCAGTTGTTGACAGGGGTAGCAGCAGTGTTGAGTAGCATATAGTAATTTTTTTTTTTTTGTATTTCATTCAATGTACATGCCATCTAAAACTGGTTACAATAAAAGTGGAAGGCTCAAGTTACATTCACATTTTGTGTCAGGGCTCCACTTTCCCACTTTTAGAAATTAAATAAAATTTGACTTGAGCTTCACTTCAGTTGAAATTATAATGGTTTGTTGCAAACTTAAGAAAAATTCACACATCTTCTCTTCATGTAGAGCTTCCATATAAAATTTAATCAGTTTCCATTGGATGGTTTCCCCACTGAAGCCGAAACATATGGACAGACAGGCAACTTACTTCTCTGTATTCACTTTCTTTATGAGTAGGTGTAAAGAACGGACCAATATAACGCGTTGCCATCCAGAAAAAAAAATATAATTCCTACATATATCAAAGAATCAGGTTGGAAACATTAATGACAAGAAACACAAGAAGGCTATTGACTTATTGTCTTTCTCTGTTTCCTGTGTTTGGAGCTGATTCCTTTGGTGGTACTTGCTCCTTTTGGTAGAGTTGACATTTATTTTAGGAAAATGCTTTGTTGATAAATGTGTAACGTCAGATGAACTCTGCTGTTGTCACAGTATAAATCACTGCATTGGATTTTTAGAGCCTTGCTGCCTATAGGTTTTCTGTACCTCATTGTTAGTGTCCTTAGTTTTTATGTGGTCCATATCATTGGCTACTTCCTCTCAGCGTCCTTACCGCATCGAACTTTGCTTACTCTAAGGCGGCTGCGCCTGTGCTGTCGCAGAGATGTGGATGTTTTATTTTCTGTACTTTCAGTCCTTAGACCCAGTGGGAATACCACTGGAACATAGCTTTTTCTCCTGTACAGTGCATATGCTAACTACCGATCGTACAATAAGTGTAGATTCAGACGGAAGTTTCCTGATGTGTGGGTTCGCCACACGTCGCTAACTACCGAATACGTGAAAAGATCGAACAAAATTCCATTCTAGAAAGGAAGGGAGGACGCAGAAGACACGTACTGCGGTACGAAATTATTACTAGATTGGAAACGTCTCCAAAAAAAATCACTGATTGGACTTGCACAGCAAACAAGACCGTCTGCTTCGTCACTACGAAATGCAATACAACTGTTGCATGGGAAACCATATGATATGACCGTGGCTCAGAAATTGTACAGCACAGATAAGTGAATTTTGTGAAGTGGTACCATAGTACAGTGCATAATGTCTACAGAGTGTCTTTGCTGACAGAACATTAAGCAAGGGATTTCGCCTCTTCTTTCGCCAGGTATGAAACTTAGCGAAATGTGGGGCATGTCAAAGATGCAGTTTGTGGTAATAATGCTCACACTGAAGACGAGTTGAAAGAAAGCGTTCGGAATGAAGTGCTTTCAGTGTCACTAGCAGAATTTCGACGTGCAGTGAACAGTGTACGTATTTGTTACGTTTGACACGTGTCGGCAAGCCGAACCATATCCACCGCCTTCTTTAAATGTAATAAGTGAAACCTAATATTAACTGCAGTGGAATGAACCAAAACTTCCCAAGCGCCTAATTTCGTTATGGCCAGAAAAGCTTAATATTTAAGTGCAATATAGTGATATAAATACACAAAAGTTATGGGCTCCAAACCGCGGCATTTGTTGGAGGCGAGCGCTGAGAGATCTGCCGTCACGCGAAACGGTCCGTGTGTTGACCAACCACATGGGCCAGATTAAACTAAGGACCCCGTAATTATGAGAGATGATTTATTCCAGTTGTATGTTCAATTCACATTAAAGTGCTTTTAGCGGACTAATCCTTAATTTTGTCACTGACACATTCTAAGTGAGTGCAATGGATATAGTCTTCGAACTGAAGGTTAGGAAAGTTTCTTTTGGGAAGTTAAAGCCGTTCTGTTATCAATTCGCGCGAGAAGTATAGCATGTTGATTCTCCATACTATTTACTGTTGTACAGGGATGCGTCTTATAGTTTACAAAACTAAAATGTGACACTTATTCTGAAGTAGGCTATCAACTTTTTCACTGGGCTATTTCAACTTTCAGCCTAGGAAAGCTGAAACTGTATAACAGAAAGAATATGCGTGTTACTTGATAGGTCTGCGTGAAGAAATCTGACAACTGATTGAAACATACTAGTTACCCAGAGAAAGACCATTTCTTAGATATCTTACACTGTGCTGCAGTTTGTTTTCTTCGAGGATAAGTTATGCAATACCGAAGAATGTCAGGCCTGTAGTACTTAGCCCAGTTTGGTTCTAGAGTCAGTAATAATCGATTATTGCATTTTTTCCGGTTTTTGAACGCTTGAGAAATAAAATATTATTTACTGGTGTCACTTATAATTTGTCATAAGTATGGGTAAGGTAGATACTGAACTACAATTTTGATCTTACCGAACTGAAGCTCATTGCATTTCCGTCTATTAATGTGCCCAAATATATCCATGTGATTACACTTTAATGATGTGTAGGCCTACATTAAATACATATTTAACGACAAGACCTTTTGATAGTACATTTAAGAGTTTATAATGTAAACAAATTTTAAACTGTAGCTTAAACAAATTTTAAACTGTAGCTCATGTTCTGTGCCGTTTTAAACAAAAGCGGTGGGCGGATGCACCATTCACCAATTTCACAGTTTAAAGGCCATAACACTTGTGGCACAGTTATTGTTATTTGAATAAACGAGTTTACTTTTTTATTGAACTGAGTTGTGAGTAGAGGGAACAAGAGCACACACACTGTTGTAACGGGAACTGAAACACTGAAAATGCCTGAAATACGAACTGAAGAATGGACCTGCATACCTGCAGAGGGAATGGAGCTGAGGTTCTCGGAAGAGGTTGTAACAGTCTTCACAGATTCTGTCCAGCCTCGCGAAGATGCTCTTGTCGTAGACACCTTTGCACTGGATTTCAAAGAAGGAACGCTTGTTAAGTGAATGTCCGAGAACCAACCCCGACGTAGAACCTGCTAATAAACTCGTGATGATCATGCTGACGAACAGAGAGCACGCCAACACCCTGGTTAATCGTAGCTGTTGCATCTGGAACAAGAAGCCAAATGTTCGTTTGACTCTTCGTTTTCGAGGCTGATAGGTAACAAAAGTGCGTGAGTTTAAAATCAGTATTACAAAGCGATCGTGTGGTGCATTTGAATTAGGGTCTAAAAGACTTGCATGTACACAGTCGCGACTGTGTTAACGCGATATTCTGAATAACTTCCTGCTTCATAAATAAGCTGTTATTTTAATTTAAATTTACAGAGGACATCCCGTTTTGTTATTGAACTTTAAAAAAAGTTGGATTTCAGTCAAACACAACTACGTCATTTAGAAAAATGGCGACATGTTTCAATCGTAGAGAAGTCATCAGGCCATTTTAGAATTTTTGTAATGATGGCCTGATGATGGTCTCGTAGACGGAAACATACAGTCATTTTTCTAAATAAAACAACGTAGCAGTGTTTGAAATCTAACGGTTTGTTTTAATAAGCACTTATATTACTCCGGGAGGTTATATGACCGTGCACATTTCCCGTGCATTTTGTGATGAGAATTATTTATCCTATGACGATAAAATTTGAAGCCATACTATTTCATGTTACACGATATCTGTTATTTGGTTGCCACATTCTTTTTGGTTAAAATTTTAATGATTTGTTTGGTGCTACGTATTTCGAAGGTTGTTTTAAAGATAAGGAATTGACGACAGCATGTAACGTAATTGGTTCTAAAGGTTTGTTATAACATGTGCCACTGGACCCAATCTTGAGCCACTTGAATCTAATATACACAATCGCTTCCTACATTCGTGGCATGTTGGCCTTGTTAATTGCCGGTAACTATTTCCATGTGGCACGTCCTATTCTAATTTTATCTACAGATATCATAGAAATATCTAATAATCATTGTCATTATTGTCATCGTCGTCATCATCATCATCATCATCATCACCACTACTGCCACTGTCATTAGCGAAATGAAGAAGACTTTAAGAAAATGTTAAATAATGAAGAATTGGTTCTCTTACTCTAAGGCTCCCCTATCATTAAGTAATACTTACTGGTTCAAATTGACTGGCGTATTAACACAATGACTAATATGACAGTGATTCTTAATGCTAACACGCTTACCCTGCCCATGCCCGTAAGAGACAAAGAGGGTGGGATACTGATGTCTCTACTCGATGACAGCCATGTACATCACTTGGTAGCCAAGCAAGTATTTGCTGACTTGAAAAGATGACCCCACGTACAGGGAGACCTCACTTCAAATGCGAAAGTCCTTTAGTCCACGAGGAGAGGGAGCGAGTGAACTTCTTTGCCCCGTATGCCACACTCTGTAAACTGTATGCTTCTGACGTTTCTAATTTATATCGTAAGGGGGTTCCGCTCGATCGCAACACAGTCGTACATTCATTCAATTGAAGCATACTTATGAGCCCAAGGTTATAGTCCCTGTTAGGAGAGTCTGTGTTGCGAACGAATATACGGTGAGGCCATTTATATGTGTCTGCCTGCCAAAATTTATGCAACGAGAAACAAAGCATTTTTAAAATGGGGACTCTCAGAATATGTGTTTAAAAACGCTTGATCTGTTGTTAGTTGTAGTGGGCACGAAACAGTGTTGCATATTTTATAAACGTCGTATGCAAATAAGTTACGTCCATTACAAACACCACACGGATCAAAAAGGACTAAAGTCCGTGTCAGGAGAAAGATATAATCTCTTGCACACAGCGTCAAAACCGGCTCTGGGGCCCACCCAGCCTCCCATTCAATGGGTACGAGCACTACTTTCCCGGGGTTGTGACCCTGACCATTTCCTAGTGCCAAGGATAAGAATCTGGAGCCATGCTTGCACTGTTCATGTTCCATCCTGGCGTGGTGCTTAACTTTAGAACCTTTAGTTTTATTGGGTTCGAGTCAAGGGAGCCGAGTGCTCTGATAAGCTGTTGAAGAACATCTGTGTATTTGTTGTATCTGTCATTTAGACATTATACCAACACTGTGTTGCGTGAAGTTAGTCATTCGCTAAGTATCACATTCAGGTTAGCTGACCATTAAGGCTTTGAAACAGCTCGGAAACCATTGCAGACTATCGAGGTTCGCTAGTATCGTTTCATGATAGCACTAATAATGGTTCCGGAATGAGTGATAAACCAACGGAAATTCCTAATAACACGAGGCCGGCAGTTCACCTTGAGACTACTGAGTAAGTCTAACTTAATAATGGACCTTATTAATGAAGTTCTGAGAAACGCGTTTTTTCGTCAGTTAACAGTGGCAGTCTTTTCTCAGCCTTCCTAAGCGTATAGCTAGAGTTTCGGTCCGCACTCGACGTACTGCTGGTGTTGGGGGGAGGAAGGGGGGTTCTTGCGGTAGGGTTTTTATGGTACTTTCGAGTGAGTCCTTTTTTGTTACCGCAACAAGTCAAGGGCGAACAATAAGACACCTATATTCTACTCCAAAACTGGGGTTGAGGGGGTGGGGAATTTTGTGTTCAGATATTTGCGGCACTAGGGAACAAAACAGGGTTTATTTCTAGTAATAATTGAAGCGTAATGGTGGTAGATGGAAGACCTTATTATCTCTGATTTGTTTTAACAATTTTCATATCAGCCAGCCACCAATGTAGAGGGAAAAGGATGGCTGATTGGTCGTTTGCTCGTTGCAAAGCCGACGACAGCCTCCGCGGGCTAAGAATCCTGTGCTGTCACCACAGTGGCCCGGATTCGATCCTAGGACAGTGTGGGATTTGTGGTAGATAAGAGTGGCACTGGGACAGGGTTTTTTTTGTCCGAGTACTTCGATTTACTTTGTCAGTATCATTCTACCAATGCTCTACTCTCATTCATTTACCTCTGACGACGTATGATCTCAGCAACTGACGGCTTCGTTATTTGCACTTAAGGGTCTTACCGATTTCATTTCGTTTACTTTTCCAGCTTAGTGTTGTCCGCCACGTTGAGGTAAACCCCCCAGTAAAACAAGTGATCTTCATGCAAGACTGAGGTTTTCATTTTACAACCACCTATTCAGCCTGACCTCTTATGCACCCATACCGAACAGACCGGTGTAGCTATAATACCGTTGGGCTTGAATTCGGTATTACTGCTTCGTAACTTGGCAGGGCTATCAGCCATACTGATTTTTTTTTCTCGTCTCACTGGATGAATTCCGAAGCAGTGGTCTTACCTTCAAATGGGCTACAACTGCTTCCCTCCAAATTCTTACGTACGGGCCATCATGACTTATGTCGCCATCGTATTTATTTATTTATTTATGATTTATTTGACAACGTGTCTGTGGTTAAGGCTATTTGACATTTAACGATGGTATTATTAGTGAATAAGAAATCAAACAGTATGTGAAGTAAACGTGTCCTAGTCTAATTTGCATTTGCAAAGACACTTGTCTGGAGGAAATGAGGAAAATCATGAAGAGCCTTAGGCTAATTAATGAAGACAGTGCAGTAAAACGTCTTATGATTATGAAAACAATAGTTTCCTTTATAAAACACTACATGTTTCGACCCTTAAGGGTAATCATCGGGTGTTAATATATGAAAAGGATGTTAGCGTTTTATAAAGGCAGTTACGTCGTTATTTTTGTAATAAAAAGTAATTATGCTGACTACATTGTCTTCATTATATAGTTTATGACACACAACGGAGGTCTTCTCCAAAGCCGTCGAATAGCTGGGACCTTCTGCAGACGTAGGAGGAGGGCATACACATTTGATCACGCCGTTTTGTACCTTCTCTTCTCATTTAGCACTTTGTAGCATCTGCACTCTAGCAGAATTCAGTAAGTGACCGAATAATTAGTTACTATTTACATTTAAGAGGCGTATGAAATTTCTACACCCTCTAAGCGGACTTTGTAATAAAGTCACTTTCACCTGCTATCAGCGTTAAAACGAATGAACGGATATGATTATTAGTAGGACAAAAGAAACCGAAAGCTGATGTACTCTTGCCTTGAACACAAAGATCGTTATAGTTGTTCCATGGCTGTTTATCACAGTGAGTTTGTCTTTGTACATTTTTTTATGCACATAGTTCCTACAAGACACGAAATTGTGCCACTCTACGCTTTCTGTACATTTAAGGACTTTTCGTACTGAAATAGAATCAGTGTTAGGTCTACCTAGGCATGCATCGTTTGTCCTCTACTTCTATTCTAAAGTAGGGAAATTCAGGTATAATTTTTACTTACTTATCGTAGGACTAACAATACTGAACATTATGAGCGGGATAAATTTACATATTTATCAGCTAACTTCCCGTCGTTTATGGGAAGCGTAATGTGGATAATAAACACACTGCACGTTTTCGATTTACATTCCATTCTGTCATATACTATGTTAGGTGAGTTAAATGACAAGTAAAAAGCTGTCAGAGAAGGAAGACCCACATCTCTTAATGCAGCCGTGTTTTTCCTGCCCAGAAAAGTCTGTAGTATTGAGTACCCAGAAATGGTACGCACTGAGAATGGATGATGTACCCGCTGAAGAAAGACGACATGTATGTTGCATAACGTCACTTTTATCAGAATTAACCCTTCAAATGTCACTGTATACTGTATGTACAACCTGCTGTAACAATCAGAAACTCTGCATTTTTTCCACACATTGTATTTATGTGCCCCTTATAATTCTCACCATAAACAACCATTATTCTCTTATACAGCATTCAGTGATTTGTCCTTCTAATGGCCACTGTGTGCTCTGTGAGGTATGAACTGAATATTGATATAATGTACATTAAGTTTTGTCTTCAAAATGTTATCCAAATGTTAGGAAGAAAACATGGAACTGTAAAGTTTATGTTCTACAGTCCATAAATTTTATAAAACTGATGGCTACTCTATTTAGAAATGATGCAATGCTAGAGAGAACGAAGTAATTTCCACGGTAATTTGGAAGAGACGAGGAAAGTATAAAAGAAAAGCAAGACAGCACCTCGTTAGGTGATTTAAATCTATCTGTTGTAAAGTGTATTGGGGTTCCCTATAATCATCTTTCAGCCGCTAAGGAACGAGAAAGGGGCTGCTTAGCTGGAGGTTATGCTATTATGTTAAAACATTCGTATGAATGAGCAGTGCTGCTAGGGTAAACGTCTGCTAGTCTTATTTTATGCGGTTTACGTCATCAACAGCTCTTCGGCGGTATGTCTTTGTAACATATTTGAAGAGATCGCATCCCGTATTATATAAATTAGCCAGTCCCCAAGCGGGTGTACTGTTAATGTTTCTTTATATCAGTCTCGTTTATCAGATTGTGCAGACAATGGATTGCGTTTTTCTATCCGGAATAGTGAGTTGAATGAAGAGGGCAAATTCCAGTACCATCTGAATGTATAAAGACATTCCGTTGTAGGCAAGAATGTTTTAAAACGTTGCTTTCTAACATCTCTTTTTCTGTCTGAATTCCTTAGCAAGTCGAAATCCTTTAAATCTCCAGCTCATTCCCAACATGATTATCCGGACTGCTGAATTAGGGCTGGAGAAATATGGTCGCTGGCTGGACACGGGAGAGTTAACGAAGACCAGAACACTGCTAGTTTATGTCCGAGTGCATTTTTCTGAAGTGGCTAGCACATAGTTATCATTTTGTTTATCTCAGTTTTTCAGAATGCGGTAGGAAATATTTACAGCTATGACAGTTATTACTCTCTGACTACGTAAATGCTTCAGAATAGAAGTTACGATCATTCCTAAGTGGCTGCGAAAGCATTAGTCAGCGTCTTGAATAGACCACGGGACGTGTACTATACCTAATTACTGCTGTAATAAATAAGTATTAAAACAGGGGAATGCGCTTTTTTTTGCCTCCAGACTAACTAAGACCTCAAATATAATTATATACCATCTATCTAAGAGAGCTCTACAGCCTTCTCTCCCCCCCCCCCCCCCCCCCGCCCCCCCCCCCCTCCCCAACCACCCACCCCTATTTATTTTTATTTTCTTTTTTTTTTTTTGTTAGTTTTATTTTAGGATGTGGGGGGGGGGGGGGGGGGGGGGGGGGGGGGGGGGGGGGGGGTGGGGGTGGGAAGAGAGAAGGCTGTAGAGCTCTCTTAGATAGATGGTATATAATTATATT
>Ga0123352_10015492_pt1 | contig 12136 bp, 8 predicted proteins | sample TergutLab28metaG_FD_89700 | JGI IMG/M metagenome (GOLD analysis project Ga0123352, IMG submission 89700) | Labiotermes labralis P1 segment gut microbial communities from Petit-Saut dam, French Guiana - Lab288 P1 | ecosystem: Host-associated > Arthropoda: Insects > Digestive system > Gut ... | reverse complement strand
GGAGTAGAGGTATAGCTGTACTGTACAGGCACTGAAGCTCTGTACAGGCCGTACGGCCCATAGGGGGAGTAGAGGTATAGCTGTACTGTACAGGCACTGAGGCTCTGTACAGGCCGTACGGCCAATAGGGGGAGTAGAGGTATAGCTCTACTAAATTTTCGCCAAGCACTGTATAAGTCTTCCTGATGATGGATCCTCTGTGATCCGAAACATGTTAAAAAGGAGCACTTTTAAATATTTTATAATTTTAATTATATCTACAAATTATATATTTATGCATTTGTTGGATAATAAAATGTTTAATTGTCATTGATGCACGGTGCAAACATGAAGATTGTATAGCTTTACTCTTTCTTGACCACGGCACTAGAAGGAAGTGGGGGTTCAGTGTCACGACCCGGCCGCTCTTTACCCCCGGGAAAGACCCGGTACCCATTGTACAGGAGGCTGGGTGGGTCCAAGGGCCGGTCTGGACAAGTGCGGAAAATCTCGCCCCCCACCGGGATTCGATCCCTGGACCGTCCAGCCCGTAGCCAGTAGGTATACCGACTGAGCTACCGGACCCAGTTATAAATAATGTACATGTTATGAATTGACGTCTCCCCTTAAGGTACAGTGGTTATTATATATATCACTTAAATTAACATTCAGTTACCCTGGGTTTTTGTCACGAAGTGCATTTATATGTTTCGTATGTTGTTCCAACAAAGCAGGTTTGTTTATCTATAAACAGCATAATATTTACCTCCTTAAATATTGAGGAATCTTGTTTATTGTGAGCTAGAAGTTAAAAGTTTATATACCATTTACACTGAGAATGTTGAGTGTCACAATTATTGCCCTATTCAAATTTATCTTCATACTGTATATTTATCTCAGTAATTAACCAACTTGATGCACAAAATTTTTGTTTTACAATAAGTTTATTTCATGTCTGTACTTGTTTTGAGCACATGTGTTCATCATCAGGGGGTCAAAATTGCGTTATACGGCATCTGGTATCATCACACCTATAGGTGTGACGACACCAGATGCTATATAACACAATTTTGACCCCCTGATGATGAGCACACGTGGAAACATGTAGAGGTATGAAATAAACTTTTTGTAAAACAAATCTTTTGTGCATCAAGTTGGTTAATTACTGAGATAAATACACTGAGACGCACGGTCAGTAAAACGTCAAATCTTCGTACTGTATATCTTCCGATTTCCAGACACTCCATGCTGGAATACATAATTTTAAAATAACTGCATTCCAAACAACCCGCTACTGCCTAGCAGGCTCATAATTCCTTCTATCAGGGCGGAAGGTGTGTGTGCACAACAAAATTAATGTCGGTTTGAGTTATTTTGGCCAAACGCGGAAATAAATTTGGGGGGACATAATTAGCCTAGTCCTGAACTGATACCGCAGATATACCACCAGATACCAGTGAAAAGCATGAAATGACATCAGTATGAGTGACGCAATAGGCTACTCAGATTGCGTGTGCCTTATGTTTAGTTTTACGTACGAAATATTTTTGACACCAAATCTGAAATGCTTCCAGCATTATGGGGCCCTCCAAACGGCAAGACTGTCTGCACCTTTATAGATTACGATAGACTAACAATTGTTTTGACCCAAGCTAAAATTGAGAGACTATATTTTAGCCACAGATTCTATTTATGTGTTCTATAGTATTTTAGGAGTAAGCAACTATCACTTCCGTAAACAACAGTAATAGACTGACACTCTATTGTTGGCGCAGTGTGTTCACTAGGGTGCAGGAACTCAGTGTATATATATATATATATATACGTGTCTATTTTTCACACGAATCTGGAATTTGAAAATGTTCTCGTTTCTATCTATTATAGCGTTCAAACGAGATGGCGGGTTACTATTTGTTGTGCAGTGGCAACCAGTGTTACATGGTGAGAGTAAAAGAAATAACAGCAGGGTTTAGGTAACTGTACACATTTTAACGTGAGTGTTACATCTTGGTAACGTGTTTCGGCGGCTTTTAATTAAGGAATGTCGAGACCTGGAACATAAAATTGTCCAAGAAATCCTTAAAATATTTAATTGTTTGAAAGAGTCATTTCTCGGTAAGGGACTTATCAACCACCCCAAGGAATGGTTGGAAATATTTTCTCACATTTATTTCTGTGGAATAAATTACAAGGAAATCATTTATGAAAACTGCGGTAAAAGTAGAATTAGCGAGTATTTGAAGTACAGCTTCTAGAGAGGTATTTCGCTGATCATCGTAACGCGAATGCTCTTACACAGGAAGATCGAAAAGTCAAAATAAAAACCCAGATGTTCTAAAAATTGAAAACTAAAGAATATCTCAATATATTTTAAGTGTTTACTCTGCCATTTAAATCACACTTACAGTCTTACAGGAAGTGCTGAAAGTGTCTACCGCTCTCCGAAATGCAGGCAACCACTCTCTTCCTCGCGTTAGTAACAACCTTCTGTCATAACATTTCAGATACAGTTTTGGACGTGTTGTTTTAGTTCATCAAGAGAATGTGGGCTGTTTTTATACACATTCTCTTTTAATATTCCCACAAAAAAATCTGAAGGTGAGAGATCCGGAGATCGCAGAGACCACACTACGCACTTCTGAGAAAGGCATGCGGTAGACGCACAGTTTTAGACCCACTGCTGCGTTGGCGTCACGCCACGTGACCTGTGCGTGTCCTTCCATAGCTTGTGCACAGTCATACCAACATATTCATTCACCAATTCATCTTCATCGCTCTTATTCCTAGTTAGCAGTAAAAAACAAAACCCGTGTTTTCGATCATCGTATGGTGTATTTCAAAGTTGCAGTCCGAAACTAGCACTTCGCTAGACTCTGTATGAAGTTATATAAATGCCATTTAATTGACATATTGAAAGGTCGACTGGTATTGGTGTGTAAGGTCGATACTTGCCCCACTCACAGTCACAATGTTATGGGTTTGTACATACACAGTCTGAGGCGCATGACTACAGTTTCCTTAATGATGCTATCTTACTGTGACCTTTTTTGTTTTACCCTCGGGCACGTGGAGAAAAACGTTCATGCAGTTCGTTTTAACGTTCAGTATAAGTGGGAGAAGAGGATTCGAAATTCTAAATATTAAGAATTTTGAGAGCGTTATGTGAATTCAGGTGTGATAGTAATAATTTACAAAAATATGTAACTACACTTTAAATGAAACTGATTGCAAACTGAAACCTTGTGTCCGCACAGAAGAGGAGAAAGCAATGGGAAAGGCTAATATGGCGGGGCTAGTTTCCAAAGTGCAGAAAGTGTTATTTATCATAATTGAATTTGCAATGTCAATGTTATGAGGTTTGTTATACATGAAGGAATGCAAACTGACCTTCTTCACTGCTATTCACTTGTTTCGACGAAGTAAAACTGGCGTGAATCTGCCCAAAGGAAACAGTAACTCCAGAGTCCATGCCATCTCTTTCGGCGCGAGATGTAAGTGTGAAATTATTTGAGGGCCGTACTTGACATAAAGTTCAATTGAACATACACGTAGGTGTAGATCACCATGGTGCAGGCCTAAGTTGTTGGTGTTATGCTAAAGCACAGGGCCAGCTTTGCCTTTGCATTTGGGGTAAAATTGTTTTATAATAGTGAAATTTCTTTTGGGATTTTGGACACAGAGAGGGTTAAGGTGTAAGGGTCAGAATGGAGAGGTTTGTAATTTAGGTACAGGAGAGGAGAGGAGCGGAGCGGCGAGTAGAGGAGAGGGGAACACCATTTACAGTGTATCGAAACATTTAGAGACGCTGAGACGAAAGTTGTTGACTACGAAAGAAGAGTCAGCTTTGAAGAAAATCATAGGATTGAGTCAGATACAAAAATTTAAAAAAAATTAATGTAACATAAGAAGTGTATTGTGGCACTGTGCAATGAAAATTTGAAGACAGAGAGAGAGAAAGTGAGATGTATAATAAGTAAACAATGACAATGGGAAAAAGTAAGAAGAACTGAAGGGTGAATATTGTGAGATTAGTACGAAGACCGCGCCTTGCAGAATGTCTGGCGTTAGCAGGAGAGTCGCTTTTATGTGGTATTTTGTATTTTGTACTTGGAAAGTTTTAACACTCTCTCAGTCTTTGAATATTCGGTTATATTTTATTTTCATATATATATATATAGTTTAAGAGAGAGAGGGGGTACCAAAAAACGTATACACATTTTAAGAAAAAAAAACTGTATTAAAATTGTAATACTCAATTTATACCGATGACTGTCCTGCCTGTCGCATAGTGATGCTAACATTCATTTGATTAACGCCATTTTTTGAACGAAATTCAACTTCGAAAATTAATACATAGATAACATCTCTTAAAATGTATATATTTTTTGGCACTCCCTGTATATATATATATTCTGCCATAAAACTGGACGTCTGTAAAATACTTGCAGTTTACTTTAAAACTGATTCGTCCGACGTCGAGTTAAACACGACAGGGCTTTCCGTTGTACCGAGTACAATGTCGAGTTCATTTCGACACCGTATTTTACGTCTTATGCTTGTCTCATTGAATCCCATCTAATGTATACTCGTACTTCATAAATTCTAAGTTTGCAGATTTTCTGGAAAATTAATTTGGACAAAACTTTTAAAATTCGGTATACAAATTTTGATTGCCAAAATGAAACAAATACTGGCAGGGTGAAAGACCTACTAAGGAGAACTGTAAGCCTATGTCATAATCTTTGTTAACAGTACTATGTATACGGTAACTGACTGCATGGCTTGTAATGTGGGTCAGGTACCAACAGCGTATCATAAACAGTTGCTTTTATTTTATTTGAATTATGAGTTGTTAATTACGTTAATTAGAGACCTGTCTGGCATGAAAAGTATGCCCATAACAATTTTATTCGAATGCGGTGAAGTTGCTATACGCGGAACAAAACGAAAGCTGTCAGTTGTTGCTGATTCGTCGTCACAGTAGTCGCAATGCGTCGGTCTGCTGCTCAGCCTAACATTAACTCCAACAATCTTTGTACCAGCTCAATATCGGTGCTCGCAATAAGAACGACCTAGATGAATTAAAATATCGCGCAAACATCAGCATGCTTCGAAGCTCTTATTCCTGTTACGTGATTCACGTGACGGATACATAACAGCCTAATTTTTAATGCATTACTTTAACACTGTGGCGCCTGAAGCTTGGTATATGAAGGTGTAACCGTTCTGCCCTATGCATATTCCAAGATGTTCGGAACTTTTTTTATCTGTAATATATTGTTATGTGTCGATATCGTAGCTAGGAATGAGAAATGTCAAAACTTGTGGGTGTGGATTTGAATCATCTGAGGATAGGCCACGGAAGGGGGGGGATGTTGTGCTGTAATTAAAAAAGGAATAAACCTCCTCTATATAAAAACCAATAAGTATCGTTTGAAAACACAAATTATTTGTTACAGAGAATTAACAGTTAGGAATTTCGGCATTTAACTAAACAATTATGAATATTTTTAAAAATATTTTGTTGACCGTGCATCCTAATATAATGATAGTCTTTTTTACCAACTTGATGCACAAATTCTTTATTTTAGTACATTTATTATATTCTTCTGAATGTTTCGAGCACTATTGTGCTCATCTTCAGGAGGACAAATTGTTTTAATACAACATCTGGTATCGTCACACTCTGTAGGTGACTGTTCACTACACAGGTTACGATAGACCTCTCGTAACCTGTGTAGTGAACAGTCACATAAAGAGAGTGACGATACCAGATGCTGTACTAATACAATTGTCCTCCTGAAGATAAGCATAATAGTGCTCGAAACATGTAGCGGGTTATACAAAATATATTGAAATAAAGAATTTTTGCATCAAATTGGTAAAAAAAGAAAATTAAGAGGCTGTAGAAGTTCTACAATTAAGCATAATAACTTGAATATTATTACTTGCTTTACTATACAATGTGCTTTCTTATAAAATCTCGTACAGCCTGATAATTACTTGGTTTACAAGCCGAAACGTGTAGTTGTTGCTGGTGTGTACGAAAAATGCATGTTGTGTTCAGTAGACAGTCATTGGTTTTTTGGCTCCTTCGCAAAATTTCGATAAGCGACTGTTAGCTTCGACATGTCCGTCTGTCTTTCCATCTTGGTTTTTGGGTTTTCTTGATTTCCCTGTGTCTATAAGCGAATGCTGAGATGGTTCCCAAGACTCGAAGTTTGTACTGTATGCTTTTCATGTAACTCTACTGACTTAAATTTCTTAGTTCCTTGTTTCTTATTTATGTACGTACAAAATAACCGCTGTCACCAGGCGACAGCCCATTTGCAGTTAAATATTTTATTAAGAACAACTCATCTTTCGCTGAAAGTATTTTCATGGGCTTTAATATTGGATTATTTTTCCAAAATCTTTCGAGAATATTCAAGTTCTGAAAAAACGATTAGTAGTTTAAATGGAGACATATATATATATATATATATATATTTAGCATAGCTCGCTAAGTTCTTCTCAGAATGAGAAATGTTTCAGATTCAAGTCGCAGAGAAAATGAAAGCATATATCTTAGTTCAATAGCTGTGTTCCGAAATAAGTGCCGCTTGTGAGATAATATGGAAAGGTAATGTAGAGCCCAACAAGACCACAGACGACAGTATAACATGGTGCATGCGCATTGCATGCTGGATAACTAAGGCTACACATTCACACTCAGAATATGTAATGCTTACTGTTTTTCCACTACAACAGTGTTTGCACGAACGTGCCTCAATGTTGCGCTGTACGTATATTGAATGTCTTGTTACATAATTAGCACAACTGGATGCATAACGTTAAGATAATGAACCTTAGTTTGTATGGAATCAGGGGAACGTCTTGAGCAGCTGATCGACTGTCGGTTTCCTATGAAGATCACAGAGTTATATTAGTTTTGAATTTTGCTCAGAGAATTACACATTTGTTATTTTCTGATTATCGTCAATTTTTCAGTCTAGCACTTGAACTCCTTTCGTACATTTCCCCATTCTGCAGTTTTACGTTCAAGGATACTGTCGTTGTTCATTTTAATACCCTACAAAGTTAAAGGTTTAATTTAATCCTAGTACAGATCATGAAGGCCCAGAATGGGAGTTACAGATCTGCTCTTTCTTTAATTTCGGCGCTAGATGGGGGTGGACAGTCAACTACAAGTCCCTTCAGCTTTACCCCCGGGACATGGCATATTTTTACAGGAGGCTGGGTGAGCTCCAGAGCCGGTCTGGACGGGTGCGGGAAGTCTCGTTCCCTCCGTGATTCGATCCCTGGATGGTCCAAGCCGCAGCGAGCTGCTATAAATTGTAGTACCCCAAATATTTCTTAGTGCGGCTTTTCTGTTTTGTTAAGTTTCAGTTCAAATGTGAAACACGACAGAGAAATTATATAAGAATTTGAAACCTGAAGTTCAGTCACGCAGTATTTAAAAACTCAGTTTATATGTCACAGAAAACACACTGCATCCCCATTACAATGACAAATATATCAATATTGATTCGGAATGTAATTATTTTATTGTCAGAATTATGAGAGTTCTCCCTAGTTTGTGGTGCACGTAGTGAGTGTGAGAACATGAAGTTAGAAAAATAAATTTAAGTGCCATTGATATTGTTTTGGTAAGAGGCCTTCAGAATATAAATCAAAATTATGGAGGAAGGGAGGAGTTGGGAATAATGTAGGATTAGAGAAGAAGGTCACGCCGAACAACGAGACTGCTCGGATGACCTAGATGTAGATGGTAGGGTAATAGAATGAATCTTCCATAAATACCGGGGTGCTGATAGGTCCTTAGCCCGATGTCGTAGAAGGGAAATCAATAGTGTTTTTGGAAGCTAATCTACTGCTCAGATCAAACAATATATGCTTGCTGCAGAATCTCAAGAACCTTTAGAGGGATGAAAGGCAATTTATATGTTAAATTATGACGTAAGAATAATCAATTCGGTCTAAGGACTTATCAGAACCCCTGTAGAATGGGTTGGCGTTGTCTGGATTGATCTGGCTCAGGATAATTGCTGGTTTTAATGGAAAGTTTAATGAACCTTCAGATTCCACAAAATGCGTGTATTTCTTGACTACCTGGGAACGTACTAGCTTCTGAACAAGGAATACTCCATGAAGGTAGTTATTCAGTTACAAGGGGGTTGCGAAATATGAACAGTTCTGATCCGCAGACATGGAGTCCGCAACGAAAGTCTGCTGCAAAAACATAAAATTTGTCATGACGTGGCGTCCATTTCTGTTAATTAATACAACAACCAACAAGTACACTTAATAAGGTACAATTCATACCAAGTGCAAAGCTCCCTGAGAACGACACACCGGTGCCGAAACACTTGGGGGTTTTTCTTAAACGCGTATCTTCCCTGATGTGTTAATACACCAAGACAAACCGTCCACACACGGTACTTTATAATAGTAACCAAAGAGCTAGGTGCAATGAAACAAGAATGATTCTTGTTCCATCAAGCCTGAGGGAGGGATATAAAGAATATCTCGAAATGTCGCGTCTTTCCTTCAATACGCCCTAACTCAAAAAAGTTACAACATCAATTTCTTCGTTACGAAGGCCTTAGATCACGTGTAGCTTTTGGTAACAATACTAAAGGTTTTGTGTGTGGGAGGGCGGTTTGTCGTGTTACGTGTGTGGGATTGTAATGGTTTGTGGGATTCATATTGTATTGAGTGCATTTCTTGATTGATGAATTAATTGTAAGGATATGCGCTTTGTAATGTATTGAAAAGTCTATTTCTGTGTTTTTATAAGAAGGCATATGTGTCCGAGGTGAAATGAAAAGTTGTCTATGTGTCTTAATATCATGGAACTGGAAGTGGAATGCCACACATTCTTCAAGCATGGACGGAGACGAATGGGCATTACCTCTAACTAAGAATAGCCGAAATAAACTGACGATACATTACTCTGTTTCTTCCTTTCTCTTTCTTTCAACCTGTTTATTAAATCTAGGAGCACGCGTTGGCGCAGTTGGTTGAGGCCCTGCGCTACAAGACGGAAGGTCGCGGGTTCGATTGGAATTTTTATCGATATAATTCTTTCGGCTGGACTGTGGCCTTTGGGTCGACTCGGCCTGTAACGGAAATGAGTACCAGGGATGTGTGCTGAGGTGTAAAGGTGGCCGGTGCGTAGGCCTGAAAACATTAACCAAATTCTTATGCCGAAAATCTGGAAATTGTGGGAATCTGATATTACTGGAGCTCTAGGGTCCTGTCCAGGCCTGTATTGGGATAGCGTTAGCTTTCTATTAAATATGCAGCTTGTTTGGTGTCTGAATTTTTGTTTTGTTTTGGGCGCTATGTAATTTATTTGTGGGACAAGAGCGCCTTGGAGCCACATTTTGTCTACACCTTCGGTTTAGGTTACTCTTCCGCCCTGAAGATGACATCAGTGCATTTATCCGAAACATTAGTGTCTATCTACCCAACTTCACAGTTTCAAATCCCAGACGACACAAGCCATAGTAACCACTGCAGTGAGAATCTCAGCTCTGAATTTGTAGCCTCCCTTCCAAGTCTCAAGTCACAAACACCTGATGCAGTGGCCAGCCGCCATGTGACTGAAACTCAAATCTTGCTAACCCACTTTCATTACTGGGATATGGCGCTAACTCTAATGTATGCATGATCGCCACCTTCTTCGTAAACATATGTAAACTAGGAATTATTTGTTCTGAATCAATAGTAAAATAAACATTTATGGGATGGTACATGTAGAAGAAGAAGAAGAAAAAAAGAAGAAGAAGAAAAAGAAGAAGGAGAAGGAGAAGAAGAAGAAGAAGAAGATGATGATGATGACTATGATTTGACTATGTCGATTCTTAACCCGCTGTAACAGAATGATTACACATGCATGTTGTTTGGTTGCCAATGTATGGAATCACGTGTGAATGTTTTGCACATATTGTGATCGCAATGCATTCGGTAGACACCGATTAACACTATTATTTTGGCCTTCGTTCTTCGCTATACTTTATTAAAACCGGTATTTTTCGGCTATAGAACCAGTCTTCAAACAAAGTCCGGGTAGTATTTCTTTTAAGAAACACCAACTACAGACCAGGTTCAAAATAACAAACAAGTTGCACCACATTTTGAAACCATTAGACTCAAATTTTGTTTCGGGAGGCTTCAGATTGTGTCTCCGCTATTGAAGAGCCTGCGGTATGGATATGACATTGATAGAGTATGTGTCAGTTATTGACATTCATATTCAAGTTATTTGTTGCCAACTCGGTGTACAAGGTCATCCGAATAAGTACACTGAATTAATTGCACTTTATTTTTTGAATTTATAATAAGATTACATCAAACTTGAATTTTTAATTATTAAACGACATTTTGGCGCTTAATCTGTCTTAAACTGTCTTAAACTGCTAAATGAATATTAACTTAAGGTGTCGCCCGGCTGTTCTACCTGTTTAGTTTTCGACGTTCAGGTGACCGTGCATTGTGATAAATTCTTATAAAAAAATCAACTAGATGCAATTATTTCTCAAATTTATTTTTGGAATAAAACTCTACATGTTTTGGACGGTTCCTCTGTCCATCATCAGGAGGTTTTCACTGTACACACAGCAATGGTATATGTCATACATGTTTGCTGACAGCTTGCGAGCGTCCTGCTCCTGCTCGTAAGCTGTCAGCAAACCTCTATGACATATACCATTGCTGTGTTTACAGTGAAAAACTCCTGATGATGGACAGAGGAACCGTCCGAAACATGTAGAGTTTTATTCCAAAAATAAATTTGAGAAACTAGTGCACCTATTTGGTTTTATTATAAGACCTGTTTAGTTCTGTTTGCCTACGTATTGTCTTTTCCTTTGTTGGCGGTGATTACTGCACTAACACTGTATTAAAGTTGAAAATAAATAAATACTGGTTCAAGTTATTTTTTAAAATCTCTATATTTTGCAATAAGATAAACCACAACTCTGCGCCGTTTAATTTGTTCGAATTTTGAAGCTGTTTTGACCCATCGCTACATTTATTGCGATGTCCTGAGACAGACAGACAGACAGATGTCATCATTTAATTGAATATGTAAAAAATAAATGTAAATGTAATAACTTCGATGACGTAAGGCTACAAGGACAGTTCGATGTATTGCAACGTTTAACAGTAAACTGATGTGCACGGTCCTGACGTAGGTTTCCGGATATTTAGTAACAGACAAACAGAGATAAAGTGCATCATAAATTCAATGATGTGTGTATATTACTTTAAGCTCTGGTACTAGGTCACTTTTATCTTTGCAATAATATGATGGTATAGATTTGCAGACCGCGGTAGCACAGTCGTTAAGGTGCTGTGCTACAAATCGGAAGGTCGCTGGTTCGATCCCAATTGGTGTCATTGGAATTTTTCATTGACATAACCTTTCCGATCGCACTATGGCCCTGGGGTCGACTCAGGTTCTAATAGAAATGAGTACGTGAGGGTAAAGGCAGCCGGTGTGTAAGGCTGACAACCTTACCATCATCCTGTGCCGTTGTCACGTAATCTGGGAGCCTTAACTTCCTGGAACCCTCTGGACCACTCCAGGCCTGTAACGGGGCTGCTTTACCTTTTACCTTATGACGACATAGATTTACCATAAGGTATCTTACCACACCTAACGTACAAAATCGGTCTTTAATTAATAAGCACATTTGCTTCGCTTATATTTCCAGCGGTAATTTCTATATATTTTTATGTTGATTCTTGTAAAAAAATTCTTTAACTAACCCAACCTAATAAGTTATATTTTAGAGATTTCTGATTTTTATATTTTTTTAAAATTTTGCTAAATTGTTATATAATTTTAGGACAAAACGTATGTGAAAGGAATGTTGTATACTGTAGCTAGTCATCATCATCATCATCATCATCATCATTATCATCATCATCATCATCATGTTCCTGAAGGGTTAGGTGTGTTTCCTGTTCCTTGATCCTCAAGATGAAGTTCGTCCCTCCATCCGTTCGTCGGTCTTCCCATGTACCTTCTTCCTAGCGGTTTATATTGTAGTGCTTGTTTTGGCAGTCTGTTTGTGTCCATCCTCTGTACGTGTTGTAGCCACTTTTTCTGGTAATGTTTTATTTCCTTTACTATGTTCTGTACTCC
>Ga0123352_10015491_pt1 | contig 12137 bp, 7 predicted proteins | sample TergutLab28metaG_FD_89700 | JGI IMG/M metagenome (GOLD analysis project Ga0123352, IMG submission 89700) | Labiotermes labralis P1 segment gut microbial communities from Petit-Saut dam, French Guiana - Lab288 P1 | ecosystem: Host-associated > Arthropoda: Insects > Digestive system > Gut ... | reverse complement strand
TTTTTGGACGGGCGGTGGTCTTGAGAGCCGCTGCGTAGGTCGTGTGCACATTGCGGATGGTGCCGTGCCGTGCACGGCACCATCCGCAATGTGCACACGACCTACGCAGCGGCTCTCAAGACCACCGCCCGTCCAAAAACTCGGTGCAGAAAACCATATGTTGCAACACATCAGATGCTCCTGATGATGGGCGTATGTACCCGAAACATGTCGAGCTAAGAGTACATCAATAAAATTACCTAGTTTCATCAAGTTGGCATTTCACTTTATTTCATGAGGAAGGTGCACGGTCAAACAATCCCAATTAATTATTTGTAATATTTTAACTTTCAAGAGATCCCAATTTATTTACACCCATAAGTTAATGCCGCCACAAATGTCTTTGCTGCAGCTAACACTGACTGTGGTCAGCTGCGGAGTTACATTTTCCATACGACATCTTTTGTGCCTTTTGTTGATGTCCTTGGATGAAGCCATGGCTTAGCTACAGACTAGTGTTATTCTCGATTGACGTAATTAGCATGAACATAACTCACAACTATGTCGTATCGCTAAGTGACCTCCCAAAAATCAAACGTAAAATAACAACACAGACTGTTACCGCCCTCCTTAATAATTTAGAACACGAAAACTAATCTTATAGCAGCCCAAAATTTATTTCTTTCACGTGAGAAAATTTGACTTAGACTAATAATTTTCATTTCAGGTACAATTAGCGTAGTGTATTGTAACCGGAAGTTCGGGTTCGAACCCTGAACATGTCTATTACGCGATTTAATTATATGTATTAGCTTACAAATCGGGGTACATATTTACAATGTTTGGCTTTAGAAATTTGTTGTGGAAGAAGAGTGGCGGCATATAGTAGCCCACTCAACATATTCATTTATTGCAACCCTGGTTTCGCTGAACTCAAATTTAGAGCGTTTAACCCCGCCATTTGGTTTAGCCAGTTATTACGAAGTTTTAAAAATGTTAATTTCGGACTACTGTAGGCGCAATATTCACGTGTCGGACAACGAGAATATTTATACATGAGGATAGTAAATTTCCTCGTACGGCAGGCCGCAGACGAGAGCTCGGATGCAAAGGACTCTCTTTTCGGTACATCGGAGTCAGAAGGACGCGTTATGTGATCTTTTTACAAAATTATTTCTCATGCATCAAAATTTATAGTCCGAATTGGGATATTTATACAAGAAAGTATCACGAAGTCTGTATCATATTCCATAGGCATACAGGAAAATTGTGAACTTCGAATTACTTAATCAAAGATTCTGACATGTGAATTTAAACTTAAGTGACTTAATATTATACTGAAGTGATCGCTTTCATTTGCCGCGCTCTGCCGTGACTGTCGGCACAGTGTATTGAATTAATGACATTATCCGTTTACCGTCGATAAAGCACCAAAAATCAGTGAAACGTATTTCTGTGAGGACGCTTTGGTGAAATGAATAAGAGCACTGAGATACAACCATACAATACGTAGAAACCTCACCCCGCGGAACCTGAGCTCCCCCCACTGGCAACCAAGATGAAAGGTAACAGTACGTACTGGTTTGCACTGTGCCCACTGAGTATTAACTGCATCACAGAGCGATAGAAGTTTATATTCTGTTAAAAGCTTACATTAACTGATTTTATTTGGGAGTAAACAATACATTGTCTAAGAAAATGGGCCATTATTTGTTAGGTACCTTCTCAAGATAGAGTCTGCCATCATAATTTGTAGGAAAATTACTTGATGTGACAACTTAGAGTTCTTTCTAATTTACTTTGTATAAAATTGGCATATAAATAAGGGCCTTTTCTAATTTCCACGTCACCTTCATCGGAGAAAAAGACATTTAAACATATTTTTGGAAGGTAATTGAATGACGCTACACAAATTGCTGAATTGTGTTCAGATAACTTTCTATCGCAGATATAAAGGGCATTACACAAAGAATAAATAGTTTGGGGAAAAGTGAGTCATCGTGGCCCAAGTCCAGTAGAAGGGACACAGGAGCAACAAACTTTTAACCAATTTTCAGATTTTGAAAATAGCAAGAATTTCACGAATGATGCAGACCTAATATGTGTAGTAACAGTTGTTCTTGAAGAAAACAACGGGCATGTTGGGACTAATCACCATCTCTGTATATTCATGAAGAGCTCTTTCGAAGGAAATTGGACCCACCTGCCTCGGCGCGTCGGTGTGAGAGAATGTATGTATGTGTGTTTGTATGTGTGTGTGTGTGTTTGTGTGTGTGTGTGAGTGGGTCATTGGAACTCGGATAGCCGTCTGTTAGCAACGTGTACAGATGAAGAGGGCCTGCAGCTGAGGTCGCCGGATGGGTAGAAACGGTCAGGAAGCCATTAACCTGGTTAAAGCCTGGTGGTGTGCCTTCCTCTTTTACTATATACCGTTGGTGTAGCCTGGTCCGTCCGACCAGTGGCTAGCTGCTTTTACTCATGGGAGGGTCCACCGAATAAAGTAAAGCAAGAGGCTGCTGGTACTAACGCTCAGGATATGAGGGAGAGATAAGAGGAAGGATAATGGAGGACACCGAGATTTACTATCAGACACCTTACATTACAGGATTAATAAGTTGTTATCTTCAGTATGCTGCATAATCTCTTGCCAGATAAACTTCCCGCCTCTCTGTAAGACAGGGGTGAACATAACGTAAGATTTTCTGGCTGAAATCAAGCTTAGTCGAAAGTCTGTCATATTGAAGAAATTTCTACCTTGGCAAAGTTTTCTAGAATTACGTTTAGGTCAAGGCGCGTTTGGGTAACAAGTGAGAGACGGTTTGAATTCACGTATAGCTCATTAACTGTAGTTTCATTTACAAATTCTATTTGACATTAAGTTTTTGAATAATTTTATGACTTTAAAAAAGGAAATAATTTAAAATGTGGTCCTTAACCCTAGAGTACGGTGTGTCAACCTTTTACGACCTGGTCAATGTCCACCACTTCGTATTGACCTGGTTTATACATGACGAAGAATTTTTTGAAAATGCGTGGGGAACTGTGAGAAGTTACTAAAATACCGTGATAATTACGCCCTGAGCGGTTCATATCGTTGGTAAGCGTAATCGATAACTTTCTTTGGCTGATAACTCTCAGTTTGTAACTGCTTCTCACGGTACACTGCTATATGACAGACCTATGACGAATATTACGCTGACTATTAAAAACAGACCTATCGGTCGAGGGTTAAGAAAGTTACACTGATCAAAGAACATAGTTTCAGGAGTCTGAGAACAAGTTGTTAATAAGAGATCATGTCCTAACACGGAATGCCACCAATATTCTTCTTGCGTATCTGCTTATTTAATAAATTAGCAGGTGCCTTTATAATTAGCAGGTGCCTTTATAATTAGCAGGTGCCTTTCTAACTAGCAGATGCATTTCTAATTAGCAGATGCCTTTCTAATTAGCAGATGCCTGTCTAATTATCAGATGCATTTCTAATTAGCAGGTGCCTTTCTAATTAGCAGGTGCCTTTCTAATTAGCAGGTGCCTTTCTAATTAGCAGATACCTTTCTAATTAGCAGGTGCCTTTCTAATTAGCAGATGCCTGTCTAATTATCAGATGAATTTCTAATTAGCAGATGCATTTCTAATTAGCAGATGCCTTTCTAATTAGCAGATGCCTGTCTAATTATGAGACGCATGTCTAATTAGCAGGTGCCTTTCTAATTAGCAGGTGCCTTTCTAATCTGAAGGCCACCTCCTCTACCTTTCGAACATTATAAACCACATTATTGTAATTTGTGTGTTTTCAAGGATTCAAAAAAATATTCATTATCGGTAAGGAATGAAAAATAAATAATTTATTAAAGTTTTCTGTTATTGGTTAATACTTGTGAATGTTTTATATAATGCTAATTCGCGCATAATTTTATGCACCACAGAATTAAAATGGCGTTTGTACAGAGACAGGGGGGTTCAAGAGACAGTGCTTCTAAATCGCGACTGTAGATGGAGCCGAGGAATCCACTTCTTGCTCCGACAGATACAGTTACATTTCCTAGCTGCCGCAATGATAGAGCGTCATTTCATTCACAGATATATTTATTCGTACAAATATAATCGACAAATTTTTTTTCCGAATATATTCTTTCATATTCACTGTTCACAACATCTTTAGACATCTGCATGCCAACTGGTCCCAGAACCGACAATCGACATGGGGACCTTCTTGCTGCACAGAAATACTACTCATTACCACCCACAGATTTCAGTAATTTATAAGTATTTGACGTTGTACGTCTGGAGATTAATGATTCAAAGTAAGAGAAAAATTGAACCAATTCTTGAGAGATATTTCAGTCAGAATTATCCCGCTTACACGTACATTAAAAATATTTAAAAACTAATGTAAAGAGATTTATACTCTCAAAAAATGATTTACATTTCCTTCGTTTAATTAAAAGATTTTGAACGAAAGTGAAAACTTTTGGTCTTGGATAGAGTGATGGTGTGCTGTAACCTGCCAGGGTCCGTAGTTCAAATCTCGGACTGGGCAACCTAGAAGGTGAGGAGATAAACTGATCGTCGAGCGGTGGCTAGTTTATATATTGAAAGGGAAGAAGTAAAGTTTGTTTGGTGTGCACACGTGCACTTGCCAGGCTATATGAATGGGACTGTTAAGTTCCTCCTACCGCATATGAATTGATTCTGTGTTTGCGATGTCAGCTATGGGCAAGTGTTCACTGTTGGTATCGGTATCACTAAGGCTTAGAAGGTAGTCTGTTGTGCAGAGATGTACGCTGTTCGCAGTTGTGAATGCTAGATGAACAACGAGCAACCGAAAGTTGTTGGTGCTGGAACGAAACGTTCGGACCTCAGTGAATAAAGAGTACTGAAAGAGCAAAGCGGCTTCTAATTCTCCTGTATATTCCTTGAGAGGGATCCGTGTTTAAGACGAGCTACAAATGGTTGTAGCAGAAGTAGGGCAAGTCAAACCGACGGTTACAATGCTGTCTACACACAAAGGAATGTTTTATAAAATTTTTAAAGAGGGGAAGTGGAAAAAAAATATGTAGTTCATTTGTGTGACGAATTCACAAAAATCTGTCTGTTGTAGAGCTTAAGTGTAGTTTAGGCTGCAACACGCAAAGAATGGGATGTACCTGTACCAGGTGTTCTATAACAGAGATTTTGGATTTCTTTAGATTGTGTAAACAATAGCAACATACCAATCCACAAGACCAGGACTGCTCCTGTCAATTCCGTAGTTGCTTGTAGCGCCATGACAAAAAACATCGCCTTAAAATTATTCCGGCACGTGTTAATAATCTCACAACGTGACCTGCTGACATAATCATGGAAGTTTTACTGGTTGTGGTGTGCAAGGCAAGAGTAGAGGACTAATAATATATACTTTTGCAGCGTCATTCTGACCCTAAATGTTGTGAAGGTAGTACAGAAACAAACACTCCTAGAAAATACTCGAATAATTATATCTGTTTATCACCCGTATGCACGTCTGGTCGGGCCATGTACATAGGTCATGGTATGTATACATCACAGACACTCGGGGAATTTCTAAAGAACACAAACTAAGGCGCACAACATCTTGGTCTATTTGAGCCTGTATAAAAACCAAATTTAAAATCCAATTACGCAACAAGCATCAAGGCAGGTGCACTGAATCCCTAAATCATAAAAATATTAAATTATAAAAGAGAACTTCGTTGAATTGCCAAGAACACTACATTAGCCAGTGATGGAAGATTTTTCAAGCCTACGGTCCTGTCATGAAACACTTATAGACTTCTATCACATTTAGAGTGCTTTTTAATTAAAGTCGCAATCATCTGTAAATAAGAAGTAATTTACTTCAGAGCACATCAAGGTTATATAGTTATTTCCAAAATGTCGTGCATATAATATTCCATATGTTCAAGGTTCTTTACTTTCCGTTGCTTTCTGAGGTTTCATTTGTTGACGTAACTACCCTGAATTTATTTTGTTACATTTAAGTGTTTCTGTGGAGTTTTGACTACCGAGTTCTCTTTATGCACTGCCTAGCAACGAGAGCAAGAGGCTAACCCCTGTTCGGAACTACGTCTAACTTACTCAGCCACACACTGGAAACGAAGTGAAATCCATTTTAAATTTCACTTTTATATACATGTTCAATCTTTCCTCTTCCAGGCACATGCTCGTGGTCATTAGGTTGATTTACCACCGCACCGCGAGAAGCTATTTCTCATTTGAACATCCTCAGTAATCAGCGGAACTAGCGCATTCACAGCAAGGATATTTGAAAATGGCTGCATGCGCTGACCGACATTAATTCTTATCAAAAGGAATCAAGTAGGTAGACTTTTCATAATAATTTTTTACTGTCTTCTTCTAAAATGTTGGAGAATATTTTTGCTTTGCTATGTGAGTCTGTGGAACGGTGTTTGGCCAAGCACAGAGAAGACTCTTTTCCTTTTCCGCTGTAATTTATAAACTCTGCCGTAATGTGAAAGAGTAAGATTAATCTCGACGTACATATTTAACTTCACGTGTATGTACAGGTCCTCTTGGTCACTCTTTTTAGACAGAAAATAATTCGCTGTAACCAAGTAATTAAGTCCAAACATTTTACTTCTGCTTCTCAGTATGTTTCCGCACTGCTTCTTCTGTCGTATATTCAGGTCAAAGGAACAGGAGACCACCATGCATATAAGTGTAGTTCTTTAGAGAGTGCCGTGTTGTTACATTGACCACGCTATTATTATTATTATTATTATCATCATCATCATCACCATCATCATCTCACTTATGCAGGGTATTTATACTTATATTCCTGAGACAAACTGTCCCTAGGGAATACAGTGTTGCAACTATTCTGTTCTCACTATTTATGGTGCTTATATCATTTATTTCAGTGTTAAATCTATTGTGCTTTTACATTCGTACTTTCCAAATTATATTGTCAGTACCCAATATGGCTGTTTTCTCTAGTTCCTTGACTCCATGTTTTCTTGGTATGTTGTTCACGTATTTTCTAAATGACTTTGAAATAGTCCCAGTCGCCCCTATTATTACTGTTATCACCTTTGTTTTTACATTCCACATGCGCTGAATTTCTATTGTAAGATCTTTATATTTTAGAATCTTCTCGTCTTCCTTTTTAATCACATTTCTGTCCCCTGAAATTGCAACGTCTATTAACATACATGTTCCCTTTTCATTGTAACGGATTATAATGTCTGGTTTGTTCTTGGGAATAGTTCTGTCAGTTTGTACTTGTTGATTCCACAATATGGTTACCTTGCCTCCTTGACTTGTTTCTACTGATTTTGGCACATGTTCATACAAGTGTTTTTTGTCCAGTTGTACTCCTCTTTCCTTGCATAAGTTTATTATTATTATTATTATTATTATTATCATCATCATCACCATCATAATCATCACCATCATCATTTGGAAGTCACAGCGGTTTAGCTGGTTCTCCCAAAAGGTGGTACGTATTTAAAATTCTGCTAAATACATTCCAACTATACGCCATGTATTGAGTTTTGCTGCTCTCTGCGCGATAATGTATTGGTTTGGGAGAAGACTAAGCAATTTAAATCTGTCATGTAATGTACACGTATGTGAAATAATACGTGTTGCGGATAGTACAATCGGTACTACTTAAACTGCGTTCAGTTGCTACTTCCTTGTTAACGCTTCTTTTAGATCAGTATATTTATGCAGCCTCTCGGTGATGGTCACCTACGGGACGTGAGTGTTGGGAATTGCTAAGTATATTAAATACATTTCCCTTATGGTTTTGTCAAGCATGACTATATTTGGCCTGTTGTTATGGACAGTTCGATCTTAGCAGAATTTATAAGTTCTCTAACACAGATTGTAGGTTATATTTATAATACGGTGTTAGTTTTCCTTTCGTCAGTCCACATATGTCTGCAGAATCTTGTTGGACAGTAATGGCTACTTGATTGTGAAGGTGGGTGTAATCTCCTTGCATTACTGCACGGCTTGAATCGGTTTCAGTCACCCTCCACCCCCGAAAGTTTATTATTATTATTGTCATGATCTCCTTTATGCAGGGTATTTATACTCAGATTCCTGAGAAAAACTATATCCCTAGGGAATACAGTGTTGCAGCTATTTTGTTGTTACTACTCATGGTGCTTGTATCGTTAGTTTTAGCGTTGAATCTATTGTACTTTTACATTAGTACTTTCCTAAGTATGTGTTCATATTATTATTATTATTATTATTAATGGTATTGTCACTGTTATGATCAATACCGTCGTCGTCATTATAATCATCATCATCATCGATAGCGTCGTGAGGATAGTGGCTGTACTTTGGGAAGGAAGACGGAGAAAATTTGTGTTAATTTCCGGCAGCGCTGAGGGATTTTCCTGTATTCCTAAATGTCCATCCGGTTCTCAGGTCCATCCAGCCTCACATTCAACTGGTTGCGCTTTTTATAAAGTGGCTGGTGCAAACATCTGACTATTCATTCCAACCAGTGTAAAAGTTAAGAAAGAATGGCGCTGAAGCTTCTCCCCTACACGTCCTATAGCCCGGAGAGCGACATCACGTCATCATGACAAGTTCCTAAACTAAGGGTCAGTCCGGTGACAACCGGACAGAAGATGAAAATGGAACTAATTTCCGAAACTATTTGTATAGAAACTGTGCCTCAGGCCCGAGGGCGTCCAACTTAGCACTGTGGTAATAATTCCGTCTGCAGTTTTAGTTTCTTGTGACCATGAATCGTGAACATAAGGTGAAGATGGAGAACCAACAAGATGCATCTAATTCGATTTCTATTATCAAACTTTCTATCTCAACATGTTTCGGGCATCATTATGCCCATCATCAGGAGAATAAGACCGTGTCCTACCGCAAGCGGTGTTCTGCCTGGGTGTGTAGCCTGTGGTTGGCTGTGGTATTGTGGAGCTGCGTCGTGAGCTGTGTGCACTGTGTGAAAGTTACTTTTCGACGGGGCAACGGTATCTTTCACACAGTGCACACAGCCCACGACGCAGCTCCACAATACCACAGCCAACCACAGTCTACACACCCAGGCAGAACACCGCATGCGGTAGGACACGGTCTTATTCTCCTGATGATGGGCATAATGATGCCCGAAACATGTTAAGATAGAAAGTTTGATAATAAACATCGAATTAGTTGCATCTTGTTGGTTCTCTCTCTTCACCTTCCGTCTGCAGTTAGTTTACTGTGTGTATTATCTTCTGCGAACCGAAGTAAATCATTTATATATAGTTACTCGTTACGAGCCGGATGATCGGTTTTCAAATCTAAGCAGAGTAATAAATTTGTCTTAGTAAGTGCTTCCACTACAGTCATTCAATCTTCCAAGACGTGGATCCCTTGTAGGATCTGCAGGTGTGTAAGGCAACAGAAAGTGATACGTGCCTAACTTCGAGATTAGGAACGCATGTAGCCATTATCTTCACTCCCAACATTCTTCTTTTAGGCACAACATAATTTTTATGTTATAGTGTAATGAAAGTATGAGGAATTTTGCATAATCAGAGATTAGACCAAAAAAAGAAACTAAAAGTTTATTATTTTTTATGAAGCTAATTTTCAGAATCTAGATAGCAGTTGCAATTTTGTCAGTCTTCTTATTCATGTTTCAATAATTGTACATCCAACCGTCGGTAACACAACACGTCTCACAATATTTCCGTTTATTTTAAAAACACAACCGGGTTCTTTTACTATTTCACATCTCTCGAAACGGCTTTAAATTTATAAGAAGCCAGAATATTTTAATTCGTTACATTTGCATACTGTTCTAAATTAGACTATTTAAGAAATAGAAAAACATCAATGTAATTAAAGTAATTTGGCAAAATATGTATATGTGCTTATTGTCACATGCCAGCGGAAAAGTTTATGTCAATTGTTAATTAACCTAGATAAAATGCACATGAATGAATTTCGTTAATAGCGTTTGTTTTAACTGGATTCTTATTATGAATTAAAACGAAACGTGTCCTGACTTTATAGCATATTCATGAAGTAAGATTCATAACATGACGTTTATTAAGATATTCCATTAAAGATTTCTGAAATTCAAGTAAATGTTGCCAACCGAAAAGTGTTCTTTTATCAAAATCAGTATCGTATGTTGCAATCCTTTGTGTATTATGGAGACAAATAGAGGACGTGTATAAAAAATCAACAGGTTTTTCCTCTTCAACTCAGTAAATCTGTGTAACATTTGGGAAGAACTGGTAATGACAGAAACACGATGCCTCATATATTACACAGACGGCACACTGTCGTGCCCACCGGAGCACGTTAAGATAGCTGCGGTACACACAACAGTGGCAGTGGTTACTGGTGATGCATGTCTCTTACATTATACCTACACTGAAGTTCTCTTGTTCGGTTCAGGAGAGATTTTCGTCACAGAAACTAGTTTTGAATGAACAGCATTCTGCGTTTTCTGTGTAAATCATATTACAGCTACCAGAATAGGAGGCCCTGCTTTTTAACGGAATGCATTTCTGATCGTATACCTAACAGAGACCTTGTATTTAGGTATAAAACATGCCTTATCAGAACAATTTCAGTATAAATTTTAATTATTTCAAAATCCATGGTGGCCGGGATTCGCTATGTGCTGGATGGTCCGGGGTTCAAACATGGATGGAAGTGACGTTGTCTGTAACCTGTACATATCGGGCTTGGGACCCACACAGCCTCCTGTACAATGGGTAATGGACTTATTTATGGGGCGTAAAGCGGCTGGGAAGTGACTTTACCCACAACCTTCCATTTAGAGCTGAGGTTAAAGAAAGAGTAGGGCCACACCTCTACTTCTCCTCCGGGCCCTCCTGGTATTTAATAGAACAAATTTTTCCTTTATATTCATCTTTTTCAACACCCTTTATAAATTGTCTTCAACATATCTCCCGAATAAATTTCATTGTTCAAGGTCACCTTCGATAAGCCAGTATTTTTTCTGTTTAAATTAATTCACCATATTGATCAATCTGCTCAGAACAGACTGCATGCAGAACTCTTCCAACAAATGCTACTGGCGTGTTGATAGTGAGAATTACTGACGGAATGAACGAATCTGGCAAACGTTGACTCTTATGAAAACGTCAGCAAAACATGTGTTAACACTTCCTTATTAAGCACAGGCAGGTTTGATAAGGGAATTTGCCCTTGTGCAGTCTAATCTTGCGCGATGCTCTCACTCCCTGGTAATGACAATGTAGAGCATCTTCACTGCAATATCTTGCAGGTGGTCGATATTAAGAAGGCACTGTTCACATGGCAAGTGTCCTCTTTTCTCTGACAAAACTCAACACCTTGAGATAGGAGAATGCGAAGTTTGAACCGCTCTAATACCGAAATCCGCCACTGCATGCGACCCTGATTCAGTTTCTACAACCTTCCTACTTCACTTCCCATACAAGCCTAACTAATTAATGTCGTACCTGTATATTTACGTCACACTTCTCCGTATCAATGTATCCTCTGAAGAAGTTTCGATCCCAAGAAATGTTACATGCTTTCGTTCCCGCCTTTAATGCTGTGGGCCGCCCTCTATTTGGCTTTCTATTTCAAGGACCTTTAATCTGGGTCAAAACAGATGAGAATTAACTACTTTCACACTTCAATTAATCTTTCAGTTTACATTGCTATAACAGTGTAAACCGGAGGGAAAGAGATCACTGGGGAGACCTAGGCGTAGATGGGTGGATGATATTAGGATGGATCTCCAGGAGGTGGGATGTGGGTATATGGACTGGATTGGGTTGGCCCAGGATAGAGATAGGTGGAGGAAGTTGTGAGTGCGGTAATGAACCTTGGGGTTCCGTGAAATGCGGGGAATTTCTTGACTAGCTGCAAACCAGTTAGCTTCTCAAGAAGGACTCTGCACCATGGAGTAAGTTAGTATAACATAGTGCGAAGATTATTATTTTTAATGTGGTTTACTAACTCATTTTTCACTACTTTTAATAGTCTTTTATTGTATATATACAGGGTGTCCCAGGAGAAATGTTCCAGACTTTGGGAGGGTGTTCCTTATGTTAAAGTATACCGATATAACCCAAAACACCTATATCCAAAGTTGAACGGTTACGGAGATAATGGCCAGAGAAGTTTGAAACTTTGACAGCTGTTAC
>Ga0123352_10015487_pt1 | contig 12137 bp, 7 predicted proteins | sample TergutLab28metaG_FD_89700 | JGI IMG/M metagenome (GOLD analysis project Ga0123352, IMG submission 89700) | Labiotermes labralis P1 segment gut microbial communities from Petit-Saut dam, French Guiana - Lab288 P1 | ecosystem: Host-associated > Arthropoda: Insects > Digestive system > Gut ... | reverse complement strand
TGCCCTTAATTCCTTTTTACTTGAAAGTGTATCTTAATAATTTTAATCTCGGCCGGCTTTGATAGGAAAGTTACCACTAAATTTTGACCCTCCCCCCCCCCCCCCCGACAAGGCGGTAGGGTAGCTGCTGGCAGGGTCTACCATGCCAGACAGGTCAAAGGTCATGACCCAGACAAGAAGGTACACCCTGGTCCTCCAGGTTGGGGGTTGGGCGTGACACCGACAACCCTGTCCCGTAGAAAAAAGATGCGTAGGGTGGGATGGATAATGGAATTATGTCGTCCAGACGAATCCTAGGAATACGAGGGTGGAGGAGATGAGCTTGGGACAGAGAAGAATGGAGGCGTCTTGTGAGGGAGGCCAGGGCCCAGAATGGGCTGTAGCGTCATACGTGGATGGATGGATGGACAGGGCTCAACCAAATTACCGTCTTATGGGACGTGACGCCGTGTTATTTGGCAAATGGCGTTTGGAGTAAACCTGCTACCTGCATCTTCAGGCCAGAAGAGTTGTTACCTACACGGCGTCACACTCTACAAGAGTGCAACCTTGATATCCACCGCCTTCAGAACCTCAAACCTCAAAGCTCATAAATAGGTATCCGATTGGACACGGTTTTTCCGGGTCACTCCCGGTTCTGTGGAATGTAAAGAGCTTTGTCCCAGTGTCCCGGAAAATTTGGTTCGGGGCACCGAATGTCCCGGGCTCTTCCTATTAATAACAATATGACATTACTGATATTTCGTACTAACATTTTGACTTTCCGGCAGTGGCAATAAACATCTCTGAATAGGGAAGACATCTGCCAGCCACTAACAGGAAGGAATATTGGGGTGAAAAGGGAAGATGTGTGAATTAATGATTATAGAGTGTGAACTGAGACTGCGAATATCCAGGAACAGACATGTAAGGAGAAATTAGTAAGGGAACTGAGTGTCTGGGTTTGAATATTATTACAATCATCATCATCAGCAGCACCATCAGCATTAATTCGTTTTTTGTATCTGTATGTCATAAATGTTTATCTCACTTATGTCAATGTACTTATAACAATAAATTACTCTGATTTTTTATTGAAGGACATTTGGTCTTCTCCCAACTCCATCGCCACCTCAGTGTTATTAACTGTACCAGTTGTGGGGTTTTTGTTAGTGGAATCCCTACCCCGCAGTTTGCGCATCTCCTGCTCAAGCTGTTTTACATGTCGCACGATGACGGTAAGGAGAAGCTTATACTGCCACAAAGTTCAAAGGTCGGCCGCTAGGTCCCTCTCGACTGCTCTTCGTTGCTATACAAGAGCTGTGCGACACGTAACAAGTGCAAACCCCACACTTGAGCCGAGCGGATGAGCCCAATTGCGACGTAATACATGACGTCACACAAGCACTTTACACATGTTAGTCTCTGCGCTGGACTTACACAGCGTCTTCCGTCCAATTCCCGAATATCATCCGATCAATATTACTGTCATCTGGGACTGCACACTGTAAATTGTTGAGACAAGTTCCTCAGACACATTAGGATGTCTAATGGACATCGACCATCACAGCGCAGTCAGTATAGACTACGTTACGATCTCGACCTCCCGGGGTTCGAATTCTGGCAGAGGGAGAAAATTTATTTCTTCTCCAAAAGTCCATACCGGCCCTGGGATCCATTCAGCCTTCCATTTAACGGGTACTGGGGTTCTTTCCCGAGGTTAAAGCAGCCGGGGCATGATGTTGACCACTCAACTCCATCTAGTGCCGACGTTAAGAATAAGTGGATCTATACTTCTCATCCCCTGTACGCCTTCATGGTGTGGGCAGGGGCAACTTTACCTGCACCTTTCTTAGTACTAGCTAAGCGAAGTTTTTTAGACGTTTCCATTAAAATTCTGTATGCATATCTCATCACTACCTTCAGTGTCACCTGTCGCACCCACTTATCCTCACTCACTCGGTCATCTTCATAACCTGACAACAATTAGCAGTCATAATCCCGCATGTTAGGGTCCTAGTGACAGTCCTGCAGATCATAACATTACATTTATTTCTCTTAACGCTAAACTACAGTAGCACGCGGTGGAGCGTTTGGTTGAGGCACTGCGCTACACGCCATAAGGTCGCGGGTTCGATTCTCTATGGTGTCACTGGAATTTTTCATTGGCATAATCCTTCCTGCCGCACTATGACCCTAGGGTCGACTCAGCCTCTATCAGAAATAAGTAAAGGGGGAGGGTAACTGTGGCCGGTGCATAGGGCTGCAAACTTATCAACTTCATCCCGATTGTCATGAAATCTGCAAGCCTTAACCTCCTGGAACCCTCAAGGCCTGTCCAGGCTTGCAAAGGGATGGCTTTACCCTTTTTAACCTTATACCACAAAGGCCTACTCGTCTATATTGGACACCGTACGGATGTTCACCGCTCTCTGTGACACACACACACACACACACACACACACACACACAATGGCGCTGTTTTTTAAGATGAATGCGAAATAAGGCAAAGAAGAAGCGACAAGAAAATATTGTGAAATAAAATACATATACAGCAGGTCTGATATTTCTATATCCTGTGCAAGGTTTGAAATTTCCACATCACTGACGTCACGGACTGCGATATTTTGGAACGTCACGTGTAGCAGCTTCAATGTTTGCCGCCGTCTCGAAGTGCCGCCACGTTCAGAGGGTCAGGAGTCCTATAAATCCTCAATCCCTCAAGATAAAGGCACTAGGTTCTATCGAACCTTGAAGATGAAGGCACTACATTCCTTCATAACATCGAGGTCTGTGTGACATCACAGTAAACCAGCATCCTTCTACATTTTTCATGTGTAGGAAATCATCCAACACATGGGAAGAGTCTGGCGCTTTTGGGCCTCAAGGTGGTGAGGATTAACGTTATATTATCTTGGGTTGTGACGCCGTGTAGTTTACTATATGGGTATGAACGTTTCGGAGAAACCACTATCTCCTGCTGTGTGTTATATCATGACAATGGTCTCAGCAGGTCTCTTCGAAACGTCGGCTACCACCTAACAAACTACACAGCACCACGTCCTAGAAATCCGTAAGCTTTTTGCTACTTGTGTCAGGAAGTGTTAGAAGTTATTCACTTTTCGTTTCGAGGAGCTCGTTCAGAACGTCCTCGTAACAGGTCATGCAGCAAGTTAACTCACCCTGGCACGATCAAACGTAACTGCAGAATCCAGAGAGTCGTCCGATCCGCCTGCTTCCGACATCGTAAGAAACTCATGCGTCTTGTAGGCCAATTCGGGGTGCTTCTTCCTCCGGGGGATCGCCGGCTCGAACCTCCGCACTGTAACCCAAATATTACAGTATCAGTTCCACTATGTTCTGTCAAGTTCGAATACCACATCGGAAATTGATTGACAGACCGTTTATAACCCTGGCTGAGACAGTGAGTGACAGCTCACCTGTCCACCTACCTTACCGACTTGTAATAAAACAAAACCCTCAATTGCGATTCAGCTGTTGAAGGGAATTTCGTGGTGAGGACAAGACGCCGCCTACTGGGCAATTCATTACCCACATTTCGAGACAACGTAGTGGTCACATCTTCAAGAACCCTCCTTGCACATTTGGACTCTTGCAGATAAGACCAGAACGTTGCCTCGAACTTTCTCGAACAGATTGCACAGTGAGGCAAGTCATGCCGTAGAAGAACGGGATCCTCCGTTACATGACTGCGAAAACCTGAAAACTCGGAAATTGCTAAGTTTTCAGAAAAACCACAGACTCCACAATGTATTCACAAAAATGTGCACCTAAAGCGACTGGGTCCTGCTGTACCCGAATATGTTCCATTGTTATTAAAGCGTGTCGCGGCAGACAAAACACTGAGAACCGCTGCTCCAGCACAGTGCTATTAGAACTGTGCTCCATACGTGTATAGCCGCGGTAGTTGTTGGTCCGCAAGCACATTTCATTTGTAATTAAATTACTAGATTAATCCTAAAATGAGCCATCCCCGCTGTGTGTATATAAACAATAGGTGTAGGTATCAGTCAATAACACAACAATATCTAAAAAGATGTTTAATAAAGGATGATAGTAACTACATGTTTCGGCCCATTGCGGCCATCATCAGGTTTTAATCCGAAAGTATGCTGGTAGTGCTTTATAGGATTGGTATGGTTATGTCACGGTGGTGAGATCTCACCATCCGTGATGTTTGTTATATGCTATTGTTAAGGGATACGGGGGGGGGAGTGGTGGTATATGTGATGTGGCTATCCTGGGGTGTGCAGCTCAAGTATGTCTGCTCGCTGCTGTACTATGAACAGCAGCGAGCAGACAAACATCACAGATGCTGAGATCTCACCATCGTGACATACCCATACCAATCCTATAAAGCACTACCACCATACTTCCTTATAAAAGCCTGATGATGACCGCAATGGGCCGAAACATGTAGTTACTATCATCCTTTATTAAACATCTTTTTAGATATTGTTGTGTTATTGACTGATACCTACACCTATTGTTTACTAGATTAATTTTAAATCATTGTTATTAAACGTTTCATTTCGCTACCCACCTTTGCGTGAAATCGGCGCTGGTTTTTTTTCAGTGCAAATCACAAACAATAACAATCTCTTTTTCCCTCAATATGCGTATTTTATTTTCAAATAAAAATTTGTGTTTCAAAAATATGTAGTCCGTTGTTGCACTCATACTCTGCAGGATTGCCACAAAAATTCGGGTCCAGTGAAAATGTTTCCACAGACACAAATAAGTTTACTGCCACCTCCCCAGAAGATGCAGTTCAACGTATTCACGTGAACAACAGTTGCAAGTTACACCTTCGGAAGGCTTTGCTGTCGAAGGCGTCACTTGTTACTCGATAAATTATCGTTAAATCATTAAGTAAATTGATTATTGAATCCATAAATCCCAGAAAGGGGCAAGTGTGTGTCTACATCAAATATTAATGGAACTTACTGGAGCACTTTACACGTACACTCGTGCGCGCGAAAAAGCCCAAAACGTTAGCACTTTTTTGCGAGAACTAACAGTCCCGTTACAATATCGCACGGCAATTAATGAACAAGTGTAAAATATCCTAAAAAAAGTCATACTTATAAGGATTAAGCATTTGTCACATTTTGCGATAAGACATCCGCACCCTTGTACTAAAAGTCGGGGTTCAACCCCCCCAGTGTCAACGAAACACCTCACAATGAACAACCACATCTGTGCCAACGAACTTTCCAATTGCCTGCTATTTTGAAGGCCCAGCGCCAGAGTGCCAGGTCTTGGCTGCAGGGTAAATGCTCCAACCGCCAGACTGACTGTCTTGTAGACAACTGTATTACCTGTACACTCGGACCTGCCTAATACGTAGTAAAGTTGCTGTGCCCTCGTCATTAAGGCGTATAGAGGTACAAGAGGTATAGCTCCACTGATCCTTGAAATCGGCACTAGAAGACACAGGTCAACTTCACTCCCCGGCCACCGTACCCCCGGGAAAGAATTCCGGTATCGATTCAATAGCAGGCTGGACGGGCCCCACAGATGGTCTGGACGTTAAGAAAATAGAAAAATCTCTGTCTCTTGCTAGGGTTCGAAGCACGGATCGCCCAGTCTGTAGGTTAATCAATACAATGACTACGCTGAAGTAGCTCCCCTCAAACACACAAGAAAACAAGCACACAAACAGAACAATTTCCGAAGTATGGAAAGACATTAGCTCATTGGAGCTGCGCGGTTGTACAGACTCCAGAACGAACTCAACAGCACATAAATAAACACACTATCAGCCTACCACAAAAGACGGTGTGAATCACTTTTATTTTAAACAGAATTTGTAACACCCAGAACACATCCAGCGTTTGCAACGCTCGAGTAGCGTCTAACTGCAAACAGCATTTCATGCCTTTAACGACTGGCTAGACTTTACTGCAAACGGAACAGCATTCGAATTCTAGAAAGCTGCAAATTGGGTTCAAATTCATTTCACGAAGACGCGGTCCGATTTGCGTTGAGTGTCTAATTAAGAAGCGGGCATATGTGACGGTGAGTAAGGAGGGTGTTCATTGTGAGTAAGAAGTATTCGGCCAGGAATTAAATTGCCGTCCCAAAAATCACAACGGATTCTGACTTTTGGCGTGGTTAGATCTTGGTAACTTTCTGAACTGTGCTCCAGAAATAATCGTTTCGGGTAACTGAGGGGGGTCACTGAACATCGTGCACTAATTTCGAACGATTCGTGGCCATGCACTGATAATTCGTTATGTGCAATACGGCCAACAAGTGCATACACAGATGTGAACATTTAAATATTTTGAACAACGTACCCTCCTAAATGTTTCGGCCACCTATTTTGGCCATCTTCGGGGAGGTATTCTTTGAAAGATATATTACGTAGAACGTCAAAACAATGTACAAACATAAAATGCTAAATTTGAGTACAGCGAGACCAGCAGACACAAAACACAGCTCCACTCGGATGGCGTCACCATGTACTCGTACACAGCACATGATCACGCAATTCAACACAAATAATTTTATCAGTATTTTACATTCTAACATAAAATGTAAATATTTTATTTAAAACTTAACATTTTATAGCTGTAAATTAAATTATTTCGACGTTCTATGTAATATACTCTTCAAAGAACACCTCCCTGAAGATGGCCACCACAGATGGCCGAAACATGTAGGAGGCTACGCTATTTATAATACAATAAATTTACATATCTGTATATGCACTTGTTGGTTTTGTTTCTGAATACGAATCGTGAATTAGATTTACGTAACCGTTCCAATGGTTCCGGTACAAGCTGAAACAGGCCTTTCGGCTTGCTCCAACATCCTTCCTAAATCCGCATTCATGGCGATATCTGACATATACATCGCCATCACTTTGCTTCGGGAAACAGCGCCATTATACGGCATGGTGGTTTCCAATCTCAGGCAAAGCTTTGAAATATGTCTGATTTTGAGAGGAGGCTTTGACTGAATGTCTGAATGTAGTATGTCAAGTCATATCAAAACTGACGGAACCGCAAGAGAAGTCCCAGCTTACAGGAGAAGAGAACTTCGGTGAGTTGCATCCAACAGGCTAGCTTAACGACAGGAAATTATGGTAAAAGAAAGCAGTATATTTCAAAAGTGATGTAGAAGGATTAGGAAATGAAGTCAAAAAACCAGAAGTTTGTTTCGTAAGGGTGTGAAGTTTGGCGCCTCACATTAAGGGAGGAACACAGAAAAAGGGTGCTGAGAATATGGTGCTGAGGAAAGTATCTGGGCCTAAACGGGACGAGGTAACAGGGGACTGAAGAAGACTACACAGGGAGGAGCTTTGTGATCTGTATTCTTCACCAAACATTACTCGGCTGATCGAACCAAGAAGAATGGGATATGCGGGGTATGTGGCATGCATGGGAGACAGGAGAGCTGCATATAGGGTTTTGGTGGAGAGATATGAAGAAAGAAACCACTTGGAAGATCTACGCGTAGTTGGAAGAATATTACTTGTATTGAAACCTCTCTGCAAGCAATTGGATGGGGGGTTATGGATCGGACTGGACTGGACTGATCTGGCCCAGGATATGGACATGTGAAGGCTATTGTAAATACGGTAATGAACCATCGGACTGCATAAATTGCGGAGTATTTCTTGACTAGGCGAGGACCTGTTCGAAGTGTATGTCATCAAGGAAACAGCGTACTGAATAGCTCCATGTCTTACGGTGTTAGACTTTAGGAGACAGGTTCAAGAGCCACTGTATCTTTTGACGGCCTGAATTTTTTTGGCTCAGCTTGGACGCATAAAATGTTACCAAGTAAACATGAAGAAACCAGCATATGGGAGCCTAAGGCATTCGCCAGTACATTTTAGGGGACAGCATGAGGTGTCTTAGAAAGATAACGAATAATTGTCAGGTTAAGGAGATGAAAGCCAGTTTGAAGTAGTTCAACCCAGCTTCCGCAGGTAAACACAAAGAAGACTGAAGCATGGAACGGTAGCGTCTGCAGTTTTATGCAAAGAATAGTAAAGCGTGGGATGGTTGCTTCTGCAGGTAGCGCCTGCAGGTGAAGACGAAGATTAGTGAAGCATGAGACGGTAACTAGAGTTGTCTGCTATTAAAGCTTTCAGGTTCTCAAAGCGGTGTCCAATGAAGCTGACGACAGTGCGCCCCTCCGGAAGGGTTCTACCTATATACCACTCTACACGGCGTCACACTCCACAAGACGGGAATGTCTTTTGGTTCGCTGGACATCAATCAAAAGGCAGAATTCCTTTAACAATGCCACCACAGTTAATGTAGTTACGCTTCGGCAGTATTATACCTTAGCATGAAATGTTAATAAACAACACGTTTAATTAACAATTTAAAACACAGTTCTTCCTGTATGTTCCACTATATTTAGCAGTATAAATGTCTTCATTTTGCCCACAGTGTATTTATAGCTTCCGCGCACTTCTCACATTAAACAGGGATTTTTTCCCCCGTAAACAGCATTAACCGGATGATATTTATAATGGAGACGCATTGTGTGTTCTGTGTAGAAGAAAATGAACATTTATGTACTTGTATTTGGAAGAAATTCCTGTTTAATGCAGTAACAATAACAACAACTCACACTCTCCAACATTAGAAATTCATGGCGAAAATATAGCTTAATCCTATTATTAAGTATTTTAGTTGGAGAACCAATATTCCAACAAAAAAAAACAGGCACAAAGCCCTAAATCTGTTCCATCATAAAACCCGCACGTAACTTAAATTCCGAACTTCAATTCCCCTTCGAGCCTAAGTACACAATTTCAGTATTATCTACAGCACAACAGGCGATACTGAAATTCGTTTCCCTTTAGCTCAGCTAATCTGAAGCTGATAAATATGATCCTTTCATAATCAATATTGGTATCCTAAAAGCTAACACTGGAAGCTAGATAAGCTTCCCACTTCACCGCCATCAGCCTTTGATAGCGTAGTTTAAACAGCGATTAGGCCATTGGTTACGACGTTCGGGGTTCGAATCCAGGTAAAGGCAAGAAAGTTTTCTCTTCTCCAGACCTTCCATACCGAATCTGGAGCCCATCCAGCCTCCTATTCAGCGCGTACCCTGGAGCGTGATGTTGACCGCTCACCGCTATCTAATACCGAGGTTAGGAATGAGTGGAGCTGTACCACTACACCCCACATACATGCCTTCATGGCGTAGAAAGGAAAAAATTTACCTGTTTTACATTTTATCTAAGTTCACGTCGGCAAAGACTACAAAACGGAAATGTTGGCATGCAGAACATTTTCTTACTACATGGAACTTGAACCCCAAACTTTCCGTTTAACATTTGAAGCAGATAAATTTCTTTCCCTGTCGATAGTTACTTCGTCTTTTATCAGAGGCTCCGACTCCGGTCGATATCCTTCATGAACATTCATCACTCACGTAGGGAACAGCGGTGTTGACATGAATGGAAATCACAGTAAGATCTAATCGAACAGGAAAATCGGTGAACTGCCAGCAAGTGACATGTATTCCAGGACACCAATATGACTCACGTCAGAACTAAGTTCTTTACTCGAAATTCGATATTCGGACTCCAGTAATGCCTTCTGGCACGTGACGAATATTCGGATACAAATTCACCGGCGCCTCCGAAGAACGTAGTTCCTCCATCATCAAGGTGGAAGACTGCTCTGCTACCCTGAAGACAGCGGCAATACATTCCCCAGAGACGCCGATAAATTTCGACCATATTAATGGAGTCACTTTCCAGACGACAGCAATCGTCGTCCTTATTGCTACATCTGGTTACGAAGGCACAGATGTGAGCCAAGTATCCGAGTGAATATAAAACAGAATGTGATTTTCTAAACTGGCTTCATTCGGTGAGCTCAAGACAGGATCTGGCGACGGATTAAAAACCATAGTAAACCCTCGGATTCCATAAAATTTAAGAACTTTCTTGATTATATAAGCAACTGTTAGTTTACGAATGGGATTCTATCCAATTAAATTAGTTTACGTTTTACGTAAAGAAAAGGTAACGTGATCCCCTTACAGGATCTATGTGGCCCAGAGGGTGGGTAGAGGTATAGCTCTACTCTTCCATGACCGCGGCACTAGAAGTGGGTGAGTGGTCAGCAGCACGCCCCGGCCGCACTTTACCCCCAGGAAAGTCCCGGTACCCATTTTACAGGAGGCTGGGTGGGCCCCAGGGCCGGTGTGGACGGGCAGAAAATCTCGTCCCCCACCGGGATTCGATCCCCGACCGTCCAGCCCGTAGTCAGTCGCTATACCGACTGAGCTACCCGGCCCACTAATGTTTTACGTAGCTAAGCAAAAGAACAAGCGAAGATGGTAATAAATGTTCGAATTTAATGAAAGGCAAGACGTCTCATATAGCCGATAGGCTAAGCTACTCTGAAGAGCTTATTTAGATAACCGAGGTTCAAACCTGCAACTTCAAAATAGCGTAGTTAGTATAGCGACTAGGCTACGGGCTGGAAGGTCCAGGATTCGAATCCCGGTGGAGGAAAGAGACTTTTCTCGAAACCGTCCAGGCCCGTTCCAGGGTCCAGCCAACCTGGTATTCAATGGGTACCGGGGTTCTTTCGCGGGAGTAAGGCGGCCGAGGCGTGAAGTTAACCGCTCACCTAATCTAGTGCTGAGGTTAAGAATGAGTGGAGCTAGACCTCAATTCCCCTCATATGCCTTTATGGCGAGGCTAGAGAAAAATATTACTACAAAATTAAGGGCTCTTTACTCACCTCCCGAATCTTTACGCTCCAACCTTCGTTTCAGAACTTTCAGAATATGAAAAGGAAGTGGAAGGAAAGCAGTCGCGTCTCATGTTATGATAACCGCAGTGATGGAGACAATACCAACACAACATGCTACGGAAATGCAAAGGACATGCGTCTCACTTTCATTCAAACTGTAGCTTGTCTTGTGAGAGGTCCATAGCCTCTTCCATAGCGCGTTCCCCACATAGTGCGATCTAGCGCTTCCTCTTTCAATTTACAGTATTCTCTCTTTTACTGAAGGTCATCCAGTAGCTTCTTATGTCTTCTTCCCCGTCTTCTCGTCACTTTTATCCTTCCCTCTATATTTCCTTCAATAACATGTTTTCGAGGGTAGTTTCGACGCAAGTTGTAACGAATCCAGTCGACGTTCCTTCTTTTTATTATTGGGAGGACATTTCCTCTCCATCTTGACTCTTTGCAACCCTTGTTATGAAAACCAAAATGATGGAGTCCATTACCAACACCACACGCTAAGGAAATGTCTTTCCGCAATCCCGACTTCACTATTGATTCAACGAGAATGCTGTAACAGCATAATGCACAGTGCGCGGTGAAGCCTCTCTGTGATAAAAATATAGGGCAGTAAAACAGCTAGCTTCTAAGTCGGGCAAAGATATTCTTATGAGAAAAGTTTCCACAAACACGCTTCAAATTCTATCACATTCCTTCTCTCTTCCACTGTAGAAGTGAAGGACGAAAAACGATACACATGTCTCAACCCACATTAACAGCATAAACGGGAAATCTGCTTAGTATCACACTTGTTTTGGCTAATACATCGGTAGTGTCCTTACTCGAACTAAGGCTACTTAAATTACCTCTTTTCCGTAAATTACTAAATTTGTTATTTTATTAGCGGTCAACTTATAAACCGCAAACATTAGGCTTTCAATGCCGCCCTCGGTGCACAGTACCGTCATGAGTGCGTATAGGCTTATTATAAATTACCCTCCCCCCCCATCTTAAGCAGTTGTAATTTAAACCCCAGCGTCATTGAAGGGCTAAGAAACTTAATGCCCAATAAATTCATGTACTCTGAGATGCTACACCGTGTCCGAGTACTTTCAGACTGTTTGACCCTTAAGATGAAGGCAAACCCTTCCTCTGAATAGTCGGTGCTTGTATACCACCTTAAGGTGATTCATCCCCGTTGTGTCCACAATATAACCAGAAGTGTAACAGTCAGTCTAAACACAACTTTTATTTTCCTCAGCGACTTTTCATAAAATGTACTTATTAAACGTATATTATACAGGGTGTCCCAGGAGGAAAGGACCTAACTTCGGGAGAGTGTTCCTTAGGTCAAACTATACCGATATAACCCAAAACACCTATATCCAAAGTTCAATGGTTACGGAGATATTGGCC
>Ga0123352_10015484_pt1 | contig 12138 bp, 12 predicted proteins | sample TergutLab28metaG_FD_89700 | JGI IMG/M metagenome (GOLD analysis project Ga0123352, IMG submission 89700) | Labiotermes labralis P1 segment gut microbial communities from Petit-Saut dam, French Guiana - Lab288 P1 | ecosystem: Host-associated > Arthropoda: Insects > Digestive system > Gut ... | reverse complement strand
TTATGCTGTAAGTGGCACAAGTCGCTGTTTGTTCTCAGATAAATACAAAACACATAAATACAGTGTGGGCAGAGCGTACAGTTGTTGAATGTTAAACTGGTGGTGCATCACGTGACCAGTAGAACGTAAAAGGTTAAAAGGTTAATCTACTAGTTGCCCCATGAAGGAGCACAGACTGTTAACCTGGATCCGAATTCTGTTAAATTTAATTGATAATTATTAAGATTTCATGTTTTAAACTGATCAATTAGTTTACGTAATCCTCAGTCTAAACTCGCAAATAAACACAAAATAATATTTTAACTTTTTATATAACATAGAATTTTATCTACAAAATGTTTTAAAATTTTAACTACAACGTACACATATATACACTAGTAATTTTACCAATTTGTGAAATTTCAGTATGACATATACCATTGTTGTGTGTATAGTGAAAAAAAAACTTCTGATGATGGACGGAGGAACTGTCCGAAACATGTAGAGTTTTATTCCAAAAATAAATTTGAGGAATTAATGCATCTAGTTGGTTTTATTATTAGAAAAATCTGTTTTAATTTTATCAAAAGAAAAACATGGAAAATTTTCGTTATAATCTCTTGACCATATTCTTTAAACATGAATTATCGATGTACGAAAACTGTGTAATATCCATGCCTAGGGGACCTGCAAAATTCAAAATTAGCAACACACAATTTCACGTCCTGCATTATCTATGTACATATTTTGGTCACTGGACATAAGCGTTGAACAGACCGTGAAGTTATCCAGACCCAAAAGACATAAAATTAAACAGACTACACAAAATTATGGGGGACAGCGGTGGCATATTGGTTAATGTGCTGTGCTACAAATCGGAAGGTCGCTGGTTCGATCCCAATTTCTCTCAGTGGGTTTTTTCATTGACATAAAATCCTTCCGATCGCACTATGGTCCTGGGGTCGACTCAGCCTCTAACAGAAATGAGTACCAGTAGTATTTCCTGGGGGTAAAAGCGGCCGGTGCGTAAGGCTGACACCCTTACCATCATCCTGGGCCATTGTCACGTATCTGGGAATCTTAATTTCCTGGAACCCGTTGGGCCTGTTCAGGCCTGTAATGGCACTGCTTTTACACAAAATTAGATCAGTATATTAAATAGTATAAGTTATTATATTTAATTGTGTGGGACGCAGGGGAAATTCCTGACCAGCTCAATACCAAACTTCTGACTGATATCATTCAGCCTTTAATTAGCTGTTGTATTGGAGCGCATGCTGCGATATGACCTCAAGTTAGACCACAGCGTTGCACATATACTTCAAGTAATTACTGGTTACCATCAATCCGTCCGATGCTATGAAGCTTAAATTTCTAAGGCCGTCGTCAAATATAATAACCGAAACCTCATATGATCCATATCCGTGTAATAAAGGAATATTTAAACTTATGAAGTAAAACCAACTAATGCACAAGTATCCACTCCCTTGTACGCCTTCGTAGCGTAGACACGGAAACCTTTACCTTTATTTTTAAAGAAACATAATTTGCATCCACTTCCATTTACCTCGAGACGCCATTCCATAAAGTCTATTTTTTAGTAAAAATCCACTGTTATTTTCGGTCTCTCATTTGCCCACTTTCCACGCATTTCCTCACCGAAATTCCATGTGCATTTTTATCTTCCCACTCTACGTACCTGTCTGGCCAATCGCTCCAAATTTACAGCAAGACCTTACAATGTTACTTGTGCTGCATTAGTAACGAGGTACGAGGGCTGTCCGGAATGTATCCAGCCATTTTGAATATCTCATGTGGCCTTGATGTAACTTGGTAGCCAATCAGAGGACGTCTCACTGTGCGTCCGTGAACAGTCGCTCTCCCGCGGGGCTAGTCAGCCGGCAGTGAGATGCCGTAAACTGAGCTTATGTATCATGTTACGTCTTATTAATAAATCTCCTCCCTTTCAAGGGCGATTTTAGCTGTGGGGAAAGCCACAAGTCGCAGAGAACCAAATCTGGGCTTGTAGGGGGGGGGGGGGGGGGACAACCCTGTTGGTTTTGTTGTTTTGCCAAAAAAGGCTGCACGAAAGCTGTAGAATGGGCAGACGCATTGTCTTGATGAAGCTGATCTGCTCGCTCGTATGTTTTATCACATATTATTAATTACCAACATGTTTCGACCGCTTTTGCTGCCGTCATCATCACGGTAGCTTTACGAGAGGACTAAGAATACAAAAAAACTGCCAAACTGTACGAATGGAAACACTAAGCGTAATAACGGACATCTCAGACTCTCAATACGTTCATAAAATATCAGTTTACATACTCTTAAAATCAGGGTTAAATTTGGTTGTTAAAAACACATGCAATTTGATGTATTATTGTGTGTAGTGCATGTGGTTTTAACAGCTAAATTTTATTTCATTTTGAAAGTACATAAACTGAAATTTTGTGGCCATATCGAGAATTTAGTCATTCGTTATAACGCTGAGTGGTCCCACTTATACATTTTGACGTTTTTTTTATTCTTGGTATTCTTGTAAAGCTACCCTGATGATGATGGTGATGAAGATCATCGCACAAGAGATAGAAAACATATTGGTAGTTGGTAATATGTAATAAAACATACTTTCTGGACGGTCCGGGATCGAATGCCGGTGGAGAGGAGATTTTCCGCCCGTCCAGACCGGCCCTGGAGCCCACCCAGCTTCCTGTAAAATGGGTACCGTGTCTTTTCCAGGGGGTAAAGAGCGGTCGGGGCGTGCTGCTGACCACTCACCCCTTCTAGTGCCGCGGTCTGGGCCAAACAGGGCCTGTAACAGTGAACCTTTACCTTTACCTTTAATGAAACATATTTTATACATTTACTTTTGTTGATTTTATTGCATAAGTTTAAATAATAACTGAATCTTCTTATAAAAAATGATTAGTTTCTCTTTTCGAAGCCTTAAGTCACGTCCAATTTCTTGCAAATCCTTTCCAATCCAAGTGTTAACTGTCCTTAACATCTGACGCTCTGCAGGCTGTCAAAACAACAGCGCCCTAAACTGTAAGTAACATGGCGTAATTGAGAAACTTCTTCACAGAACAAATTATTTATTTCAGTGGGTTACGATGGGTTGGTCACGTAGATCGGATGAGAAAACACGAGCTCAGCGGTCTTCAGGGATAATACACAGCTTTTAGTGGCAATTCATTACCGACGATTTGGAAAAATTTTTCAGGCCCCATCTCCAAGGGACCTTGAGGTTGGGACCGATATTCTATGCTTTCTTCTGGGTAATTCCCCGGCGTAAGAATTTTACATACCGACGTTTCGGAACACTCCGTCAGTTCCATCTTCATAGGCGGATACCTATCCGACTATGAAGATGGTACATAGTGTTCCGAAACGTCGGTATGTAAAATTCAGACGCCAGGGAATTACTCAGAAGAAAGCATACAATCTAGGAAGTGTGTCATCACCGTTGTGTGTGTGAAACTAGGAAAAGGTATGTAATCAAACACAACAAAATCACTGAGGTGTATTTAATGACTGTGATGGAAACAACTACATGTTTCGGCCTGTATTGGCCGTCATCAGGTTGTCTAGCTATAGCTAGCCCTTAAGTTCCCTAGACAACCTGATGATGGCCAATACAGGCCAAAACATGTAGTTGTTTCCATCACAGTCATTAAATACACCTCAGTGATTTAGTTGTGTTTGACTACATACCTTTTCCTAAATCATACAATATTCAGAACAAGGCGAAAATTTGAAATTAAGAATGGGACCAATAGTGTGCCCTTAAACGTCTGTAAGGGGTTACAACTTACACTGTGTAATATCCCAGAAGGATCACAGCTATTAATATTAACAGAAACACGTTGCCAGCTACAACCAAGCGACAAACAACTTCACACCGAACATAGACCACTAAGAACTATAATTTTACATTAACGCTATCCCATTCATCTTTACAGAAAGAAACGACCAATGTGGTAATCAGCATTAGAGTCACGAGCTTATGATGATGGGCATAGTAATGCCCGAAACATGTTGAGCCTATAAGAAGTACAATAAAATAATAAGTGGCATCTGGCTGGTTTTTATTCTTCAGTTATGACAATGATGCACGGTCTAACAAACATCAAATTCCAGAAGAGTGTTGGTCTCTTTTGCATCGATGCGGATGCTTGAAATCACACAAATACTGGGTTTTATGTTTTGTTTGGGGCCCTACTGTTACACACGGCCTGTCAATAGACAAGGGAAGTGAGAGGATAATATTAAGATGGATTTCAGAGGTGCAATAACGGGATTTGCTTAGGATCACATGCAGTGGTGTGCTTCAGTATTAAGTACGAATCTAGGAAGTGTGAGCGCGCAGTTCATATACTAAGATACTAAGCCAGTTCTCCTAAGAAAACCTGAAGATGGCCAGTACGGACCGAAACATGTAGTTGTCCATTTAGCCATTAAATACACCTATGTGACACGGTTGTGTTTGACTATATACAATTTCCAATTTTCAGTATTAACCTTTTGATGCTTAATGTCAAATATAGTGGTCGTACCGCACCGCTAATCTTAACATATTTGGTTCCTGTATTATTCACATTTTATATACAGAGTGTGCTAAAATTAAAAAAATAATTCCGGCGCCGAAAGTTTAAGTACTTTTGAAACTGGCATCTTGCTACTAAGTAGTGGTTTAACATTTGAGTTTAAACCCCCTCACAGAGTTGGAGAACTCGCTGTAGATTTATTACGAGTGTTGTGGGAAACCAGAGAGTTAAAAATACCTTGGCGACAACACGTTAACTGTCAGGTAGGGGTACGATCACATCGCGCGCCTGCACAGTGAAAGGGACGACACTCAGCGGTGAAAATCTGTGACGCAGCAGACTATAAGGTAATTACTCATTTTAGTAGAATGGAAATTGTGTGATTTACGTCACTGCTGGGTTTCTCTGGAAGCCAGATTTAAGCCGTTCTATAGCTGTATTTTTTTTTTTAATTTTACTCCGTCGTAAGATATTTTAAAAATAATTTTAAAAAAACGAAATATCTACTTCTATTGGGTATGAAAATTTTCAAACTATTTTATTTAAACACCATGTACCGTGCATCTTTTATTATTTTGTACTATGACCAACAAATGAAAAACTATTTCACAAATTATCACACTTCTCCTACATGTTTCGACACTATCGTGTCATCCTCAGGGAGCTTGTAATCAGTAACTTGCCAAGTTACACAAGTATTTCAAATGCAGCTGTCGGTAATGCAATTTATAGTTCAGATGTTCAACATTGCGTAAAACCCACGTGAAACATCTTAATTATAAACTGCAATACAGACAGCTGCATTTGCAATAATTGTGTAACTTGGCAAGTTATTGATTACAAGCACCCTGAGGATGACACGATAGTCTACACAATCACTCTTTGTAACTTTGTTGTCCCGATGCGCTCAGTCCGGTAGGTTATCATCTTTCGGGAAACGGGTGTGGTTCACCGAATCACATATAGTTTTAATCATTTCTTTTTCACCTGTTGTGTTATTTATTCAATTTATTGTTGATATGAAATAACGGAGCGCTATATCCAGTAAAACAACTAGATCATTTCTAGGAAACTGACACAGTCACTTCTCTGTACTCCTACTTACACCACACTCGTACGTGACTGAATCCGCACTGCACTGTTAGCGTCCGCTGTCCGCTGCTAACGTTTTCTCATTTAAATCTCTCCCCTCCTACCTGTCACCAACGATCATGAATATACGTTGACAGATTAACCTTTAGACGCCTAACGTCAACTATAGTGTTCGTACCGCACCGCTAACCTCTAAAGTTGCATTTTATATAGTTATTCAACAAATATAGGTACCGAATATTTTAAGCATGATGTATACTCTCCTTTTTTTTCTCTTCAATATGCAGTTTGTTTCATAATTCTAAAGTACTGGGTTCCTGTATTATTCACGTTTTATATACAGGGTGTGCTAAACTTTAAAAAAATAATTCCGGCGCCAAAAGGTTAACTTACAACGCGTGGCCATGAACCGTCCGTAACTGACGCCAACAATCCTAATAAACAAATAGATTAAAACCTTTCGGCTACAATAGTGTCGAAACATGTAGGGAAAGTGTGATAATTTGTGAAATAGTTGTGCATTTGTTGGTCAGAGAGCAAAATTTAAAAAAAATCTCCCCCCCCCCCGCCCCCATTTTACATGTCTCACTGGCATTCATTTCAGAAACAAAAGCACTGTTGCCAAAGTGATCACACAAAACAGACTTCAATATTTCATCTCAATCCACTATCTTACCAGATGAAGACAACAACGCAATCACCGTAAGACTCAACGCAGTTTATAGTTTTTAGGTGCTTTGAAAGGAATGCGAAATTTAACGATTAGCTTCGTCATGTCTGCCCTTCCCTCAGTCCCGCATGGAACGACACGGCTCAAATTGGATGGATTTTCACGAAATTTGGTGACTCGGTTTTTTTTTCGAATGAAAAAATACCTTTCCAGAAAATTCAAATTTCATAACATCTGAAAAGAATAAAGAGTAGTTCACATGGACGCCTGTAAACATGTTTCGTCACAGCTCGCTCGATTTTACTGAAAATGAAAAATTCTTCAAACAAAATTTGTAGATAAATTCCAAACACAAATTTTGTTTTCAATAACTTCTTCTTTTTTTTTTTTTAAATCGAGTCGAATTTTGAGGTAATGTAGAAAAATATTTTACAGTCGTACAGGCCACAGATAATAGTAAAATACTGTGCATTAGCTTTGAATTCTGGATTCCTAGGGCTACAAACACACACTCGCAACATGTAATACTTCTTGCTTTTCCACGATAACAATGATTACGCGAACGCAGCTTAATATTACCTTATACGTGTAATGAGGGTCTTATTTGGAATCAAATACGTAAATGTACATCTAACATTAAAAACCTATAATTGAATTGAGACCGATGGTCCCTGTAGTAACTTCTTTATAAATGTCACATGGGGAAGTCAAAAACTGAAGTTAATATCCCACATGTGTGGAACACCACGCCACATCACACTGAATACCGCACTAAACTGTGTATCCCACAGGGTGTCTTCAAATTACTGTACACATTAAAATCTTTGAAAATATCTACCATGAAATTTAGTGAGATCGTTTCGGAATTTGCGGAACACCCAGTAAAAATTTTCGCGGCTACTTGTTTCCCACTCCTGCTTCGTAACCAACATGTCACTCGTTTAAATCTCGGGCAGAGACATTTTAATACTATATTTTTTTGAATTTCTCAACCCCTCTGTGCAAATGTTGGCATATTAAGCCAACATCAACCACGGACTTTCCATTCCTCGCAACTTTCTCTACAAAATAAACCACAAATGACCCTACAATTGATGTGGAATGTGCAGTTGAAAAAGCATTTAAAATAATCGAAAAGAACCTATCATCACGATTTCTTTTACAAACATGTGTGCAGTGCAGACAACGACGTTAAATAACCAATCATTCATGCAGTCCACAGAAAATATAAAATCTGTTACAACGGCTGACATCTTTTCCCAAACTGCTGAACACCGTTTCATCCAGCAGCAGACGCCAAGTGTCTGCCATGTTGTCAACAGCCACCATCTCTCGTCTGTCAGCAAAGACAGCGTTATCTTGAGCCTCATTTAATTCAGCTTCTGAGTGTGACAAACACGAACAATATAATATGGTTACTGAACTAACGATTCGTGTCTGCAAACCATATTCTTTTACTTTTTTTGTGACCAACTATCTGTGACCTCCAGGGAAGTCCTCCCTCGAAAAGGATTGACAAACTTCGGGAGATCTGAATGTTTTTCTTTGCTACAAGAGTTAAAAAAAAAGGCAGATTTTATATTATGGATTTCTATACAGTGGGACACCATGATGTGGTGGATTGTAACCCGCACGTGGGATTTGAGTTTCTGTCAGCGGTATTGCTGAAGATAACAATCTTTCAGGGAAATGACTCGGCGTCTTCTAGCAATAGTTCCCAAGTTTCGAAGAGCCTCCATGGTTTTAACCTCAAGGGTAAAGCGGTCAGAGAACAAAGTTGCTTGGTCAAGAAGAAGAAGAAGACGACGACGACGAAGAAGACTCCACAAAATTTTGAAAAATTCTCGTCCAAAAACATAAGTTTACATCCCGGAAACAGGCTTTTCCGTTGAGCCAAATGCTGCACAAAAGCTGCACAAAAGCTGCACAAAAGCCCAGATTTTCGAAGAGCTTCAGTGCTGTTATTTTCAAGGGTAAAGTAATCAGAGGACAACGCTGCTTGATCCTGAAGACGAAAACACTACACATTTTGAAAAATTCCCGTCCTGAAACATACGTTTACATCCCCGGATACAGGCCTTTCCGGTGAGCCAAATGCTGCAGAATGGTAATATCTACAGGTTCGGAGTAACTTAGAATACATGCAGTTGGCCTAGTGCTTCGCTATCACTGGTTAATACATCTAATGAAGTTTTTGATAATTTATTCTTGAACATCGGTGTGGCTTATCACGGTGAGTTCCTTGGAGATAACAAGAGAGCAAAACTTCGGCCACATAAATTAAATCGAACAAATTACTCGTTTTTGACGTGCCATTATTGTGCCCTCACAGGCCATTATTGTGCCCTCACAGGCCATTATTGTGCCCCCACAGGCCATTATTGTGCCCCCACAGGCCATTATTGTGCCCTCACAGGCCATTATTATGCCCTCACAGGCCATTATTTTGCCCTCACAGGCCATTATTTTGCCCTCACAGGCCATTATTTTGCCCTCACAGGACATTATCAAGCTTAAAAAAAAGAGAGTATTGTACAAGTAAGATACAGAGTATTGCATACATTCACACACACTTGTGAATACACAGATATAAATATATAAAGTTAAAGATATAAAAATGTAAAGCTCAGGATAGAGACAGGTGTCGAGCACTTGTGAGTGCGGTAATAAACCTTCAGTATTCATAAAATGCGGAGAATTCCTTGACTAGCTGAAAACCTGTCAGTTTCTCAGGAAGGAATCTGCTCCATGGAGTAAGTAAGTAACTAAGTAATTAAGTAACTAAGTAAGTAAGCAAGCAACAAGTAATAAGTAATAAGTAACAAGTAAGTAACAAGTAATAAGTACGTAACAAGTAATAAGTAACAAGTAAGTAACCAGTAATAAGTAACAAGTAATTAAGTAAGCAACAAGTAATAGGTAATAAGTAAGTAACAAGTAAGTAACGAGCAAGTAAGTAAATAAACAACAAGTAATAAGTAAGTAACAAGTAAGTAGTAACAAGTAATAAGTACGTAACAAGTAATAAGTAACAAGTAAGTAACCAGTAACAAGTAACAAGTAAGTAAGTAAGCAAAAAGTAATAAGTAAGTAACAAGTAAGTAACGAGCAAGTAAGTATATAAACAACAAGTAATAAGTAAGTAAGAAGTAAGTAAGAAGTAAGTAAGTATAAATGTTTAAAAATAGTCAATATTTATTTGCTGTTTCTCTGTAAATATCCACCATGCAGAGAAGCTGTAAGGCAATAAGCATTATTATAAATGGCAGCTGACAATACATTTTCGAAATACAGAAGTTTCCATGCCATTTAGTGCACCCAGTTGATGCCGATATAAACCTACTTACCCCCTCAGAATGTCCAGATATTCAGCCAGTTAAAACTTACGTACACAAAGAGAAAGCGAACATTACATCTATCAGAATCTGAATGGCACTCTGCTGCCTCCAAAATTAGGTTTCGCGAAAATATTATTCCTAAACCCCCTACAATCTCTCTTCCACACAAAACGCCCTCATTCTCCTTAGGCCCCATGATGCCATCTGTTCCCTTGCATCATATTCAGAGTTTGCCGGTCCAAATGGCCGCGCGTTCTAAAGCGTAGTTCTGCGGCCGCTCGCCTGTTGAGATCTGGGTTCGAATCCCAACGTGAGCATGGATGTTTGTCTGCTGGGATTGCTGTTTGTTGTCAGGTAGAGGTCTCTGCGACGAGCTGATCACTCGTCCAGAGGAGTCCTACTGACTGTGGTGCGTCGTTGTGTGTGATAGTCAATTCTCGACAATGAGGAGGCCATGGCCCACTGGGGGCCGGCGCGCCAAAAACAAACAAACAAATTCAGAGCTTAGTTAAGTGCCCATTGCAATAGTCTCGAGCTCTGCAGAAGGATGTCTCCATTCAACATCCCAAATAACTGTCATCTGGTCTCTAACCCATAACACAGACCTTACAATTAATCCAGCTCATCTCGTACTGTCAACAGACCGTTCTAAGAAACGCGTTTATTTCAATTTACTTTAAACCTCATCTGTTTGTTTAAAGAGAGGAAATCTCTTGAATAACTTATTTCAGTGTGTGTGTGTGCGTGTGTGGTGTGTGGTGTGTGTGTGTGTATGTTCGTTGTCTGTACTTTTTATTGTTATTAGTCATGTGGCTGGCTCCATGCAGCTGCGTGGAAAGAAATATATCTTGGTCGTGAAATGCAATGCTCTGCAGGGGTGGGAATACCATTCGCTACAGGCTGCCTTCCAAGGGCAAGTCGAAAATGGGATAAAAACAGGGGTGTGCCATGTCGGTTCTTTTTTTCTTTTTTACGTCTACTTGGATCAATACAGCTTTCTGCAGCTCAATTAGCCTTCATCAATGAACTTAAATAGGTAAAGGTAAAGGTAAAGTTAAATGTAAAGGCAAAGTTAAAGGTGAAGTTAAAGGTAAAGGTAAAGGTAAAGTTCACCCTATAACAGGCCACGAAGGTCCAGAAGGGGAGTAGAGGTATAGCTCTATTCTTTCTTTAACCTCGGCGCTAGATGGGGTGGGTGGTCAACGCCACATCCCGGCCGCACTTTACCCCCGGGAAAGACGCGGTACCCATTGTACAGGAGGCTGGGTGGGACCCAGGGCCGGTCTGGACGGTTGCGGAAAATATTGTCCAACCCTCCCCCCCCCAACGGGATTCGATTCCCGGACCGTCCAGCCCGTACCGAGTTGCTTTCATACTAGGAGAGGATCGTAAGAATAGGGACTTCAAGAGTATGGCGCTAAAGATGATATTTGAACCTAAGAGGGACAAAGTAACAAGCGAATGGAGAAGAATACACAACGAGGACATTTATAATGTGTACTCCACGCCTAATATTACTCGGGCGGTCAAATTAGGAAGAAAAAGATGGGCGAGACATGCTGCACGTATACGGGGGAGAGGACAGATGCTTGCATGGTTTTGGTGCGGAAACCTGAGGCAAGTATGCCGTGCGGAAAACCTAGGTGTAGATGGAAGTATAATATTAAAATAGATCTTGAGGAATTGTATGGGCGTGAATTGACTGGATTTATTTGGATCATAGGGGGAGGGGGAAACAGGCCTTTATGAATATGGTAATGAAACTCGGGGTTTCATAAAATGATGGAAATTTCTTGACTAATTAAGAACTTCTTAGCTTCTCTAGAAGGACTCTGCTCCATGGAGTTAGCTGATGTTTTATATAATTGTATAAGAGATTTCGGTTTGGTCTGGTTCTCGAAATCAGGATCCATAGACCAATCGGAGCTCACTTTAGTTCGGTTTTCCTGAAAGGTTGAAGGCATTCTGACATTAACCCCATAACAATTCATTGCCTACCTCACGGAAAATCATTTCGTCTTTCTTAGAAAGACAGTTAAATGTCTTTCGGGAAAATGTTCGGTGTTTGTTGTAAGAACTAATAAGAAATGTGTACATAAAGTTCTGTGACATAACTCCAAGTCTCTTAAGATTTTGGCGCCGGAATTACTTTTTTAATTTTAGCACACCCTGTATATAAAATGTGAATAATACATGAACCAAATACGTTAGAATTATGAAACAAACTGCATTTTGAAGAGAAGAAAACTGAGAGTATATACCGTGTTTAAAATATTCAGTACCTATATTTGTTTGGGACCGCGGTAGCACAGTAGTTAAGGTGCTGTGCCACAAATCGGAAGGTCGCTGGTTCGATCCCATCGGGTGTCAGTGGATTTTTCATTGACATAAAATCCTTCCGATCGCACTATGGCCCTGGGGTCGACTCAGCCTCTAACAGAAATGAGTACCAGGAGTATTTCCTGGGGGGTAAAGGCGGCCGGTGCCTAAGGCTGACAACCTACCACCA
>Ga0123352_10015483_pt1 | contig 12139 bp, 7 predicted proteins | sample TergutLab28metaG_FD_89700 | JGI IMG/M metagenome (GOLD analysis project Ga0123352, IMG submission 89700) | Labiotermes labralis P1 segment gut microbial communities from Petit-Saut dam, French Guiana - Lab288 P1 | ecosystem: Host-associated > Arthropoda: Insects > Digestive system > Gut ... | reverse complement strand
TGGATGTATTAACATCCGAAACATGTTGAGCAGTAAATAATGAAATAATAAAGCAAGTGACATCAAGTTGGTCTCTCTTTATTCAACTATCAAGATGATGCACGGTCCAATAAACATAAGAAAAAAATATCAAATCATATCACTTTTGCTGGGGAGACAGAATCTGTAAAGGTAGTATATAACTTAATCTGTAGGTTCACGATTAGAAGGAAGCCACTGCACAGATAAAACGTAATCAAGGAACTCTTGGAAATTCCTTATAGAACGGCTCTCTGGAAATCTCCTCCGAGCAGCGAACTTTCAGTTATTGGTCGCCAGTAGTTTAACGTCAGTGAAACGAAACTTTAGCTAGGCTGTAAACGCTGTTAACAATATAACTTATTTATTGTAATCTTACAATATAATCTTCCGTCAACACAACAACATTAGAATTAATGTATTATTGAAACATGTTTCGACTCAGGGGAGTCATCGTCAGGCTGATTATTTAAGAACCATTAATATATTATACATTATGGAAGTAATGTTGTTGTGTTGACGGAAGACATATTGTAAGATTACAATGAATAAGTTATATTCTTAATAACACAACGGGATGACTTCTTTTAGCCGTTAACAATGTGCAGCGCCCAGTCCACTCAGAGGCACTATCCAGCACGCAGACAATAGACGCCACGAACTGAGGCCGAACTGACACAGAAATTCGGATGTTATGTGAATTGATTTATTAAGGTAATTAATCTGTGCTGCTGTCTATTTCTGTCTTGATGCCTGCCAAAACAGGCTGGCGAGCCCACATCGTTTCTTTAGATCCACGTCTAATGAACGGAATCGATCAGAATTTGGCAATGCTGCAGACTAGACACGTTTTTAGAACGACACGCCCAATGCCGAATACTTCAAGCTGCACTGTGCTCTTAAGTAATGGCTGAAACGTACCTTCAAGCTTCGGCGTACCATTAATTGCATGTCCCTTACATGTAATTTTATATGGCAGGGAAACGGTTTGAATTTTGAAGGAAACTGCAAGTGTTGCTGAACAAGTTGCTATGGTAAATAATTGGACCTGGGAGAACTGAAAGTATTTGGCTTGCACATCCAGAAATTTCGTGATTTACATAGTTCACCAGATATAGCTAGGTCCTTAGGTCAAGGGGGGGTCACGACTTATAAGACGGTAGCCTGGAAACAAGACAGCCATAACAAATTTTAGAGGAAAATATTCTTGGCAAGAGATGACTGCGATATCGAAGGACAAGATAGATGAAAAATGGCAAAATAAGTATCAGTATTGGGAGTTTTGGGGCTGAGAATGGGATTTAACTGGCCCACAAACGTACCGAGTGGCCTGTGATACAAGAAGAGAAAAAAAAGGCCGAGGGTCAGGAAGAATGGGTAAAGTAGTCGCTGTCCAAAAAATGAGGACCAAACCTCGAAATGGATGTACAGCTCCACTCGCTTTTAACCTCGGTACTGCAGGGAAGTAAATGAGCAGATTCGCGTTCCGGTCGCTTATACCAGCGCTGACATAAAGAGACTTACCAAGTCAAGACACGCAAAAAATTTGAAAATTTGTCCGGTACCAGAACGTTCCTCTCTACAACTTCGATTTCTATACAAAACGTTTTCTCGCTCGCCCGTGATATATGACCGGTCATCTTTACTTGACTCCAATACTTAGGTGAAGGGTAACAAACCAGGTAGTTTGTGTTTATTTGAAACTGTTCATTTTCCGTCAATGCAGAAATCTATATGCATTTACTAAATTCGAACACTCCCTTCACCATTCAATCAAGTTTATCTTAAGTTTTTCTCACAGCATTTCAGATCAAATTTCAGATTCGTATAAAAGAGCATGGACGATTATACGAGGGAGAGTCAAATGAAAACCTTAAAAAGTGCGATAAAAATTGGAACCACAGCTCGATTGTCTTGTAAGTTGACAACAGTGATACTCATGGTTTTAAGAGTGGCCGTCAGATGGCAGTACGGTGCAGGAATGTAACAAGATGGCGCAGTAGTAGTGTAAAGCTGGCGGCCCAGCTTGCAACATGCACCAAAGAAGAACAGCGTTCTGTCATCCGTTTTTAAGTAGTGAAAGGGTGAAATTCATCGAAGAATGAAAGTTCAGTATGGTGATGCATGTCTGTCACTACAGCAAGTGTACGAGTGGACTAGGAAGTTCATGAACGCCATTAGTTCTGTAACAGACTCTCCTCGACCTGGTCAGGCACACTGCGTAGTGACACCAGAGGCCATTGCAGCAGTTGAAGCCATCGTGAAGGAAAATCGCCGCATAGCAGTGAATGAAATAGCCGCACACCTGGATATGAGTCATGGATCAGAACACCATATCGTCCATGATAAAAAATAAAAAGTATTTGAGGTTTTCATTTGACTCGCCCTCGTACTTCCATGCGTTGGCTTCTGCGTTTGATGGTTTTCATAAATAAATGTATTAGTATGTATTAATGGTCTATCTTAGGGCAGTTACGAGTTCGTAAAAGTGACGTCTTCTATAAATTTTATATATATGGGACCGTGCATCGTGAATCGAATTTAATAATTTTCCAAAAACATGCGACTTATTCAGTTTATTACATTTCTGTATGCAGCTCTACATGTTTCGGGTGTTGACATCCATCATCAGGAGCTCGTACAACTGTAAATACAGCTTCTGAATACCTACCGTACGACACACATGAATCAGTTACAACTCAACAACGAGAGCGGATGGTAGTAGATCCGGCTAATCAATACCAGAAGCTGTATTTACAGTTGTACGAGCTCCTGATGATGGGTTCAACACCCGAAACATGTAGAGCAGCCTACAGAAATGTAATAAACTGAATAAGTCGCATCTTGTTGGAAAATTATTAAATTCTCTTCCATAAAGTTTAAACAGAACGTATTTAACACAAAAAGGTGAATATAACCAATTTTTATTATGTGATTCAGTCAATATAATCATATAAAGTAATTGCAAGGTTACGGCGACATGTTTCGACTTATAAAGTCATCATCAGGTTAAGCTAAGAACCAGCAGACCATAAAAAAGGAACAAGAGGACACACCCACCCACCGAAGAAATCTAAATACAGAAGGAACCAGCTACTAATACAACCACAACGAACAGAGTAACCAGGAATCTAATCAGGGAGCCACAGCCTAAAGTAACACACCAACACACATTACATGCTTAGAACCCCTAATTCTAAACATACGTTCACAGTACATTACTTACTGATCAGTACTTATACATGTTGCCAATCACAACACACATTGTAAACCGTCTGGGATCCCAAATGCGCACAGCCACATTGTAAAAAGCCCCCATGGTTCTTAGCTTAACCTGACGATGACTTTATTAGTCGAAACATGTCGCTGTAATCTATGCTATTGTATTAACTGAATCACGTAATAAAAAGTGGTTATAGGCAAAGATATAGTTCTTTGTATTTGAATCTCCCTTGCGTACACAAACTAAGAGCCGTGAATACATCAAATACCACAGTGGGCAAAATTGATAAAAGGTCAACCCTCGAATACTTGAAGTTTGCGGTTTGGGGCGGAATTCTTTAGTTCAAAATGCGAAGTTCGTGAACCGTAAGATACGTACCTATTATATATAATATATTTGACTGCAAATGGGCTGTCACCCGGTGGCAGTGGTTATTTTGCATGTACATAAATATGAAATAAAGATAACATAAATATGAAGTAACGATCTAAGTGATTTAAGTCTGGAGGGCTACATGAGAAGCATGTAGTGGCAACTTGGGGTCTTTACGCAACGGGATGACTTCTTCAAATTAAAAAAATAAAGTGACGTTATTCTACAACTGAGGATTTAGTTTTTCTGGGACATGATACCGCATCGATACCCGACGTTTCGAGGCAATGCCGGTGACAGAAGTCCACCGGTTAGCCTACGCGCTCTTACAGATGACAGGGTTTTACATGTGGCAATGAGGGAAGGACATGCAACGGCTCCTGCTGATGAATCGAACCCCATTCGTCATACTTCTGATCGTATACTTCAAATCAAGTACAAAATTAGCACGCGTATTTCAGATCGTTTCCTCAGCAAAACCAGGACCGCTGCTTACTTCAGCGTTTCCATAAACTAAGCTACGAGACCGAGGTACGTGCACTTTATCTGGCGATTGAGCTTGGGTGCACATGAACTTGCACATTTGTTTTGATTGTCGCTAATAAAAGCACCCAACCGCGACGCCACTCTGCCTTCTCTTCCAATACAAACACGGTCGTACCGTAGCTTCAGGGCGACAACATGGACGATTTCTGCGGTTCAGCACGTGTCAGCTTTGATGAGCTTTCCTTTACAACAACGTAATTCCCAGAAATTACTGTATCACACAAGATATACGTCTCAGTCAAACACAACAATTTATTACATAAAATTATCCTCACGGCAACATGTTTCGACTCTAATGAGTCATCATCAGGCCATCCAAAGAACTAATCCAAGGAATATCATATACCAGAGTGTATTCTGGGATCCCAGAAACTTACAATGAGTAGTAAAGTTAATTGAAATAGTACGAATGTATGAATTAGATAAACACATAGGGAAGACTACTGTCAAATTATCAGCTTGTCCAGCTCGTCCCATCAATCTGTAAAAGAACTTGAGGTCCATGTTATTGAAATGCTATGCTAACATCTGCTTTAACAAACAGTGCCTTAACAAAAAGGTGGTCCCAAAATACGCTAGTGTACAGATCGCGAACACGTCACCCGCCTCACACGTCACTGCAAAGAAAGTATGTACTATTACAATTAATCTGATGTTTATTGGACAGTGCATCGTTGTGATAACTGAAGAATAAAAAACCAACTAGATGCCACTTATTATTTTATTGTACTTCTTATATGCTCAACATGTTTCGGGCACTACTATGCCCATCATCAGGAGCTCGCGACTATGATGTTGATTACCACATTGGTCGTTTCGTTCTTGGTTTGTTGTAGGTTGGAGGTTGTAGGCTGGAGTAGTGTTCGGAGTGAAGGCTTTAGCCTGCAGCACCTCCAACCTACAGCAAACCAAGAATGAAACGACCAGTGTGGTAATCAACATTACAGTCGCGAGCTCCTGATGATGGGCATAATAGTGCCCGAAAAATGTTGAGCCTATAAGAAGTACAATAAAATAATAAGTGACATCTAGTTGATTTTTTTATTCTTAAGTTATTGCAATTAACTTTACTACTCATTGTAAGCTTTTGGGGATCCCAAAATGCACTCTAGTATATGATATACCTTGGATTAGTTCTTTGTATGGCCTTACGATGACTCATTAGAGTCGAAACATGTTGCCGTGAGCATAATTTTATGTAATAAATCGTTGTGTTTGACTGAAACATATATCTTGTATGAATTAGATAAACACACCGGGATGACTACTGTCAATTTACTGCATCACGTCCTCGTGTCTCCTTAACAAGCAACTTGACAGATCTAAACAAAACTTCTGCACGGACGTAGTGCAGATTACAGCAGCCTTAACAGACAGTGAAATGCTTTAACCCAGGCAAACCTTTCCTTGTCCAAGTCACGAAGACACAAACATGAGTAGAGATATACCTCACACTCATTTTGAACCTCCGTATTAGATGCAGGTGTGTCGCTGACTTCACTCGCCGGTCGCTTTACCTCCGGGAAAGAACCCCGGCGCCCCTTGGATACTAAATTGGTTGGAACATGGGACGATCTTGACGTTTTGAAGAGAAAAATCGCTTGCTTCTGACGGGATTCGAACCCCAGATCGTCTAGCCCGTAGTGTAGTTACTAAACTTAATATGTATTATAGCCCATGAAATGGACCTAGGGCACAATGCGGTTCTTCAATTGTTTGCAGGTGTACACACCTGAATTAAGCCTTAAATTCTTTCCATATTCTTTCCGATTCATTACCCAGTTATTCGAAACAAATGTCTATGATATTCGTACCTGAACGCGTTGTTAAGTGCATTAAGAACGGATAGATACAACAAAGTGGAATTCTTTAATGAGCGTAAGTATGAAGACATTGTACTGTACCAAGTGTCAGACAGGTCACTACAACCACCTGAAAACATTAAGCAAACAGAATGCGCGCGACTGCCAACTGGGCAGCGCATCGTGGCATGTCCAATGGTCTCGCAGGGTCACGTCAGGCAGGGTTTTTCCCTCGACTCAAGCTATTTCGGAATATTTAACCGGGGCTACTTGTTTTATAATAGCAATACCGACGCGGTGGTTCACTCGGTAACTGAGGCGTCCATCGGGCAAGTTAGTAATAGCGGTAGTACACCGCCGTGCATCTCGGCAGGCCAATAGCGAGGGGTTTACCATGCATTCATGAACCAAGTGGTTGAGTGGGGTGTTGAGTGATGGTACTGCTGTGAGATGACGACGCGAGTGGGATGGATCCCCTGCATCGGAGCGCCTCCCCCTCCGGGAACGGCCACCTATCTGCCCAAGAAGAAGAGGTTTTGCAATGAAGGTAAGGGTGGCGCCAAATTTGGCGCTCCTGAAAACCTCGTTTCTTGGTTTATGTAATATTCTGTTTTCTTGTTATAATGTATAGTGTCAAAATGCAAAATTATTACGAAGCATTTGCAAGAATGTGAAAGGCAGAGGTGATGACAGGTGACATTTTAAAGTGGTTTTCCAGAATTTCACTGCAGGACCACAAAAAGAACCCTCAGTGGGGATATCTGGTATTGGGGTTGACGTTCGAAACTGGGACCTACAAAATATGAAGCGTAATCGTCAATCGCTACAACGAAATGCCTGCTTTCTCCAAGTTACTCCTCAGCCACCCTAAAAACGGCACCGAATTCATTTTGGAATAATACAACAGAACAATGTCTTGCATGAAGAGCGGACATAACATAAAAGCGAAGAGAAGGCGCGAGCATCGGGCTTCCGTCGCTTTAACCACGGCGAAAATGCCTTCGGAGCTCCATGGATATTTTCTTCTCATAAATCGGGACATGCCCAGCTCAAATCCCGAAGGAATAAATACGTATCCTGACTAAGGACTATCCACAGTTTGTCGGTCACTCCTAGATAACGCTGGGAAAATCGTTTTCTAACGGCACAACACTACAAAGAACGCATCTGGAAGAATATGTATACTTCAATATAAAGCAACCTGTGGCCAACTGCGGGGAGTAGGTTCCCGAAAGACGCCCCAAGTGACAATCCTAATACCAAGATCTTGTCGAAAATTGGAGGTTAGGTGGTCCGGTTGTTGGAAAGTTTTTGGTTCCCTGACTGAAAACACTAGGTATGAGGTACAAGAGCCTATAATTAGGCATATAAGAAATAAGTCACTAAAACATTAATCAAAATGGCAAACTGTAATACATAACACTGCTTTTCGATGTCCTGCTTCAAACAACTACAAATCTCTTGGTGCAGAGCCATCGACTTTTGTTGTGTTTATACAGATTAACAAGATGAAAAATGGCGTGCCCCATGACCTATCCCACAGACTTTACCAAGGTGTTCTTTACTTTCAAAATGTCATACGGTTGATGGGGCACGCGTAAATATAAAACCGTTATAACTTAGGTGGGGACCGCGGTAGCACAGAAGTTAAGGTGCTGTGCTACACATCGGAAGGTCGCTGGTTCGATTCCAGATGGTGTCAGTGGAATTTTTCATTGACATAAAATCCTTCCATTCGCACTATGGCCCTGGGGTCGACTCATCCTCTAATATAAACGAGTGCCAGGAGTATTTCCTGGGGGTAAAAGCGGCCGGTGCGTAAGGCTGACAACCTACTACCATCCTGTGCCGTTGTCACGAAATCTGGGAAACTTAACGTCCTGGAACCCTCTGGGTCTGTCCAGGCCTGTAATGGGACTGCTTTACCTCTTACCAACTTACAGAGCACGACTGAATGAATGTATGTCACGGTTATTATCTCCTATTATTACTAACAACAGAAGGGTCTCCATCACTGTGCAAGCTTCTCGCGTTTCTTCGCGGTTTCTCCAAGTCACGTCTGAGACTTCTGCCATCATTTTTGTTACCTGACTGTTTCACGATATTGTATAACTGCTGACAGCATTCACTGTCTCTTTTAAGGTATATACCATACCCTGTTTGCATGATAATGGCGAGGAGATATACAACACACGATGACCGGGACTCGCAACTCGTTACCTCCTGAATGCCACAAGGGCGTCCGGCCACTAGATCGAAATGTTTTTCAGATTATCAGTCCATTAATCGAAACAGATGCCATAATTTGGCTGTTTAGGATATACTGTCTCTTAAACTTTCGACTCCTAACGTCAACTATAGTTGACGTACCGCACCGCTAACCTCCAAATTTGCATTTTATATATTTATTCAACAAATATAGGTACCGAATATTTTTAACATGGTGTATAATCTCCTTTTTTTTTTCTTCAAAATGCAGTTTGTTTCATAATTCTAACTTGTTTGGTTCCTGTATTAGTCACATTTTATATACAGGATGTGCTAAAATTAAAAAAATAATTCCGGCGCCAAAAGGTTAATAGGAAAAAAGAGACGCGTGATACCAGACAGAGCTAACACGATGTGTGAAACATTACTGAAGCTACGAGAAACAATCTTGATGAACAGATACCGCTATGTTGAACGCATCATTAATATAATACCGAAATACACTCGAACACAACTATTTTCTCATAAAACAACAGACTTTGTTTTTATGAAATTGCTACATGTTTCGACCCAATCTGTTTTTTAATCAGGCTTATACAAATACGAAAAAGAAGGCTAGGAATATATCATTATCCTTACCATTGTACGGACTGAAATCCCATTCTTATACTTACAAAGATAAACTTCACCGTAGAACAGGCCAAGTAGGCCTAGAGCGGGAGTACAGGTATAGTTCTACTGTTTTAACTTCGGAGCTAGGTAGGGGGTAGGTGGTCAACGTCACGCCCCGGTCGCTTTTCTCTGGAACGAGACATGAGGCTGGGTGGGCCCTAGGGCCGGAGTGGACAGGTGCTGAATACCTCGCCCCCACTGGGATTGGACCTCCGGACCGTTCAGCACGTAGCAAGTCGCTTTGCCGACTAAGCTATCCCCTCTCTTCCAATTATCGAAAATGTAATCTGGAAAAGACTATTCTTATTTTTGTAATTATATACAGACAAAATTTTAGAAAAGCGTCCTAACGCGATCAGAATCACAAAAAAAAAAAAGCTTTAAATGCGAAAATATGGTCAAAGACGCCGTCATTACAAAATACGCACAAAATATCACGATGAAGATGAAAACGATATCAATCTAAAGCCTCCGACGCGTATTAAGCACACAAATGAACAGCTGGACACAGAAACCCTTACTGCTGATGTGCTACAGTCCGCAAATACCAAAATAAACGGAACGGTGGGAGGCTGCCGATTGGATAGTATGGAGAATGGCATACAATGAAAATGTATTTAAATCTATACGCTCTTAAACGGGCAGGGCATCCGGGTTAGAACACGGTTCCTGCCAATATTTAATTCTCACAGAAAGTACATGCACACAAAAAGCTTTTCATGACGTTTCTAATTTTTGCTGAATGTGTCAAGAAGTTTCGGATCCTCTGTGACTACGTTCTGGGATTATGTACAATGCTGTTAAGTGTGTGACCTTCTGTACACGCGGGGGTCATCCGCCACGTAATAACGAAACTTCAGGAGCGCGCTCTACAGGTCATCCGCAGCACAAAAAGTCTAAATAACACAGTTGTTTTCGACACGGTACCAAGTTATGCACTAGCTTAATGCAGCATCCAATAAAAATGTTAGTTTCAACTCGCCCTGGTATCTTCATTTTAAAAGTTTCCAAAAAAACATTGGGGTTTCAGTACTGTTACAAGGCAATGTCGAAATTCCCATTATCATACTGGATATTTTTTGTAAAGTTCAACCTAGAACAGGCCATGACAGCCCAGATGGGGAGTAGAAGTATAGCTTTGTTCTTTCTTTAACCTCGGCACTAGACAGGGGTGGGTGGTCAACGCCACGACCCGGCCGCTTTACCCCCGGTCAAGAGACCTGGTACCCCAATGTACAGGAGGCTGGGTGGGCCCCAGAGCCGGTCTTGACGGGTGCAGAAAATATTTCCGCTACCGGGATTCGATCCCTGAACCTTCCAGCCTGTAGCGAGTAGCTATATCAACTGAGCTATCCCGGCCCCACCGATGATTTTATTAATGTCATTTTGTTAAGGCAACACTTATTTAGTAGGCGAAGACGGAATACGGCGGAAATAGGATATTTTCTTTAACATTTGCTTCGACCGCAATAATAAGCGAGACACTCTGCGGCTAAGCATGTAAAATCTGGTAGATAGAGTCCAGTTGAAATGTAATGGCACACTGTGACGCACGGGAGGGGAAGTTTAGGGGAAACTGGCGAATGGAGTGGGTAGCCAGTACCCTTCACACTACCTAGGAACATGGTGTATCCAGCATTACTACCGCTGATGCGCACACCTCGACTGCCAGCAGTCGAATGAACTGACGCCTCCGCCGATTTAAATGTACATGTCCGTTTCGCCGAAAGACGAAATCTGGTTTCTGCGCGTGTGCCATCACATTTCAAAGGCAGTCTACGTGTATCACGAACATGCCTAAACATTACATACAAACTACTGTTCCTCAGTCAACACGGCTGGCGGTCAGGGCCCTATCAATATTTAACGACTGCGTACATAACAAGCACACGCAATTGATATTTGTCTTCTCCAAAGCGCCCACGCTGCCTCTGGGGCCCACCCACTCTCCTAGTCAATGGGTACAGGAAGCTCTTTCTTCGGCACGAAAGCGTCCGGGAAGTGAAGCTATACTTGTACTTCCTCATCCGCCTTCATGGCGTTCCCGCGGACTACTTTACTTCTATTACGAAATGATTTCCGATCACCTTTCCCGAGGGATCAAAACGAGGCATTACCAGATATGGTCCCACATCATCATCATCATCATCATCAGTCGTCAGCAACAGGACAACGTGATCTGTTTGGTGTCGGGATTTGTAGATTGAAGTTTCCTCTGTCTAATATCCTGGTTTTTATTTTGTTTGTTTAAGGCGTGACAGATGGGGCAAAGGGTGAGGCAGACGTCCCGGAAACCCCTGCAGACGACAAACTGTCATTCAAGATCCCCAACATTGGCCCACAGGTATTATCATGATGGCATTAAACAGGCAGTGATCTGGTATCAGCGATAAGCCAGACATATCCCGTCTTCTCTGCCTCTGAAGCAAAAGATCTTCGATTTTTTTTAGAACCTATACCATCACCTCTGTTTCTGATTAATTTGAATGCAACATTAACCGGGTATCATATACGAAACATTTAAACAAAAGTCCAATTCAGGTACCTGGTATATATAAAGGGTAATAAATTTTTAAGTAAAATCATATTATCAAATTATTTTTAGTAATGCCCACTTTCTTTATGACTTCATATACCACACCAATAAACGTTTGATAAAATTTCTCAGAAATAATTTACCACGTGAAATACATACATAATACTAAAGTCAGAGTGACCACAAATTACAGCTCACATTAAAACACATGAGAAACATGGCACATTTTGGTGTGTTTGAATCATTCGAGCAGTGCCAGTCGAGCACCACTTGTGCCCACAGACCGTACAAGCGGTAATTCGTTTTAAGTCATGTGTTCCGCAGCATTCTGTATTTCAGAAGTAACGGCATCTTTGATCCTCTCAACCAGTTAATTTAGAATACTGAATGTTAATAAAAATCGAACCAGATGCAACAGTATGCAGAAAATTATTTACTGCAAAGTCACTCTACATGTTTCGGGTGTCACAGCACCCATCATCAGGAGTACTAAAAACTGTAACCGCAGCCTCCGGTACAGGTCATAATACTGGTACAGCTACTTCCCTGATCAGAAACTGACCCCAATCAGGCCACATTGGAGGGAAGTAGCTGTACCAGTATTATGACCTGTACCGGAGGTTGCGGTTACAGTTTTTAGTATTCCTGATGATGGGTGCTGTGACACCCGAAACATGTAGAGTGACTCTGCAGTAAATAAATATCTGCATACTGTTGCATCTGGTTGGATTTTTATTAACATTGAATTACGATGCACGGAAC
>Ga0123352_10015482_pt1 | contig 12139 bp, 9 predicted proteins | sample TergutLab28metaG_FD_89700 | JGI IMG/M metagenome (GOLD analysis project Ga0123352, IMG submission 89700) | Labiotermes labralis P1 segment gut microbial communities from Petit-Saut dam, French Guiana - Lab288 P1 | ecosystem: Host-associated > Arthropoda: Insects > Digestive system > Gut ... | reverse complement strand
TCTGTTTGAAGGTGAGTCATGTAGATAAATGTTTCCCCTTTTAGAAAAATCTTATTAAAGATTTCTTTAGGGGGGGGGGGGGGAGGAGGAGGAGGAATGTCTTCAGTCCTGTCATACAAAATCTGTTTTGCTGAAATACATATATCACTTGATTTTTACTTCATGACCACAATGAACTTGAGAATTCAGATTTTCGGAGTGATGAAGTTTTATATTGTGGCCATCTGAATTGTGACACCAGGTGATGTGGTAAGTGGGTATCACTGTTTCAAAGGAAATGAACTGCTTCCTTCTGCATAGTAGTAGCTGATGAAAAAGCAGAAGGTACTTCTGTCCTGAGGGGGACCGCGGTGCCTAAGGTACTGTGCTCCAAATCGGAAGGTGGCTGGTTTGATTCCAGATGGTGTCATTGGAATTTTTCATTGACATAATCCTTCCAATCGCACTATGGCCCTGGGGTCGACTCAGCCTCTAACAGAAATGAGTGCCAGGAGCATTTCCTGGGGGTAAAGGGGGCCAGTGCGTAGGGCTGACAACGTTACCACCATCCTGTGCCATTGTCATGTAATCTGTGAACCTGGGCCACTCCAGGCCTGTAACAGGACTGCTTTACCTTTTACTTCTGTCCTGAAGATTGAGGCACTATTTTCATCTGAAACACTGGTACCTACCTACCAGACTACACAGTATCATAATTAATATGCATGATGAAAAAGATGTTCATTTTGCACAACTGATGTGTGCTGAAGGAAATTTATCCTTTTGTGTTGCAGGTACCAAATGTTTTGGGCACCCTCATATCAGGTTTTGAACTTCTACTGTTCCTTATTTATCCTTCGATTATAACATAATCTGCAAGATTATGCTGGTTGGAGAATTCTTATGAAACAGAGTGTTTTTTTTTCATGAATTTTAGTATACGTGTTTCCTAAACTGGAAATATTTCCAATCTTCATTCTAAAGGATGTTGTTGATGACGGTGATGATGATGATGATAATGGTGATGATGATAATGATGACAGTGATGATGTAGTGGAAAACCTCTCTCGGGATCCTGACAGAAGTAGCTTGCATGAGACTGTGATTGACTGCTGAAGTAGCAGAAAATGTGATATCAAAGCAATCAAGATGTGTCTGTATATGTTCAACATTCCATGTATTGTGTATGGACTATACACAATATGCAATGCAAAACTATAGTTATGATCAGTAAAGTACAAATCTTATTTATAAATCAGACATGTTAGAGCTGTTAAACAACTGAAATTTTTAAGTAAATAACTTTGAACTTTAATCATGTTATTTATTACTATGAATGTACTGTGTTGTAAAAAGAGTAGAATTCAATTTATTTCATGAATGTTTAAATAGAAGGGCATTTGAAGTTTCTGAAAGTTTGACTAAGTGGCTCCACAGCTGGAAAATATTAAGGAATGGAGACCAGCCCTGAGACTCTATATGAATAATGGCAGAAAACAAACACACAAAATGTGATTAGTATTTAAAACTGAAGCTTCAATTCTGAATGCAAAATTATTAGTTAAAGTAATATGCCTTACTTCAGTAACTTAAGAAATATGGTAATAATTAATTGAGTAATGAGAGTGCTAAAATTTGTGCGTTCTTTCACAGTGACTTTGCTGGCTGTGCACAGAGTTATGGCCCTATTGATCAATTTTGTTCACACAGTTCATGAATCCTGAAACCTTTCTGAATTATCTTAAGAATGCAGTGCCACATTTTGCATTTTATAACACTGTTGGTAATGAGCTTTTGAATTTATCATTTTACATGTCAGCTGATGAACATGTGTTGTCAGACAGACTCACACAGTCAACACTTTCCCTCATCACATCTTGGTTAAACACAACATCATGAAACTAGCTATGCTTCTACCATCAGGTGAAAGTATGAAACGTACTCTGGGGATAGGTACTAGCTCCTTCTTTGGGCCAGAGATAGTAAGTTCCCTTATTTCACCTGATGGGAAAAGCAGAGTCAGCTTTCAAAATGTTATGTTTGTCAATTTAAATGAGACAGTGGAGAGTGTACACTGTATTTGTCATGTTGGTTGTTATTTATGTCTTCATATTTTTGCCCACTAATCACCTCATGGTTTAAGTTAAAGCAATTTTAGTGGTATAATTTGTTGTTTAATGGAACCATGTTAAATGTTAATATCAGAACTCCACTAAAAGACTGAGTAATTTTGGGAAATTGTAACTTGCTGGAAAAGATGTAGAAGTAGAGTTACTATATTGACTGGTTAAGAACACTGCATTCTGTATTCCTCCATTCCTTTTGTATATGGGAGGTGCTCCATGCCCAAGTATTGTACCTTTACATTAGTTCTGGTATTCAGTGAGCAGAAATTGGTGACACACCGTATATTTTAATAATACTTTAAGTAATGACAGAGGCCGGGTAGCTCAGTTGGTATAGTGACTGATTACGGACTAGACGGTCCGGGATCGAATCCCAATGGGGACAAGCTTTTCCGCCCATCCAGACCAGCCCTGGGGCCCACCCAGCCTCCTGTGAAATGGGTACTGGGTCTTTTCCGAGGGTAAATTGCGGCTGGGGCGTGCTGCTGACCACTCACCCCCTTCTAGTGCCACGGTCTTGGAAGAGTAGAGCTATACCTCTACCGACCCTCTGGGCCACACCGGGCCTGTAACAGGAAAACTTTATCTTTTTATGTAGTGACAGAGTTATATCAGAACACTCAAAAGGCTTTGGAAATTCAGTACAGACACACGAGTGCTATATTTTTTAAGGCAGTGTTTGTCAGATTACTTTCTTCACAACCAGTACATTTTCTCACCTGGGAAATTATGCTAGACATTTATGTTTCTCTTATTGTCCATGCACTTGGCAATTAAAATATAAATCAGACAAAATTGTTTGCATGTGTTATTATTACACATTGCTTCTATCTGCTACATGTTTTAGCTCATTTTGGGCCATTAAAAGGGGGAAACCAAATAGAAGAGATGTACAGAACCTGAGTGATCACCATCACTAGAGACTCCAGCTCCTGTATATTTGAAATATAGTAGCAAGTTAAATATTTCCAGTATGAATATTTATTAAAACTTATTGAATTAAAATTATTATTAACAAGAATGTGTTCAGTTGTCATAAATCATATGTGTATATACAGTTGCAATACAATGATATATTTTCATTTCAGACATCTGTTGCATTTGCTTCACTTTTATCATAGGAATGCAGTTAGATTGTGGTGTATACTGTTACTGTTTAGGTGAGTACAGTGTGTTCTGTTAAACAGTATACATCATAATACAACTTCATTCATTTATGATGTATTTATTTGTGTAGTCACACTCTATAAACTATGTACAGAACTTGACACAATTAACTTTGTCACTCCAGTAATGCTTGGACCACACAGATTCTGTAGGGGTGAAATGCATGCTGGTGCAATATTCTTCACACATTCCTGTTTGATATTCAGTTACATAGCGTGATATCAAAGGGATCAGCGTGAACTTCCATTTTTTACCTCTGTTATTCAGCTGATTTTCTTCTGGTTTTGTCACTCTACATACTGATCTATTACTGATCCCATTAAGTTCCATTGTGTTACCCTCTGTAATATTGTGTTGCAAGAAGCAATAGTATGATATTGGAACTGTTGATGAAACCTGTGTTGCATTGGCGTAACAGAAATAAGTCAACACGAGCAACACGCATCTGCAATGACCACTATTCCATCTTGTTCTGGCACGGCAGCTGTAAACTGCAGTCTCGCTTGACCTTGAGAAATGGTGGGCATGCTGAAAGTTAAATTTATGACAATTACAGCAGTTTGAAATGAGTCAGCATTTTGTGCTGTATCCAGTACAGCTCTTGATAAATTGTATGACAGTGGTTCCCAGTCAATAGTATGCATACTCCCAGGGTGTATGTCAAACCCAACCCCATAAAGGGATACATAGCACCATTAGACACAGGATGTAGTGGTCTAAAGTCTGCACAGCTCTCTTGTTTACAGCTTTGTCTCTGCAGGGAATAAATAAAAATTGTTTAAAATTAAGTCAGCATTTGGTTGTATTTATGTTGCAGTATGACACAATATTTTAGATTAGTTGTCTTTGAAAAGAGGTATGTGAAGCCTTACTCTGAGTTGAAGGGATATTTATAATATGTGAAAACATGAGATTTATCATGATCATTACTCACTTTGCTATCACATGGTGAAATCTGTAAAGTCCTTAGAAAGCCATTTTCATTGCAAATAAAATGTTCAGATGTCAGTGGTTTTTGTGAACATAATTGAATATGCTGTTGCTCACAAGAAACTGGTTCAGCAAATATATATGAATTAATGCTTCAAGTATACAAATATTCCTCCACAATCATAGGGCTGTGCCATGGCTTAGGCAGTCACTGGCCTCTCACTGTGGAAGCTTGAGTTTCAATCCCTTTGTCAGTCCATGTGAGATTTGAGGTAGACACAGTGGCAATGGGGCAGGTTTTTCTCCAAGTATTTAAGTCTTCCCCTGTAAGTATCATGCTGTGAAAGCTCCATACTCATATTTAATTCACCTACCCTTAATGATACATAAACTTAGCAGTTGATAGCATCATTAAATGAAACACCCCCCTGCCCCCCTTCGTCATTCAACCAGGAGCACAAGAAACAATCTCACAACCTCATAAACAAAATACAGCATTACACAAAACAGCTTCTAAGTAGTCCCAAGGACTGCAGCTGGTCTGTGGCTTAGTTTCACATGTTGTGAGATTGTAGTCGAGGTTACACTTCATTGCTTTCCATTTACTGTAACTGAAATAACTAATGTTTTATTACTAGTGGGTTTTAAATATTTTGTGTCGGTGACTGAATAATTTGTTTGAATTTATTCTCGTGGACAGTTGTTGCAAGTGTCCAGAAGGGGAATGTTCAATGGTATCTCTCCAATTTTCATTTAACTTTCATAAATAAATATGTTCAAATGTACTCAGTAACATAATGTTAGTAAAACCCAAGGTTCAGCATCAATTGTACCAAAGTCCAATGCTGAGCAAGATATTTATCCTCTTCCATTCTCCTCTGACTTTCGTAATGTGTCTTACCAAGATCCAGCTTAACCTTCCATCTTGTCAGTTTAGATGTGATAGTAATAATTAAATTTGTAAACTGTTATTTTTACTGAGCCACAAGGGACAGACAGATGGAGAATGTTCTCAGAAAACATTCTTGTTTTAGTAGGGCATGTGTCAGAAATGTTTTAAAGCAAGGGGTCATTAACACTGAATAGTGTTTGTCAATATTATGTCTTCCTTAATCCACAAACAAATATTATGCCTTAAACGTATGAAATGAGTTTTCATTGTAAGGAGTGTCATCTTCAAATACCAAATTTGTGTTGTATATGTTCAGATTTGCAGTAATCTCTGTCATTGTCTGTGACTGGGTATAGAAATAACTTAAGTGCTGTGGTCATAAATTAGTGCTTGTTGTGTTTAACAAGTTAGGTATAAAAACCAATTGAAATATTGTCAGTGGTCACAACATGTGGAAACAGGTGATGCAGTTTTCAGACATTTGAAAATGTTCATTACATGCAAAGGAAGGCTTTGAAGTGCCATGTTTCATAATATAGTTTTACATTGTTTCAATATTTCAGAGCACTGAGAGTGCAGTTTAGGCATCCCCTCTGCAGCTGTCAAACAAATTATTACTATTTTTGGAAAACCCTTGGGAAAAGAGCTCTTTAGAAATGACATAGAAGAACCAATTTCCATATAATCGTAACTTCAGTGTATCAATTTAAAGTTAAAAAATACTAAACATGTAAGCTGCTTGATCTAGGTGAATGATAGTATTATTATTACTACTAAGTAATGAGGCCATATGTTCAGTGTTATTCATTTTCCCGAATTCCTTTGTTAATAATTTTCCACAATAATTTAGATTTATTCACTGAGGAAATTATTAAATTACTGTAATATTTTTTTTTTAGTTTCTCTGAGTACTTTTCTCTGTATTTTAGAGTATTGTGAGTAAAAAGTTTTAAGTAAGGGACTATTAATTTTCCTACTGAGAATTCAGAGACTCTTCTTACGTCTACAGTAATCCAACCATTGTTGAATTTTAAGGGGGTAATTTGAATGGTGAAACATGATTCAAATATAGACAAAAATGCATTTATTCATTTAATGTAGTCATACTAATTTCAGTACGTTCATATACAATTTCCCACAATTCACTAGTTAATGTTTCTAAAGGTACTTAAATCCTTAGTAATTAGGGGAGTTCTGTAAGCCTTATTAACAGCCCTATCCATAGTGAACACATTGGTTACAATAACATGTTGCGCATCTTGATCAGATAAACCATTGATCAAAGGTGAGATTTTAAAAGGAGGTATTTCTGTGTGATTGGTGAAGGTATTATCAGTAGCTGTACTTGATGTTTAATGAATTCTAACAGGAAAATCAACTGAATGAGACATGTTATAAGTTTGAAACAGCACAGGTAATTAGAATTTACAATTACTGTCAGTTAAATACTCGTAGTTAACATTAAGATCAACACATAATAGGAATTCCATTTTTGGCTTATACAAATGTTTCAAAGCTGCATCCAGTACATTTAAGAATTGATTAAAATTTCCTGCAGGTGTTCTATAAATACATATTACAATAAAATGAGCGTCACTAACATTAATTTGGACAGCACAAAGTTCTATAACTTTCTCAACAAAACTGGGAGACATCAAGAGTAATGCAGGGCAAGTCAGCTGCAATAAATACACAGGTACTCCCATCTTGATAGATGGACAGTGAAAAGCAAGATCCCAAATAGTAAGTCTTAATTTCACTCTGTGATAGATTTTGCTTTAAGACGCTAGTGTTAACGTAAAACACAGTGCAAGGGAACATATTATTCTTATTAATGAGGCAGATAGTTCACTACACTTACTATTTCAGACCACCAATATTTTTATGTATTATGGATAAAGAAATATTTGAGTTGAAACTTTTAGGTGTGGTGTCTCTTCGGTCTATACCCCTTAAACAGTCATTACTTCTAAATGCAGGTTTCTTTCCCTCCTTGCCCTGTACATTCACAGCATTGGCATTCTAATATCTTCCCCCTGGCCCCGGAATTTGTTTGAGTGATCAGGTTGCTGCCTGCATCATCAATTAATTGCTGTTCATTTCCTGACAATGAAAAAAAGATATATTATCCAGAGCTCAAGAGCTTGCAGGCAGGGACTAGACCCAACCCTGCCTCATGGGCAAGGAGTACTGGGAGCTCATGATGTATGAATTAAGTGGCTGGGCCTTGTACCTCACTGCTTGACTTTATCAAGTGCTGAGGTTAAAAATCTGTGAGGATATGCTTCCACTGTAACATATATCTTCATGGTGTAGTGCATATTTTAAGTACAGGACAATGTTGCCTTCTGTTTTATGACACAGTCATCTTACTATTAAGTCAAACAAGACTTTGCAACACTTGAATATAGTTAAATTCATGTGTGTTGTGGTTGATATGCTTTAATTTAAATTTTGTTTTATGAGGCACTGGACATTGGTTATGTAATATTTGGTTTAGGAGAGTTTGATATAATTGTAGTTACAAGTAAACCCACATCCAAAGCTTTGTAGATAGCAAGAGGGTCCTTGTTGATATCAGAACACATATTTAAACTATTTCCCATTGAATGGGTACTGGAGATGCTTTCTGCAAGGTAAAGGGATTGGGACCATACCAATCATTTACTTCCATCTTGTGCTGAGGCTAAACATGCATGGAGCTGTACCTCTCCTTTCTTATATACCTCCTCTTTGCTGTGCTTAATTAAGCATGTGGATGATTTTACCTTTACCTGTTTATTGTACTGCATTCTGCTATAACTGTTTGTCTCTTCAGTGGTCAAAAATTAAACCTCTGTAGTGTTTATTATCCCAACATTATAGTTGGTAGGTCACACATACTTTTCAGAGTGCTTGAAGATGGTTTGCAGCAGTGATTCTCAAGGGCAGCCACTAGCTGTTTTGGTGAAAAATGCAGTAATGTTACAAGTAATGGGATTTAAGGTTTTGAACTTTTCTTTGTAGTGTTGATATTTTTTCTGCATATCCCAAATAATCTAGTTGCCTATGTGTTGTTCTTTTTTACATGTTTATTGAAGGTGCTTACATACACATTGTTCTTTATATAATGCAAGATTCCTGTCACCCTTAATTGCAATACCATAGCTGGATGTGACAGCATTCTTAATGGCTAGTGGTCTTTGCCAAGGAGTAGGAAGGAGGGAGGGAAGATGATAGTATGGACGAATGATATATGTGGGAAAGGAGTGCAGGAGAAGGTGGGGAAGGAGATAAAGGTATGAATGGGATAAAGGAATGGAAGAAGTGGGATGAGGGTACAGTTTCAACATTTAGGAAAGACAGGGAAGAAAGGGGAGGGGAATGATAGGGCAAAAAAAGAAGGGGATGGAAAAGCGTATTTGAGAAAGAAGCTAAAAATGGGAAAGGGATAGGACAAAGGAAAAGAAGGGTTGAGGGATGAAGATACAAGAGAAATGATGATTCTGCATGAGACAAAACTAGCACTGTGCAAGAAAGTCAAGGCCAGATGATGGGATATCCTAGCATTCTAGACAAATGTATTACTGCAAGGTCTCATTGAAGTTTATATTTAAAACTGAGTGTTTGCAGATTGATAGTAACATTAACAAATTAAGATACATTTCATTGAATTTTAAATGGGCATTATACAAGTGTTTCAGTTTCATTATGAAGCCATGACAAATTCCTGTTTAGAGGCATTAGCTTTGTCTTTGTTAGTAATGTTTTTAATATACAGACACCCATTATCACATTCTGTCTCTCCAAATAATTACTGGAATAATACCTTCAGTAGACTGCAGTTGCTTTCTCCCAAATCTTGACTTCCTGTGAATGATCCTTTCCCAATTTTATTGCCTGCTATATAAACCCTCAAGTTGAGAAACCTCTGTTGAATAATTTAAGAATCAGTCTGTTAAACACAAAAGCATGTGTCATATTGAGATGAGTCTTTTTCAGCCTCTACAAATGAGGAAAATTAACCATATGCTGAAGGGCTAAACTTGTATGTTTGAGAAGCCAAAGACAAAATATCAGTTTTTCATTATCTACCACCTTTGCATTCAAAATATTTTTCAAGACATCAAAATGGAATTAGTATTCCTTGACATTAAGCACTCTTTTACATATCCCTGAGTTTTGTGTGTACAAATTTATTTTGTAAGCTAGTAAAGATGCACTTATATTTGGCTCTTTTTAGAGTTCTGAAGAAACCCTGTTAGCAAATTGCATTATGCCATTATTAACAGGCACTAATGACTAGGTGTCATGAAACTCGGTATTTAAATCATACCACTGGGTATCTCTTTATCTTGATGTTTTTTAATTACTAGACAACATTAAGATGGCAGCAGAGATCAGAATAACACAGCCATTCATTGCACAGTCACAATGTTTTATATGTTAATAGGCTCTTGAAGAGTGTGCTGATTTTATCAGCAATAATTCTGAAAGGCAATGCAAAATAACAGCATGGCAACCATGTGAAAATTTTGCTGTCATGTATCATTGTAATTGTAAATATGATGTTTGTACTGTAGTGTTATGGTAATAACTATATAGTTCGTATGAAGTCTTTGTGCCTTGCTGAATTGAAATGATGAGCGTGGAATTACAGTCTTAGAAAAGTCACTCGAGTTTCAGTTTAGACACTCTTTATCTTCTGAACAGTTCACAGTTTTTGAGACAAAATGGAAGTTATAGGCAACAGATTATGGAGAAGTCATATTTTTTAACCTGTGAGTTCTGATTGTTTGGAATCCTAATATGCACAGTGACAATGGCGAATTTTTTTAAGCCTTGTTTTGTGTTGTTCTTGTACAGGAGTCTGAAGTCTTCTTCACACTCGGATCTCATTTTCTAAGAGTTTATCAGACAAAAATTCTGTGTATAGCATTGTATTATACCATTGTATTTAGTAAAATATAAGGAAATGTAATTTATCACTCTGAACCAGCAGTTTTTAAGCAGAGTTTTCTGTTGGTTATGTTTTAAGGTTATAAACTTGTTCTGTGGCCACATGGCATAAACCATGAACCTTGTTGCATGAAGCAAAGCACAAGGCAGTTCCAGAACAATATTAGGTTACACACATGGCAATATATATTCAGATGTTCATTTGAAGGTAAAGGGTTGTGACCATATAACACAGAGCCATGACCCACATGTAAAAACTGTCAGTGAATTTGTGTGGATACAAAGAAAGTGTGTGTCAGGACTGGGAGAAGGTTGTCAGTAGCACTTTGCTGTTAGTCACAAACATAGCTGGAGTGTTGCATGCAAAATTACTGGTGGGCACACTGCTCTGTCAGTGCACTAAGCACTGTGGTATATCTGGTGTATATAGGCTTATACAATCATGTAATTTGTGACTATCCAGTATATTATCTGTACTTTTGGCTGTGAATGATATCTGCAGTAAATGAATATCAAGAACAATAAGGGACACAATTACAGAACAGCCCATGTGGCAACTGTATGTACACAACAGAAGAATACATTTTAGTCTTATGAGGGCAGTTTGCGAAGTCAGTAAAATCAGTGCTAAACCTCCATTAGAAAGCAATGAAGTACTTTGCGTATTGAGACCCTCAATGCTGTGGGGAAGTGATAAGACTGATCATGTTTAGTGACGTTATAATTAAAGGATTCTATCCTGTATTCCATTATTGAATTCATAGAAATACTTCCAATCCAAAATTAAAAATTGTTCTGCTTGTTTGAAGTGCAAGTTTCAATATTAATATTATATACCCTTCTGTCTTTAGTCACATTAGTTTGTTATATAGTGTAAGATAATTTATTATGTAACTTACATTTTGTTGCAAAACATGAAATGTTTCAAATTTATGTATGTCTACTGTACAGTACATAAAATTTCAGGTTCCTCATGAAGAAGTGTGATCACTGATATAATATATGAGACTAAATTGTAAGTTAATCAATGACATTTGTGGTATGAAGTGTTGTGTGAAAATTTTATATGAAAAAACTGTGAAATTTCAGTATTGAAGAGCCATGAATTATTGCAGTGACTTGGAGACTGTCTCCTGTCCAGCAGGACTGTTCTAAGCCCTTGCATATGTATTTGTTGGACATCCCCTGTTATGTAGTAGTAATATCTAGTAGTATGTTCATAGTATTTCGTATTTTAAATTATGTGCCCTTATGATGTAGGGGTCATGCGAGAATTTTTCGGCTTTTCTTGTTTCCCGTCCACTTCTGACATGGTCAAAACTACTATTTGTTTTACATTGTACTGGGAGTACATGGCCTCCAACACTTAACATACTGTGAAGAGTATCAGATGTGCAGTTGTTCCACTGTTCAACTCATTGTGTTGGTGGCTTATGTTTACCAAACACTGTCTCACCCCTGAGAGTTATCAGTTATTTCTGGCATATTTTCATGTATCAGATGCGACAAAGAGGTGGCCTTGTCATGTCACTGAACTAGCTGACCACAGTTATTTACTGCTGGTGTATACTTAGTATTCTGAGAAGCAGGCATTTTGAAGACTTACAGCTCCATAGCCATAATGCAGATTTAAATGCTATTCCATGCACAGCAGCCAAAGAAGCAGTTAATTGTCTGATGTTTCACATTTATGACATTTCAACATGTAAATGTGAGACACCTGACATGTAATTTGTCCAACTAGAGAAAGTATCCAATGAAACATCCTGTGAAGCAGAGAGTAATCTGGGTTAGTGGTCACATAGTAATTATTGTAAATACATGTCTGTAGCTATAAATTATTATTGTTTTTAAATACAAGCTGCACTGAGAAAGATAATATGGTTTTCCAAATGAAAACAGGACTGCTGAAATTATATATTCCTATTACAGGGCATGGGACCGCCTCTGTGGTCTAGTGGTCATAGTTTCTGGCTACAGATATAGAGGTCCCAGGTTCGATCCCCGGCGCTACCAGATTTTCTGAGTAGTAGTGGGTCTGGAACGGGGTCCACTCAGCCTCGTGAGGTCAATTGAGGAGCTACTTGAATGAAAAAAGTAGCGGCTC
>Ga0123352_10015478_pt1 | contig 12141 bp, 8 predicted proteins | sample TergutLab28metaG_FD_89700 | JGI IMG/M metagenome (GOLD analysis project Ga0123352, IMG submission 89700) | Labiotermes labralis P1 segment gut microbial communities from Petit-Saut dam, French Guiana - Lab288 P1 | ecosystem: Host-associated > Arthropoda: Insects > Digestive system > Gut ... | reverse complement strand
TCTTTACTGGGATCATGACACGCGACAGCTGTATATAACTTCACTGATAAAATTTATTTTTCGTAATTACTGAAATATCCATCTCACAATGTTGACGCAGCAACTGGGCAAAACAAAATGTACATATCAAAGTCAAAGTCCATAAACCCTAATTCTGTACAAACAAGAGTTGTTTTTTTCAGATATTAACAAGGTTATATTTTGTAATACGTTCGAAGAATGTGGCATTTGTAATCGAATTTTCTGCGCAGTCTAATGAAATTGTAAGTGACCTTTGTGAATTTCTCCCTTCTAATCCCCCACTGCCTTGAATCATACAGCTTACGAATGTTCAGATGTCTGCAGGACATTCCAAAATGAAATGGAGTCGCAGCATATTATTCGAGAACACAAACATAGACTATAAAGTGAAATGGCAGGAATTAATTACGCTCAGACTTGGAGTGCATGTTTCATGATATTTCGAATCATACATTCATACATACGTGTACACATACATAAATACATACATACACACATACATACATACATACACACATACATATATACACACACATACATACATACATGCATAAATACACACACACACATGCATACATACATACATACATACACACACATACACATACACGCATACATACACACATACATACTTACACATACATACATATACACACACACATACACACACACATACATACATATACACGCATACAAACATACATAAAAGCTATTCACACATCAGCCATAATAAATATGAACTACTCTACTAATATTACCATTTTTCTCTTTGTGGTAAGACCGATGGGAAAAAATATCCGGAAAATCTCCCGTCTTAAAATATCTGCCTGGACGTAAACTTGTATTTTTCAAAAAGAGGACATGGGCGAGGAAGAGACGCCTCCTGGCTGTGCAAGTACATGTAGTTTTGTATGTACTTGTAGATAGTACTAGTGGTTGATTGAAAAATGTCAACAGTAACTCAGTTTTGTTTCTTTGTTGATTTGCTATCGTTGCACTAGTGGTCAAGAATCAGTCGCTGATAAGTGGCACTAAACCAATTTTGAGCTACAATTGTAAAACACTTCTGTGTCATTGTTTGTCTGTCCGTGGTTTGTGATGCTGTCAGCGCCTCAGACTAACCCACATAACACCAAATGTTATAATAACTCACAAGGATTGAGGAGTGAATGTAGCCTCAGTGAAGTGCTGCTTGGAAGGACAGAGGAAAACGATGAAATCCCTCAATCAGGAGAGCTGATATCTTTCCGAGATCTCCCGAATACAAATGTAGGGCATCTTATGCTGTGTAGAGGGATAAAAAAAGGTAAACGTAACCCTAGAACAGCCAAAAAGTCCCAGAGGGTTACTAGCGGTATAGCTCTATTCTTTCTTTAACCACAGCGCTAGATGGGGATGCGGTCACCGCCACGTCCCGGCCGCTTTACCCCCGGAAAATAAACCCGGTTTCCGTTGTACGAGAGGCTTGGTGGGTTCCCAGGGCCGATCTGGACGGATGTGCAAAATCTCGCCCCCTAGTGGGGTTTGATCCCCGGACCGGCCAGCCCGTAGCTAGACGCTATACCGACTGAGGTATCCCGGCCGGCTTACTATTTGGATATTCTACTGAAACAAAAAGTTGTTCCAGTTCTTAATCACCCTACCATGAAGAAGTATAAAAAGAGTACAAATAACACGTGTTTTTAAACAGAGCTTCACATTCAGGCTGCATTGCCATCACAGAAAGAGCTCCAGGTGTATGCTGCACAGCATAGTGGGTTTGCCAGATAAGGTTGCAATGCAAATTATCCTAATTCAACCGCTATCGAATCTCGGTCTCCCAGAGTGATACTAAAGCGACGCAGCTACCTGGTTCAGCGACAGCTGTCCAGCCTGGATGGCTGCAAGTGCAGTCTTGACGCTTACGGCTGCAGCAGTGGAGCCATTACTGGATGTCACCTGACTACTGACCCCGGAGCTGGGAGAGCTCGACGTACCGTTCGCTTGACCACTTCCGCCGGAGTTACGCTGAGAGACTTCCGTCACCTGTAGGCAAAACATTAAACGTGCAAATCAGTTGGGTTGCCTATAGAACAAAAGTGCAACCAGATATTATAAGGCACTGATACTGCCAGGTTGTTAATTCTCGTATGAAGATGGAATATGTTGCTATACCAAAGTCAAATTACAATAAATATAAATTAGCACTATGGTACACGTGGTTTTATCTTAACCTGTTCCAGAAACTGTATATTTTCGTGTCTGTTGACATGTCAATAAGAAAATGTAATTTCAAGATACCAACTTGTACCCAAAGATGCGGTTGATTAGTATGTATTCTTGTTTCATATTTGAGGTTCTGAACTGGATTTTCGGCCCCATGATCTATCATCGTAAGGTATGTCGTGGTTTCGTCGCTTCCTCCGGACATTGCCTGACAGCAGGGTACGACCACTACATGCTCATTTCAGCCACCAATTCTGTGTTGCATGTTACTTCCCTTATGCAACTGGCAGATCGACCTTACAATCAAGAAGAAGCTAGGCAATGTACGTATAACGTTACACTGAGGCGCGTCTGTGCAACCACTGTTGCAGTGGACGAGCAATATGTATTATATATTCTGAGTGTGTATTTATAGCCTTAGTTATCCAGCACGCAATCCGCACGTGTTCATATTGACATCCATGGACTGTCCGGCTGTACAATCTTTTTCCACATTAACACATAAAAGGCACGATTTTCGAAAAAAAAAAAAAGGTTATAAAATGAGTGTTTTGATTTCCTCTAGAACTTTTGTCTGAAACATTTACCATATTTAGAAAAAATGAGCGAGATATGGTCTTAATGTAAAGTACCCTTTATTCTTGTTCGATATCACAGAAGCTTGAATTTTCTCGACAGATTTTCGAAAACTACTCAAATAGTAAATTTCATGAAAATCCGTTAAATGGAAACCGAGAATCTGCTAATTAACACAACACTTCATACTACTGTGTGGGCCGGATAGCGTAGTCGGTATAGCGACTGGCTACGGGCTGGACGGTCCGGGGATCGAATTCCGGTGGGGGGGTGAGATTTTCCGCACCCGTCCAGACCGGCCCTGGGGCTCACCCAGCCTCCTGCACAATGGGTACCGGGTCTTTCCCGGGAGTAAAGAGCGGCCGGGGAGTGACACTGACCCCTCATCCCCTTCTAGTGCCGTGCTGAAGAAAGAGTACAACTACCTCTACTCCCTCTATTGGCCGTATGGCCTGTACAGGGGTGCAATTTACCTTATTTTTTTTCTCATACCATTGTTTCCGAATACTCACACTTTTCTTTTTTTACAGCTGGATACGAGTTAAATTTACTTTGCGCTTAAACGGCCAGTCAGGGAGTCACAAAAGTGTTCATGGTTACTTGCTCTATCTGGATTGTCAAGCGAGATTTTCGTCAGATGATGTAACATTTACGAACATTTTCGTACTACAAGGGTTACTGGAAAACCAAAGTTAAGTGTTTTTTTTGTTTTGTTTTATGTGTTTCATTCTTCCCCCTTCAAAAATACCGGCGTCGGCTGGTTTGAAAGGAAATTTATAATTTCATAAAACTGTTCTTAAAACTTCGTCCATCATTACGAATGAAGAAATGCCTGATGGACTGCACGGTGGGTTAGCGGGTAAAGTTTGGAATTTCAGTTTAAAAAAAAAGACTCATTTCCTCCCCGTTTATTTTTCAGTACGTGAAAGTTCCGCCGTAATCACCTGAGACAGACAGACAGACAGACACGTGTGTGTAGCGGTCGCGTTACGCGCACTTGCACGCTTCTGTCGACTATTCGCTTCTCCCAGTTTTATACGATGAGATATATTCATGACATTTGGTACGTAATTCAGTCACTCAGTCAAGATGGACTTACATCTCTGTAGGGACACGAGACGGGAAATTTGACTGCTCAGGGAAAGCGGTGGCTGGAGGATGGAGGAAATTTTTCAAAGTTTGCACAAGTCAAGACTCTAAGCTAAAAAAAAAGAAAGAAAGAAAGAAAAAAGCCAAGGTACTGGGACGTAGAGTCCGAAACCGGTGACACCAGGTACATATCTATAGAGTGAGTTGTACACATGCATAGAAAGCCATAATAGTTTATCCTGTTTAGTATCTGGGTTACGAGGTGGCCTAATGAGGAAGCAGATTATGATTTCAGGAAGGGGCAAGAAACCTTTCTTTTATATTAGCATCCAGAATAGCTCTGGACCCGACCAGCCTCAGTGTTTAAATGGTAAATTTCACCCTATAAGCTGTCATAAAGGCACAAGGGAGCAGTAGAGGTATAGTGACACTCTTTTTTTAACTTAGCCCTAGATAGAGGTGGGTGGCTAACGTCACACCCCGGCCGCTATACCCGCGGGAATAACCCGGTCCCCATTTTACAGGAGGCTGGGTCCCAGGTTCGGTCTGTACGGTTGCGGAAATTCTCGCCCCCACCCGGATTCGATCCCCGGACAGTCCAGCACGTAGCAAGACGATATACCGACTGAGCTATCCCGGTCCACTTTCATCCAGTGGTTACCGGAAGTAAAGCAACCACCACTTAATGATGGGATTAAGCAAGCGTGGGAATATATTTCCTCTCCCACATACATCTTCAAAATATAGTGATTAATTACGCGATGAAAATATATACTTCTATCTGTACAGAGATGTTATATTTAATACTTCCTACGATCTGTACACAATCATAACTGAACACATAATGGAGATGTCAAGCATGTCCGTCCATTATGTTTCGTCTCACAGACTATTCAAGAAATGCTGGTAGAATTTAACTGTTGTTGGGATCCGTCCAATATGACCCGTATTTCAGATGTGACTCTAGAAGAAATGTATCACTTTTATGCTAATTTCGCGCAATATGGATAAGACGAAAGAAAAACATTAGTTTGCGGGTTTAATACCTCTGATTTTAACGAACAAAGCAACCGATGGTCACCATTAACTGTACTGCTTATCTTTCTGTATGAATATCTTGGCTCCCAGCGCAGACCCAGAATGTTATAAGAGCGGTACACAAGTTACATGCAAATGTACGTGTTGCATCCCTCTGTCCGTCCCTCTGTCCGTATTTAATTAAAACAACAAAATAATGCATAATGACAAGACAGGTTCTGTACTGCGCTACAAGCTGGAAGGTCGCGTGTTCGATTACCGATGGGGTCATGGTATTTTGCATTGACTTCCGGTTGCACAATGGCCTTAAGGTCGACTCAGCCTTTGAAAGAAATGAGCACCAGTAAAGGTGGCCGTTGCGTGGGGCCGGAAACTCTGCTACCTTCTTATGCCGATTATATAGAAATTCTGAAAGTCTCGGCATTCTGGAGCCCTAAGGGCCTGTCCAGGCCTGCACAGGGAATGATTTACAACCGAGTTGTGTTCTGAGAGAACATCCTGCGTCTGAGTGAAAAGGGCCTGGAATGTGTATTCGATCAATTCAAGAAAATATTCTGAATGCATTATTGTGCGGAAGTAGACACAGGCGGTTTATTCACAATGCCTGTGGGGAACGACAGTTCACAGTAATGATGAAGGGCCTTGGGTAGTTCAGCTTACCAAAAGCAACAATTAATTTGCAAAGGGCATCATACCCCATCAACGCCACATTTATAAACATGGGGCCACGGACAGGAAAACAGAAATGTAGCATGTCGTAACAGACAAAATACGGTACTGAAATGTATTTATGTTCGATCAGAAGCGGACCCTGAATTTTCGTCGAAAGGAAAAGTGCAAAGTTTTGAGACCAACTCTTTGTCCCTCCGCATTTCAACGTTTGGACTAGTCGCAAGAGTTTCGCGGAACTTCTTACGACACTTACGTCACTGGGGACCATTGAACGTGGGGGGGGGAACACATTTTAGGGTTCTGAGATGGCAATTTGGGAGAACGAGTAACTATTTTTAAGGTAATGTTTTTGTAGAATATAAAACAACTTTGTGATTTTATCTGAGCGTATGATGGTTGTAACTGGTGAACTGAATGAAGTCTGGTGATGGGGACGGTCAAAAACCATGTAAAGTATGAAAAAAGCTGCTTGTAAATGCGTAATTACAAGAACGGCGACTTTGCGAAACTGCGACGTAACATTTGAGGAATTTAACACTGTGAAATAAGCCTGCAAATCTTGTTTTCTTGTACTGAAGAGAGAACGGGAATTGAGAGGGTCTGAGAAGAGGCTACTTGTGACAGAAGCAGCAACACACTACACAGTGAAGAGCTTTATATTTCGTACACTACTGCTGTAACTCTAGGATAACCAAACTGAACGAAGAACGAAAAAAAGGGGGTGGAGGGGGGTGCTGTATGCAACATTTTAGATGAAACCCCCAAACTTCTTGACCTAAGAATGTTATTAAAACAGATCATAAGTGCATTTGCATGGTATGAGATTTTGGTATGAGACTATGTTGAATTAATTCATGCAGGGTCCTGGAACTGATTCCTGCGAGGACGGTAATTAAGTTCCGTGCACCATAAGAGGCCGGAAACTTCTTTAGAATCCAAGAAATTTCAGCTTCTAAAGAAGGACAATCCTCAACACAGTGAGCGAATGACTGAGTCTATTTATTGTAAATAAAATGAAAACAAAAGCGCTATGCCAACCAGTAAACGTCCGTCAGTGACCTGACTGCATTTCCAGAATTCGACTTCTGAAAAGACTGCCGTTTTCACTTCACTCTTCGCAAATACTAGCGTTCTATTCAATGAATATCGAGGGTTCGACGTCAGAACGATCCACACTCCAACATAACCTTGTAATTAACCCCTTCAAGTAGCAATTTCATTTATGTTGTATTTGCAATATTTATAAGTCACGTTAAGTCTGTATGACACAGACCAAGTTGTTGGATGTTGCTTAGGAAAATAATAGCTGTTCTTGTTCAAGATCACATACATTGCAGAAAAAAACAATGTTGGCAAAATTCAGTCTTCTGTAATGTTAAGGAAGATGGTAGTCTACTTATAGTGATCTACAGGGTTAAACACGCTTGCAAATTATTATTAACTCGTTAAAGATGAAGTATAAACTATTTTAATTTAAAGACCCATTTCGTATCGCCCAATAAACACTTTTCACCCCGGTTATAGAAACCGGTTGATGTTACGTACGGAAAAATTCGTTGTTGGTTCTGGGATAAATATTAAACGCATCAATACACTATGTGAGCAGAATGTACGAATTGGAAAGTTCAAACTGTTGGTACGTCAAGTGACCAATAGGCTTTAAAATGTTAACACCGCGTTATAACAAGAGGTGCTGGGTTATCAATTTGTCACGCTTCTGGAGACCAACGCCGAGAATGTCTCGACTAACAGATCTTTCTCGAAGATTCCTCTCACCGGAATTAGATGCTTCGTTGAAGACCCTGTTGAAAAAGATGGGCGGTTATACGTGTCTAGTTACTGTGAGGACCGAATAATAAACTGTGTTTTCTCTTCCCAGAGAGCGCCACTTGCCTCTGTGATTTCCATATGTCCACTGCAGGCACTCCCCCCAACCCCCACCCACCGAATGTCAATAGCCTACCATTGCGTAGTTCTCCAATGCTTTTATTTGAGATGACATGGTAAGGGAGAGAAAAATACATGATGAGCTAGACAATTCTGCCTTATCAGCAAACCTAAGAATTTTTCTTTTCCCCTTCCGTGTGTCCATACTTCCATCTCTTTCACATGTTTCTGTATTTGACATTACATAGAACGTATAGTTCATTGGTCTGCATGGAGATGTGAAGCTTGCAGCAGATTTAAGCAGGAGTGGGACTAACAGACAGAAACACAGTGCTTGTCCCTTTGGATTCTCTCATGACCTGAATTTACAATGATCTGTATATTTGGAAGTTTTCCGTGAATACTTCATATCTCCTACTTCGCAACTGAAAATTCTTACGAATTCTCATTTTCCTTTCGCTTATTCCTTCCAACTTCGAAAACATGCGCTAAATTCCGCTGACAGTGCTCATGATTTTGTGTGTTTTAGTGTAGAGGTGAAGGTGGAGCAATCCCTGCAGAGGCCTGTTAGAAACCCAGAGGGTTCCAGGACGTTAAGACTCCCTGATTTCGAGCCAGTCGGGACAAGAACGTGGTAAGGTTGTTAAGCCTTACACATCGGCCGCCTTTACCCTCCAAAAAATATTCCTGGCACTCTTTTTTGTTACAGCCACGGTGCGGCTGGCTGGATTTTGTCAACAAATAATTCCAGTTACGCCATCGGGAATCGAACCTTTCGGACTGTAGCGCAGTGCCCCAAAATACTGCTCCACCGCGTGTTAATAACCAACCCTGTTTCGCTGCGTCGTGATATTTTGATCACAACGGTGCTTGGAATGTCAAAACAACGCTCTCCAGAAATGAAGATGATGGAAAGAGATTTATTTAAAGATCCGGTAGAGTAGATCAATAAATGAGTAGCGATAAGGTGCAAGATATGCCGTAGAAGTTGAAATGTTACGTCGAAGGCGAAACTATCTGGGAGCGAAACGGCCTGCTATACACGAAGTCAAGTAGTGTCCCAACCCTCAGAGTTGCAAGGGGATTTTATACGATTCGAAACTGATTGCGTGAAGTTGAACAGCGAGGGGCTTTTTACTTTATGCGCCTTGCGGAATGTTGTCACTTTTACACTCTCACTCTTCCTTAGAGCCTGAAAATCAGTAAAATCATAACATATTTTGAAGTTTTCCGCCCTGTAGACAGTTCTGTTTCTGAAAGGGATATTTGCTGCCAGCTTCTCAGCTTGAACATTTGGTTAAGACAATACCAGCGGTCCTTTCTCGTCTGTGAGTTTCTTTAAAGATAACTTTTGGAATATTTAGTGAGTAAGGACCTTCAATGGAAAATACAGAAAGCTTTTTAGTTACATAACACAGGCCATGCATTCTGAAATGCTTTGCAATATTGCGTTTGTATTTCGTACCTAATTCAGAGATTCCTAAGTGCAACAACAACAGCCGGTCATTCTACAGAACGCTCAGCGGTTCAATTCCAGTTGACACCATAACACAGTACTCATGTCCTCCAAACTAATATCATAAGCCTACAGTCATACAGTAGAAGACTGTCGACTTGAAACGCCGTAGTGAAGCGTCCAAAATCCTTATTTGCCAAGGATATACATAAAACACCTTTAAAAGTGTTTGAAATCCCTAATTTCCTATCTTTAATGTCGACGTTGTGGCGAAGAGTGGCAGCAGACTACTGTGGACCTAACTAAGACAGAAGAAGCGTGACAAGCACGCGTGCATAAGCTTCACAATACATAGTGCTTGTATTTGTCCAACAGTGCCCAGCGACCACCCAGTTACGCCCACTTGTGAAAGAATAAAAATAAACAAACTGGAGGAAAACTCTCAGCCACTCACCAGATTGAGGGCTTCCCTTTCGGAATCCATGGAGTCGCCATCCTGCGTCAGATCTGCCGCAGCGTCACTGCTGATACTGTGCTCGTCGTTGCTCACGTCACCGTTCAGCCCGGCGTCTGAAACAGAACCGTTATCAGTATCAACATGGCGCCCATCTTCTGATTAAGATCCTGTGCGCAGTGTTCGAGACACGGGACTGAAATGAAGTTCCGGGCTCTGAAGGTCTCCATTAAGTAATTCTCCCCATCCTGCTGTCACTTCCTGCCTCATAAAAGCAATTAACTATTCTACTCGGAACCATTTTCACACACTGCCATACCATGTTGTTGTTGTTGTTGTTGAAGGGTAAGAAACAAAGTTTTACACTCAAACAAAATGACAAATTTTCGTTATAATGTTCCCCATAGGTTTCTTTGCGTTTATACAGATGCAATAGTAGCGTAAAGGTTACGGAGATTAATTGTGGCAAACATCCTGGATATAATGATGCATATAATTTTTGTGTGCTACTGACCTTCACAAATACATGAACTACCTCGTCTATAAATTTATCTGAACTCATATCGCTGCAGCCCCCCCCCCCCCATTCTGGGTGAGATTTGAAGTACTAATACCTATACATTCGTCTACCAATTCCGTTATGTGTTCCTGTCCGCAAATACTGGCGCCGACCATATGACCAATTTCGCTTAAACATAGTATGATAGGCTTAAAAGGCTGCATTTTGTTAGATTAATCTAATTTTAGTTTCTTTCGGTTTATATCAAGTGTAGCGGTCTAAAATAAGCATAAGTAGCTTAATCTTCGAATCTCGTAACCAAGTTTCATATGAACTGACGAACACAGCACTTACGCGGGTGTTGTCACGTGGGCTTCATTCACAAGATACACATTTGTGACAAGCCGGCTATCTAAATCGGTGTACGCTCCGTCTGCCAAGCTTACATCGACATAGTAAATACGCGTTAGGCATAAACAAATCGGTTCACTCCGAACCATTTGCACTGACGCTGCAGCTTGTTTTGGGCTTAATTAAGCTGGTTGAAATGAAGGCGTTAGAGGACGTGGAGTTATAATTCCACGGATTCTTAATCTGAACACCAGGCTGTGGTGACATGTCAGCCGCCCGCCCTGCCAACTTCAACCCCGTAGACAGATACCCCAATTTTTCAACGGTTAGGATAGGTGGACCCCAGTCAAAAATCGAACCCAAAATTTCCGGTTGCCCAGCCTTTAGCCTAGTCACCAATCAATCCACTCTGCCCACCCCGACCTCTATATTAATTACTTTAAAAAATGTGCTCTTTCTATTGACACCAGGTCAACTATCCAGTATTCTCAGTTTCCGATTTAGTTCCTTGGAGCGAAAATAAGGGTGAGGGAGTATGCATTTCAGAGAAGATATTTGAAGAAAAAAAATGAGTGGGAAGGGTGGTCTGAAAAGCTGACAGATGATCATGCCCTCCACTCTGGGGGTAAAGAAGACTCCAGTACAACTGTGGGTAGCCTCCTCTTTGTAATAACTGTGAAGTCAGTTCTTGTTACAGTTTAGTAAATTACTGCCAAGGGCGACAGTACAATCAATCATTGGTAAGGTACTTTTCACATAAATCGCAATGCGGGTCTGGTTCAGAGGGCGCTGCAATTGTTGGATGGCAGGGAGGATAAAAGGAGGTAAGTCAGTTTCGGGACGGGACGGGATGGGGAGCCCCGGTCTTTTCTGTTAATCACTAAAGTGATTATACGAGAGAGTGTGCAGTGATCTTGGAAGATAATGAGATACTGTTTCGAGGACTCCGTTGTGCAAGCACACTGACTCATATATGTGGATTCATTTACTTCCTTGCAGTTCATTTATTTATTTATTATCTAATGAGACATCCAATAGATCAGAGAAATTAGCGTCGAGTCTGTGTTAATAGCGCTTTGGAAACGACGTTGAAGGAAACAGCAGTGACCTAATTTGAGATACTATCGTGCCATTTGGAAGTCGTACTCTCCTGGACAAGTTATAGCCCGTCATCTCATAATGGCAAATCAGCAGCGTTACTAAGTAGCATGCTGAGGCGTTTGCTCTTCTGGGATGTTAGACAGCGTAAGTTAGTAGCTGGTTGTCGACATTTCGGGAAAGCCCATCCCTCCGATTTTCAAGGGTCAAGCAATCCAGAAAAGCGAAGTCCTGAATTATACGGCGACGGAAGGTGAGTTCTGCCTGACTGTGCTGATGCTTTCTTTGTCAGACCGCGATGTACAGTGCAGATGTACAGTGGCAGACACGGATTACTAGTTCCACAGATGGTAAAGTGATCACAACGAAACGTGTTAGTCGGAAAATAACACCTAAATTAAGTGGTGTGCATTTGTTCGTGGTATGACACTGAATCACACGCGAAGGATTTATCCGCTAAGAACCGTTACGTAGAAACTATGGAAGCCCATCTAGTTTCGAATCCAAAATCTCCGCCTAGTGACTGATCACGCTTTGCTAGTCGTGGTCACCGTCACACATAAACACAACATGTGTTCGAATTTAAAACTGCGACAGGAAGGGGCACCAACATTACATTTTTATGAATTTATACAGGGTGTCCCAGGAGGGATGTGCCAGATTTCGGGAGACTGTTCCTTATGTTAAAGTATACCGATATAACCCAAAACACCTATATCCAAAGTTGAACGGTTACGGAGATAATGGCCAGAGAAGTTTGAAACTTTGACAGCTGTTACACACTTATTGATCACC
>Ga0123352_10015477_pt1 | contig 12141 bp, 8 predicted proteins | sample TergutLab28metaG_FD_89700 | JGI IMG/M metagenome (GOLD analysis project Ga0123352, IMG submission 89700) | Labiotermes labralis P1 segment gut microbial communities from Petit-Saut dam, French Guiana - Lab288 P1 | ecosystem: Host-associated > Arthropoda: Insects > Digestive system > Gut ... | reverse complement strand
TCTCCCATAAAATACCAACAAGCTCTTTGGCTATTTGTCTAAACATTTACATCAAAAACTTCATAGTTATGGAGTTATCACACAATCAGTCCATATTCCGACATGTTTCGGTGATTGTCACCACCATCAGCAGGGAATTCACCTTGTAAGCTACAAGACCACTGTTAAAACTGTGTGTATTGTTACGCACTCATAATACAATCCACCTTGCATCCTTAACCATGTAAAATTTGGTGGATACTGGGTGTGCAACATTGTTGGTGTTGTCAAACACTGTACAGATCACACTATATAACTTAAAATGCACAGTATAAATAAAAATGTGAAGCTCTTTGGTGTTTATTATCGTCATCAGTGACACATTGGTTAGAAAATCATTCAAACATTGAAACTGCTTGAATAGTGATGATTATGCAGAGATGGGAGAGAAGAGAAGCACCAAAGAATCTTGGACAGCACAGGCTCATTCACCAAAACAGAAATAAAATGAGGACAGAACACAAATACAAGATTCATGTCAATGCAATTCCAACCAAAGACTCTGGTAACAATCTTCTTTCTTTGCTTTATTTAGGGAAGTATAATAAACATGTGTAAATCCACGTATTCCTTACATTTGGCTGAAGCTAAGGGACATTTACTCACATGGTGATAAGAGAACTAATGCCATAAGGCAGAGTCAGAGCTAGTAAAATAAAATTCCTTTCCATATCACATCAGTCATACATGTCAACCCTAGGTCCCTGTCCTGAGCTAAATTAAACCAGGCCACACTCTTCTCCCATATTTAATAATAAATCACTATTTACAACCAATCTACACCCAGGTCTTCCAAGTTGTCTCTTTCCTTCAAGTTTTCAAACTAAAACTTATCTACTCCCATTTTCCACACCCATGCTTCATGCCTTGTGCACCACATTCTTCTTTATTTGATCACCCTAACATTTGGTTAAGAGAACTAATCATGAAACCACTTATTACACTTTTTCTCCACACTCTGCTTACTTCATCCCTGTTCTTACCAATATTCCTGTCAGTATCCTGTCTCCAAAACACTTACAGTACTTTCTTCCCTTAATGTGACAAAAGTATCACATTTACTTGTAAAATTACAGTTTTGTGTATGTCATTAATTAATAACAAAAGTTTATGTTATTGTTTTAAACTTATTCTCACCTATTAGTTATTGGGTGGTGATCTTCTGTAAGTCCAGATTCCAACAAGAGATCAAAGCAATTTCCCCCAGCACTCTACAATTGCTGTGTGCAGTGCTCATTAGCGTGATCTTCCATAGCACTATGGCTGACCAGTGACCTGGGAGTAACTGAAGGTTCTGATCTAATGCCTTCTTAATTGTTCCTAATGCTCCAAGTGTAACTGGCACAATTTTTGTCATCACTTTCCACATCCTGCTCACCTTGATCTCCAGGTCTATGTACTTGGAAAGTTTTTCAGTTTCTTTTGAGTTAACGTTTGAATCAACTAGTAAGGCTATATCGATCAGCAGGCAAGTCTTCTATTTACCATGCAGTACTATATCAGGTCAGTTTGCTAGTATTGTTGGATCTGCAACAACTGTTATGTCCCACATAATTGTGGTATATTTGACATATATGACCCTTTCAGGTATATGTCCACAGTGCCTGTCAGTAACATGCAACTCCACAAGTTTACATACCGTCCAGTGGATGTAACCAACCACCTTATTGTGTCTATTAGTGTATTCAGATGGTGCAAGTGTTGTCCTTTGCAAAACAATGTTTTATGTGTTCGTCTGCCTTACAGCACATACTGCATTTACAATCAAACGGTTGCTTCTTGATGTTTCTCCAATGATAACGTATATTGAGTGCTTGATCTTGAGCTGCTATTAACAAACTCTCTGTTCATCCCTTTAGGCTTATTATTATTATTAGTAGTAGTAGTAGTAGTAGTAGTGCACTATTATCTACTTGTTTCAGCCCTTTGTAGGCCATCATCAGGGAGACACCAAATATGAGAGGAAAGTGTATGAAACACTAGTGCATAACATTGCTGGAAAATGCAGTTTTATATATAGAAAACACAGTAGCAACTTAAAAATATATACAGTATTAATATATTGGTTCTAACTTGGTAAATTAAAATTATTATTGACCAGAAAGGATGTTTCTCATAACATGTACGTATATAGAAAGTTGCATGCAACACTATATTGTCACTCAGAAATCTAATGCATTTCCTCAGTCCAACTGCATGAAGGCAGTGCTCACTTACAAAGTATACATCTCAATCTAAAATTAGTGGTGTTCACACATGTTGTTTACATTTCAATCTAAAACAAACAGGAATGCATTCATAAAATTGGACTGAGGGAAAGCAATAGATGTTATAATGCAAATTAAATATCATATTGCAACTTTTTGTGTGAATACAAGTTATGACAATTGAACACACACTTTATTGTCAATAATGATTTCAATTCTCCAAGTTTTAATCACCATTTATACTGTATATGTTTAGATTCCTACTATGTTTTACACATATATGAGTTGCATTGTCTAGTAATGTTACATACTGGTGTTTTATACATTTTCCTCCTGTATTTGCCATAACATGTCAGAGATCATGTATGTAATAACAACAATACTATTATACACAACCTGACTACAAGAGTACTTTGTTGCACTCTGTCAGTAATCATCTAATACATGGAATATATGAAAAACATTACGATTTTAATTCCTGTTTTCATAAAAAAATGGGAAAACAAAAATTATTAAATAATTGGTAGCATGCATTCCCCAAATTTATGCTCCCAGTTTTTTCATAAGTGAAAATTTTACTTCTTACTTTCAATCCAAAATACAGGTGCCACATATAAGAGTACCTAAAGAGTCCAATACCCCTCAATACTGGACTCGATGCACTGCACAGACCTTTAATTGTTCACCTACTGCTGACTGTGGCATACCGTACTTGTATAAATGTATAAGCCCTCTGTCCTGGGCAGCAGCCAGAATTTGAACCACAGCATCTGTGAAGGGCTACTGCAGTGTTTCTACTATGAATGTACCAGTATTCTGAAGCTGATGCATGAACATACTGTTGTCATACCACCTGATTCACTCTTGTTAAGTTCTTTAGTTTGCACATGCATGATAATGGTGCCTTTTTCACAATGATTTTTCTATTCCTGCATATGTCACAATTGTGGGACTGTGCATGTCGACTAGATCATCCAAGCAAATAAGTAGTGCATTTATGCAGAAATATGTGAACTCACCTCTGCCAAGTGAACTCACTATCTAAAACTTATGAAGTGAAGAGAAAGAGGCTCTGCGGCAAACAATGAATGTGTTAGGCAATCACCTGTTTAGTCTCTGCAGCTCACTGCCACAATTCAAGCAAACATACAAAAACAACCCTAAGTAGCCTACAAGACGTGTCGCAGCCAGTTGATACTCTGAGAACATCTTGAGTCCTGCACAATTATATGTTAGAAGCTCCATCATATGTTGGCTGTTCGCAAGTTACACCTTATAAAGAATATTGTGCTCATTAATGTGTATGGTTAATGGAATGATGAACCATTGCAATATTTCATGATAGATAAGACTTGATAAAATCTGACTGTATATGTGAAGGCTCAGAACAATCAGTAATAAGCCAGAGAAACCCCATGAACTATCAATGATCAGAAGGGGAGAGAGTCTGAGGTACTATGTCCAGTCATCAAACAGTCAGGCCCATTCTTGACACAACACAATATATGTGTGTGCAAATACTGGGCAAACTTTCTGCCCAGATGGTGTGAGGTAAACAACCGGACTGCTTTTTCCACTAAGACTGCTTCATTCCACACACCCCAGACAGCACTGGCTGAATGGAATGCATAATTCAGTGCAGACTGCATGATGATCAAGGGACTGTGGCCTACACAATTTAATGACCTGTCCTGCACTTTTTATGTGCAGGCAACATACAACAAAACAACCCTCCCATACACTTGAAGGGGGGGGGGACTTCCAGCACCATCTCCTGTGGCTGAAATGCATAGTCTACTTTTAAATATGCCACCGAGTAAAAAGTTCACATTATTTTATCCTACATTCTGGCAACTACAGAGAAACATCTAACTTCCAGTCAAACTTCCTTCCTAGCATCAAATAGTGTGTTCTCTATTATCACTCTACAACTTAATGAGCAAATATCATAATTTGGTGTCGCTTTCAACACCAGTCCCCACTCTTATCCTAGGCCTTCTGCATAGCATAATATACAGCAAAGTTGAAATGCTATGATAGTAAACAATCTATTTTAAGATCATTCTGAGCAGGAAATACATGCGACCGATGACGATTATATATTACTGTCTTCTGGGATACGTCACATATAAAAACCCATGTAAAAGAAACAGTGGCATGGGGTAGGAAAATGAACAAGATCATAAAAATAGGGCATAAAAACATATACATTACACTTCCACTCACTTCCATTCTTGGAGCAGGATAGCCATGTGGAAATATGGAGCTCATGTCCTTGGTTGGTAGATGACCTATTCTGATGTGATGAAAACACATCTTTCCATTTCTTCATAACCCTATTTTCCTCTTTATAAACTATTTCTGCACCTACCAGACAACAGGTAATGCCTGTTGCTTATTATTAATATGCACATTATATTACTGAAAACAAGCACAAGTCCTCTCTCAACCCGTGGACGAGACGGCCACCTATAGGTGTGATAATACCAGAGGCTGTGTAATGCAATTTTGACCTCCTGATGATGAGCACATGTGCTCGAAACATGTAGACGCACGAAATAAAACTTACTGTGAAACAAATTTTGTGCATCAAGTTGGTTAAATACTGAAATAAATATACTGAGATGCACGGTCAGCAAAACGTAAAAAAAAAAGCACAATTTAGTTTATTTATTCGGTGACATGCATATATACTTATGTATATATACTTCTGTATATATACTTCTGTATATATACTTCTGTATATATACTTCTGTATATATACTTCTGTGTATATACTTCTGTATATATACTTCTGTATATATACTTCTGTATATATACTTCTGTATATATATGGCAAAGCTTGCTGAAATTTAAGGCACCACTTCTTGTGAACTCCAGGCCACAAATGGCAGCAATGGTCATACAAAATTAGGAATATGGCTGTACAAGCAAACCTTGCCTAATGACATCAATTGGTTTCTAAGAATACATGTTATGCAAAACAACACTACAAGACGGATTCAATTCCATAGGAAATATGCTATGAATGGGAGATAAGATACAGGAAGCAGTTAATTCCATAGCAACAATGCTGTAATGGGAGAAGAGGTACAGGGGGCATTTAAGTCTGTAGGAACAATGCTATAATAGGAGACAAGGACGTGTGCAGCCAAAACGTGGAACATAAAAATTAAAATGGGTCTGCAGACAGACCTGAGACTATAACCTTCATAACTGCAGCAAGTATTAAAGGCAAATAATCAAACAATGCATTTAAAATAAATATCAGTAAATTCTTCAACATTGTTAAGTACAATGCCTATGTTATAAAATGTGTGTTATTTGATTCTGTGTCTTTTGAAACATACACAGAAAAATAAAATACACATTACACATGCAATTAAATAATGGCCTACCTTTGAGAACTCAAACTGTGCTATTCTGCAGATGACTGATCGAAACCTTTACAACATGTGTTCATAAAAGATTTCAATACATTTCCTCTTACTGAAGATTCAATGGGCATGCTCTGCATATCACTTGTTCAAACTGTCATCCACCATCCCATTAGTGTCTCAGACAACTAGTCAAATGACACTACAATAGGGTTTTGTGGCATTATGGTGTGGTTTGATTATAATTAGTTAAAGGCCTTGCCATGAAATGGTGGTTGGAGCAGTGTGACTCTCTCATATTTTTAGTTTTAAATGTAGGTACTTCCCTATCTTCTTTACAATAGTTTTTTCCTCTAAATCTTCTTTTTCAAAAACAAACCCTTAAACAAGTAACAAACATACATATGGGGGCAATTACATAGCATTACTTACAAAATTTGGAAGATGATGTAATGAAATCATATTTCATTTCCTAAAATACCAACATACACAGGCCTGTAATATTTAAGACTTTTTTATAAATGTGAAAATATATTTCTTCACCTTTGTTGACTGACAAATTACTTTTACAAATGTAATAATCTTCATGTATTTCAAGTTGTTTAGCTTTTAAGGACCAAAATATTATACAATATATTATGCAGCTCGTGACCATTCTGGCAGGAGGGGGAAATGGGAACTTTGCAAAAGGCATAAAAGATTAATGTGCCAAAGCCACTTCGAGAAACAAAACTTTCAATTTTGTTGTCTTACAGCGGATGTGGTGAAAACTTGTACTCCCAAAACATGGTAATGGATCATGACCTCTGCCCCAACTGAGTAAAAATGGTAGTAACGTGTAAAATATAGAGTCTTGTTTTGGAGAGCTGAGCAGCTACCACAACTCTCTCACATCCTCCTTCCTATTAATGTTTTCATTATTTTACAGTACACAGCAATTTTATAGAAATTCAGCACTATCCTGCAACTGACCTACCAAAGCTGAATTCAATATGCTAAGTTTCAATGACAGATACCATAGTACAGTAACAAGGCTGTAGTACACAGTAAGTATAAAACCCCAAAAACATAAGCATGCAGGATAAGCCTTCATGAACACCAGTCTTTAGAAATTAAGTTTCAGACACATTCACAAAATTATTACCAAAAAGAAATTAAAAAAATAAACTGGCACAATTATTCTTGTGCCTTCTGTAATCGCTGGTAAAGATAGAGGTAGCCCAGTTCTTTTGGAGGGTTCTCAGAGAGTGCAACCTTGTTATCGTTGTAGATGACCCAATGTCCATCACGCAGTATATGACACACATAATGGCCCACCATTGTGGAAGTACCCATGTGTGAGATAAATGCTACGAGCTGATATCCTGGAAAGGGAAAGGGCACATTATACTTCAATGTACACTCATTATGAATAATAAACCTCTATAAATTTTAAGACCAGACATGAGACATGTTATAACTGTATGCACAGCACACTAGCACCCAGGTGCGGAGAGGGGCTGCCAGGCTGCACCCTCCCCCAAATCAAAATTTAAAAAACAAAACATATTTTGCATATAAGATGATGTCGAACTTTTTATGTCATTTACCATTCAGGCAGAATCAGCCACTGTAACAGGCTGACAATTAGTACACTGAAATTTTGAAAAACAAAATAAAAAACTTAGGAAGTCTGAGATAAGTATAAAAAAATCAAGAAGATTTGACTTTGTGACTTAAATTAGGTGAGTCATGGAACATATTCATATATGTATACAAATGCAGGTGCAAACTATGGTATTTTACAATTAAATTTATGACATGATTTCCATAACAAAGTTTTTAGAGTAAAACATAAATTACACACACCAGATGCAGAAAAACCCCATGCCCAAACTTCGTGAGGTGATGGGGGAACCAAAACAAAGATTTATTGTCAAGGAACTGTATGTCAGAGATGCGTCCTTTCAGTGCTACGGACTGTCAGTTTGGGTCTGACTAAGGTTGGAAATCAAGCAAAACCCCTAAAGTATTCTGGGGGGGGGGAAGTTGTATTTCATACCCATTTAGAGAAGACATTCAAACGTGTGGCCACCAACCTTGATACACAGCCGACAATGACGAAGCAAAGACTGACGTGTGCGCATGTCAACACTTTATCATACCTCTTGTGGCATGCTTACAGAGTCATTTGTTTTGAATGACGAAATCAGAACCTCACTAATCAAATCGACATCAACATGCAGCGCTTCACCTGGGCTGAACTCGCCCACATTCACTTGGCGTAAGGTGCAGCGTAAGGCGGAGGCAGGGAAGCAGAGAGGATTTATCATGAGCATTTTCCAAACAGTGTACATCCAGATTATTGTGTCTCTGCTTCTGTCGACCGTCACCTATGGGAAACTCGTACATTTGCAGTGAACAGGCACTTCTCAGGGCAAAGCCTTCAGTTCACGCGCTGTAATTTGATGACAATGTTTTGCAGCATTTTGACAAGAATCCGTCCACAAGAAATTGCGCAGTTGGTTGAGCAGTCAGTACGAATCATCGTCCTGTGTACAATGTTGTACAAGAGCAGAAGCGCCATCTTTTCCAGTGGCAGAAGGGGCAGGCTCAACTAGGCCCCAAAGATTACCTTCATCAAGACCAATTTGTTAATTGGTTTGTGCATCAGAGTACAGAGAGGACTGGCTTTCCCACAGTGGTGTTGTTCATGGATGAGGAGTGCTGCAACCGAGGGGATTTTCAACAGCCACAGCAGCCATGTTTGGGCAGAAGCAAACCCTCGTGCTGAATCTGTTCATTGTCACCAACAACGCTTTGAGGTCAACGTTTGGGTGGACAATGACTTTTTGATTGGGCCTTACTTGTTACCCCGACGGCTCAGTGCACAGATTTACCACTACCAGAAATACTGGAGGAAATCCTGTTGTCAGTCAGGAGAAACATGGTTTTAAACAACAGGAATGCGGCCCACTTTGCACGTCATGTCTGAGAACATCTCACCGCCACTTACAACAATGACTGGATTGGACAAGGCAGGCCAATGGCTTGGCCTCCAAGGTCACCGGACCTCACACCAAAAGGACTTCTTTCTATGGGGCCACATTGAAGCCCTGATTTACATGTGACTAGTTGAGTCTGCAGAAGATCTTATTGTCTGTATTGTTGAGGCAGCAGCAACCATTGGGCAGCAACCTTGCATTTTTTAATGCGTGTCAGTCTCTGCTGTGTCACTGTTAGCTGTGTATCAAGGTTGGCGGCCTAACATTACACATCTGCTTTAAATTGGTACAAAGTACAACTTTTTGTCAGAATACTTCAGCTGTTTTGCTTGATTTCCAACCTTAGTCAAGACCCGATTTAACAGTCCGTAGCACTGCAAGGATGAATCTCCAACATATAGTTCCTTGACAATAAATCTCTGTTGTTGTCCTGCCTATCACCTTCCAAAGTCTGGGCACTGAGTTTTTCTGCACCCTGTAGCCTCAGGATCAGCCTGCCACCCAAAAAATTCCAGGTGCATGCCTATTGCACAGTTCCACCTACACATATTTCATCACAAGCAATACAGTACACGTTTGTTTATCCAGCGTGACTGGGAGAATAATGGGTGCCAAATGCCTTCACTTTGCCAACAGACAGATCACAGACTTATGAAGGCAACTTTAATGTGGGCTATGATGCACGAAGAATGTAAAATAAAATAAAATATGATATAAAGTATTTGGTCAAAAAATGAACTATAGATTTACAGCACAATGTTTTCTGCCTTCCAGGCATTTAGGAGTTGATACATCATCAACTTCTCCCTCTGGGAGATCAGCAGTATCAAATGTGGAAGAGTAAATCACAATGGACTCCTCAGACACAATTTCTGAGGGCTAATGACATCAAATCTATATAGGATTGTTTCCAGTTATGTACATCTGTACTCAGAAATCATTTCCACACAAATGAAAACTTTGTACAACTTCACAAAGAGTCAGTACTGATCATCACAAATGTAACACCCATTTCCCAGCTGTATTATGCAAATTACATGGCTGTGTACAAAACATTTGGGCACCAAAAATATTGTATCAAATTCCATCCCCAAAACAATGAAAAGTAGGTACTCAGAGCATGTTGTCTACTCACTGCTTTCCCCATCCCGAAAAGTGGGTTCAACAGCCGCTCCCTGTGTATCTTCTGAATCCATTTCAGTCTGGCGGCTGAAGATCCAATCAACAGCTCGTTCCACATTGTTATCAGTGGCTTGCAATGCCCTTATGGATTGAACTCGTGTAAATCCCATTGTCATGATCATCGAAACAGCATCTTCATTTGGAATGAAGTTTATTTTCCCTCCTAAGAGACACAGATGTCCCATGCATAACAAACAGCGAAGTAAGAGCAGATGGAATTAATTTACACACTGAGAGGAATGATTTTCGCAGAAACACACATACATCTAACCTAGTGAAAAATAATTACAGTAATTACCTGTTTTGAAGTCAGTACCAGGTGGGACAAAAGAATCAGCAAAATCAGAATCACCAATGTGATCCATGACCCAGTTGGTAGCAGGTTCCAGCCCCTTATTATCTGTAAAGTAGACAGCTTTCTTACAGGCTTCAGGGGGAAATCCCATATCCACCAGCTGCTTGAGAACATCCTGATCCAACACAGGTGAGGGTGGTGGTGCTCCTGTTATTTCTGGTAGAGGCTCCTCGCCCGGCTGTACTCCACTACCCCTCAGTGCACACAGGTCCAGTATATCAGGCATCTCTACTGCAACATCTAGTTTGATAGGAATCCAGTCTTCTCTCACAGTAAACTTCTTCAGATGGATAAGGAGGTAGTCAGGGAATGATGCAAGACGTGTTGTCCTGGAAACATGGAATTTTATGTGTCAACACTATATGAATGTATGAAGGAGTATCTAAAACCTCCCGGAATTCAGCTTACTTGAGGTGGAATGCTTTCAAATCCAATCACCCTCACAGTATATCCCTTCTGCAAGTGCGCACATGTACACACACACATATACACTCCCTTCCTTCGAAGGTTTTCCATGCTTGCCAGTACTCATGGACAGCCTCCTACAGTACGGTGCACAAGCAATTGTCACATTACATTCTATGCCTTTGACTGTCACAAAATGACCTCAAAGTACAAATTCCAGCCTACAGAACTAAAAATCATAGGGTGTGAAGTCTGTCAAATACAGTGGCTGTGACATGAGTGCAATTTATTTATCCACCAAAAAATGCTACACTGTCATAGCCCTGTGGCTTCGTGGTGCAGTGTCAATCCATTACCTAACATTTCTGATAGTTTTCTTCTCACTTTGTCCTGTAAACCTCACAACACTTCAACGCAGTCAGCAGCATTCACACGTGTTACTCTAGGTACATGTTCACGACAGACAATGCCTTCACTATCAGAAAATGCAATTGGCACGATTTTGAGTTCAACTTTACAGTCCAAGACTTCTTCTTTGGCCATGGGGAGGGTGATGTGGTTTGCCATTCAGATGACTGTTGTTTTGTTTCAGGGTCATAAGCAAACACCCAACTTTCATCACCAGTTAACAACCTTGCTGATACCCTTCACTGACTTTCCACTCACTTGTAATTGTCCTCCAGCACTCCCTTTCATTGTCAGTTGGCACTCACACAACAAACATTGAACAAAGCTGTGTCAACCATAGTTCGTTTGTCAGAATGGCCTTCAATGATCCACATAACACACCCACTTCATCTGCAACCTCACCCATGGTTATCCACCAGTTGGCATGCACCAGCTCCCTCACCTTCAAAACTGTTTCAGCATTCACAGAAACTGAAGGTCTTCCACTGCAATGCTCATCTTGAAGCAATTCTTGCCCACTTTTGAAGTGGTTGTACCAGTCTTACACAGCTGTAGTTTTAAGTGCATTATCACCATATAAAGTTTACAAGGCCTACAGCTTTTCTGCAGTACTCTTCCCTAGATACACATGTACCTGATGTTGGTTCTCTGTTCAAACTGAGACACTACACCAGACAGGGGAAACACACCTTTGCTCAAGCAGCTCTAGAACAAAACTGACAGGTTCCAACACGCAGCCACTTCCGAGGCATGGGCACAAAGGCTACAGACAACACAATCTACAGCACTGCTGCCACATCGCAACCTACTTTAATACGAGTCCGCAATTCTGGAAACTTTTCAATACTACTACGTAACCAGAGGCCAACAAACCAACAATTACAGAACATGTGAGTCACACAAAATAACAATGAGAATTCTGGTCTTCTAGGATGTGATGCTCCACTGTTAGGCAGGTGGTTCCTGACCATGTAAACAACATAGTGTTATATCCCACAGGAACAATTCCTCACTTACACTGTTACAAAAACCTCAAAGCTCATAATAATAATAATAATAATAATGTTGTGCAAAAGGAAGCGGAAAAGAAGTTAAAATACAAGAGTTTGTGTATAGAGATACAACGAATGTGGAACCTGAAATGTATGATTGTACCAGTAATAATTGGAGCCACTGGAATAGTA
>Ga0123352_10015475_pt1 | contig 12142 bp, 6 predicted proteins | sample TergutLab28metaG_FD_89700 | JGI IMG/M metagenome (GOLD analysis project Ga0123352, IMG submission 89700) | Labiotermes labralis P1 segment gut microbial communities from Petit-Saut dam, French Guiana - Lab288 P1 | ecosystem: Host-associated > Arthropoda: Insects > Digestive system > Gut ... | reverse complement strand
GTGGGGGGCGTTGTTGGTGGAGTGAGGTGGTGTGTGGGGGGGGGGGGGGGGGGTTCAATAAATTCAGGTGAGGACAGAGAACAGAGAGAACGGGGATCTGGGGGCGTTAGCCCCATAGTCAGAGGTTCTGGAGGCAGCTGTAATTTAGTACAAGAAATTTCGTTTCGTATAGTAACATTTTCTTAATTTTTAGTACTTTAAGATTCTTTATGATGACAGCCAATTTATTTGTCATTGCTAATGTAAAACTATTGCGAAACTAGGTAGTTTTAGAATTTTTCTGCCTTCTTTCTGAACATCTTGGGGTGTTGGTGTCCTAAATTCAGCAATTTTTAACAGTTTTCACAATCGTGTTGAGTTTGGCACGATTTTGGAGGGCCTTCGGAATTTTTTGGGGGGCGGGGGGGGTTGAACCCCCCTCTCGGTACGCCACTGGTTCACTACCTTTCTTGTCGCGCTGGCGACAAGTCAAACAACAGATTTCGTCAAACAGTGCTCCCTGTCACTTGTCGCTCCCTCAGCAGTCAGCTTGTCACTTGTTAACACCAGTCGCTTCTTTAAACAGGCCACTGGTGTTCCCGTTAGTAGGTAGGCAAGTACCTGTCTAATTGATGGGGCTGGGTCACTTTGTACTGCGTCCTACGTCTGACCTACTGTGCCGGCCTATAAAGATTGGTAATTACATGGCACTGGTGTAATGACAACTGTCACACTGTCTACCACCAATTCCACGTTTTACTCTGGAATCTTACCAGAGATTCCGTGATGAGAAGCCGGCTACTAACCGCGTAACTAGCAGGGCCTCTTCATTACGACTTCTTATAAGGTTTTGTGAAATTAAAAGTTTTCAGGTTATTTAGCGTTAGTAAATTATTTGGAAGTGTTTTTTTTTTTAAAAATAAGACCTCATTGTAATGAACGTGACATTCTCCACACATAAGCTAGAGGTAAAGTTTCAGGGGTTAATTATTTCAAGCAAAATATGACGTGTGGTGCCTTTGTACTCCGTATTGCCAAGTCGCAAGAATTTATTGCTTTTTGTCATGAGCTGTCGTTTTTCAATCAAATCCGAGCCAGAGATATGGCAACGTCAAACCGCGGCCTCCCCCGTCTTGACACTCCAAGCCGTTATTTAGCGCCGCTATGTTTGAATCACACAGTACAAGTCACGCGGTCATTGACTTCTCTTCCCCGGGGAACATGGTTAGCAGAATTACTGTACAGTGGCAGCCACAGATTATGTATGGTTGCAGCTGTTCCGTGTTGAGTGGAGCTCAGTGTCTGGATGCTGGACTGCTGGTTAGAAGTCAGTATGCCTCCAGAAGGTCCTGCGAGCAGCCAACTCGGTTAAGATTTACCATGGGTTCCGTCTGCCCCCAACAAAATTCGAAATTGTTTCGCACATTCCATATTCTACTGCATTCTTTACAGGCACCATCGTCATTTCCACTTCTCAACGCTTTACCGTGCTTCTAACAACTTTTCCAGAAAGACAAGCAGGCACTGCATGGGAATGTTCAGTTCTGTAATATATTGTAGGTAGGTTTTCACCCTTTTTTATTGGCCAAGAAGGCCCTTAGAGTGTGTAGAGGTATAGCTTTACTCTTTCTAGGACCTCGGCACTAGATTGGGGTGGGGGTTAACCCCACGCCCCGGCCGCCTCTACCCCCGGGAAAGACCCGTTACCCATTGTACAGGAGGCTGGATGGACCCCAGAGCCGGTCTGGACGGGCGGAAATCTCGTCCCCTCCGGGGTTCGATCCCGGACCGTCCAGTCCGTAGTCAGTCGCTATACCGACTGAACTACCGGGCCCACTGTAATATATTGTTCCTTTGTATTGTCTGTATCGTGTGTCACAACCTTCACCCCACTTTGTTATTCTCTCCGAATTCGGAAGTTATCAGAATGTCCTATTTGATGTCACCCAGAAAAAAATGCTGAACCAGGGCAGCCGCATTGACCCGCATTCGAACTGATTTTTGTAAGATTGCAGCGTTACTGTACAAAGTTCAGTAATTTTTTTAAGGTAAATGGGGGGTGGGGGTGGGGTGGGCGTTCTGTGTTTGTTGTTGGGTAACTGCAAAAAAAAAAAAATCTAAGAGTTGTGAACGTTGGCGGATAACTGACTTCTTGCGATCTCTGGGCTGGCAGCAAGACGTAACGGCTGTAAGCGCTTACAGTTCGGTCACGCTGCGTGGCAAACCTGTTCGCTGTTTGGCGCTAAAATGCACGGTATAATCATAATGTTTCATTATTATTAAACCTGGCAACTCCGTCTGCATACAGTCAAAGCTGCGAACTGGGCGACAGAGAACTCGGCTTTCGATTCGAGGCAGTGGCATACGATCCCCCCCCCCCACATGTCTTCCAGAGAGGATCCGTGACTCACCCAGCCTCATATTCGCAGATTGGGATCTATTGTTGGGGGTAAAGCAGTCGGGGCAGGAAGCTGGCCATTCATCTCCATCTAGTACCTAAGTTTGGAATTCATGTATCCTCACCACCACAACACCATACGTCTTTTGGCGTAGCACTTAGACACAGAGACAGTATTTTTAGGCATGTTCGAATCTCTGCGGAGCCACTGTTAAAATGTCTTAACGCCCGTTAAGCGAAACAGTACGTAAAGAGATCTACACGTGTTAGTCCTATGTATTGAAATAGCTGACAGCTGGCTCAGCGCGGGAGTGAATCACTGCTATACCTATTTGTAAGAAAAGCAATATCACTGACTGTGGTAACTGTCGAGGCATGTCAGTTTTTATAATTTTATCTATTTTCCTAATGGCAGGTACAGTGATTATTTATCATTGACCTATGCGACCATAAAAATAACACATTAAAATTACAGCATAAATACTATCAGTACTACAAACAACATTCAAGGTAAATATAAAGTACTAATAGTAAGCAGTAGACACACAAATAATAATAAAAAAGAAGCAAAGTCAGTTTTCCATCATTTTTGTCCTGGCCTCCCAATATCGCTCACATTCTGTCCTATTAAATAATGCGGTACATTGCCCCCAATGGTTTCTGTCCATGGGTTCACGGAGGCTGCATAGCGTGCAGTAGGGGTCGGGGCGGATTCCAGTGCGGTGAAGATGTGTACCCAGACAATCATGCCTAACCTACTGTACAATCGAAATTCTGCAACTGTCTTTCTACTTGGCCATGCCGGTATTTTGGTTATTTCTTGTTTCCATGATTTTTGGGATAACTTTGTCTGTAGTTCATGTTTGTATACACTTTGAAACACCTGCTTCAAGTGTAGTTTAATAGAATGGTAGGATGTATCTCTAATATGTGTTTGTGTAATATTGACACCCTTTTTGGCCAGTGCATCGGCGTGTTCATTCCCTACGATTTGGCAGTGTCCTGGTATCCACTGCAGTGCAATTTGTTTATGTTTTGCCGAAAGTTGTCGTATTAGGGCCTGGCAGTCTCTGGCTTATGTTGATATCACAGTTTCTTTTGATCCCGCAGATAGTATTGCAGTCTTTAAGTCCGAAAAGGTAACAGATCTTTCTAATTTGTTCTGGTGTAGGTTCAGCAGACGTATTGCAGTGCGTATGGCTTCAATTTCTCCATCAAAGGCAGTCGAGTGTTGTCCCATTGGCATGTAGCAGGAGAAAATTTCACAGTAGATACTAGCACCAGCATTTGTGTATCCGTCCATTTGAGAGCCATCTGTGAAACTTTGCAACCACTTGTCTGGAGGGTACGTGGTGTTCATCGTTTCCAAAGCCACGTGCCTAAGTGTGTCTGTTCCAATTTCTTCCTTTACTATGTTTTGTTGCAAGCGTAGGTAGCATTCAACCTGTTAGACGTCTACTGGGTTTCGCCGTTGTTGCAGTGGTTGGGGCTAGCTTTTAATCTCAAGTTTTGTCTTTAGTTCTATTACCTTCTGTATAAATCCGTTCTGCTTCTTTAAGTTTCTCGGCTTGTTCTCGTATGTTTTCCAGTATTGGTCTCCTGAGATTCTGAGCAGCTTCTCTTGTAGCAGCACTGCCTTTTTTTCCATTAATTCCTGTATTGGTTTATTGCCCATTATGAAAGTCGTCTCATCAATGGGAGTTGTTTTCACTGCACCAGCTATCAGTCTTAAGGCCTGGTTTTGAACATGCTACAGCACTTTGAGTGTATGTGGTTGAGCAATGACTAGGGATTCACAGCTATATGTTAAGGGAGAAAATATTTTTGGTACGTAAGGTTTAAGGTTGACCGGGCACATCCCTAAGTACTGTTGCTAGACGTGTCAGAGCGTTTGTGGGCTTGGAGACTCGCGAGGCAATTTTATCTGCGTGGTTTTTCCAGTTTAAGAGTATTCTTTATTTGACCGTCGTTAGACAACAATGTGGTGCAATGTTTTTATTATGCAACTATCAACTGAACGACATGTTTCGACCCTACAGGGCCATCATCAAGCTACACAAGCTACCGCATGTACCTTGTCTAATTACCACTATTTTATGTAGCTTGATGATGGCCCTGTAGGGTCGAAACATGTCGTTCAGTTGATAGTTGCATAATAAAAACATTGCACCACATTGTTGTCTAACGACGGTCAAATAAAGAATACGTTTACACGTACACACAACGGGATGGAAAACCCCCAATTTAGTTTTCCAGTTAAGCTTTTTGTCGAAGATCACTCCAAGGTACTTGAATTCACTTGACCGGGAAAGAGCTGTATCCTTATAGCTCAACCTTGGATGTAGTGTTTTGTGACCTGCGGAGAAAGATTGAAAGACTGTTTTTGAGGTATTTATCTTCATATTATTTCTCTCACACCATTCTTAAAGTATGGTCAATGCCTTCCCTAGTGTTTGTTCTGTCTTTTCTTCAGCCTTTCTTTTATTTACTTCGGTCCAGAAGGCAAGGTCATCTGCACATGGTAAACATTTGATGCCAGGGATAGAATTTAGCTCACCAATTAGGTCTTTTATGTACAGGTTAAATAAAGTGCAGCTAGTTACAGCTCACTGTGGTAGTCCTGTTTGTAAGATGTGATATTTAGAATAGTATTCTTCGTAGCGGACTTTGCATGCTCTGTGGGAAATAAATGATTCAAGCCATTGGAGTAGGTTGGATCTAATTTCCGATCTTACTAGTTTTAATAGAAGGGTTTCTTTCCAGACAGAGTCATAGGTTGATTTGAAGTCGATAAAACCTGCTGTTAATGTACGCTTATTGTCCAGTGCATGCTTAATGAATTGGCTGAACTTTGCTATATGTTCACTTGTTGATCTGTGAATTCTGAATCCTGCATGCTCGTTTGCTATAATATTGTTGGTTTCGAGTAGCCAATTTAGTCTGGTGTTAATTATTCTTTCCATGGATTTTCCCATTGTACTAGTCAAGGAAATTGGTCTGTTAACTTGCGGTACTCTTAGGGTCTTTGCCGGCTTTCAGTAGGGGCACTACTATTGCTTGTTTCCTAAGTGAGGGCACAATACCTGCTTCCCAAATTTTTTGAAACCACATCCGTTTTGCGGTTCTTGCTTCTATCCCAGCATGCTTTAGAAATTCTGCTTGTATTTGGTCCTCTCCAGGAGATATTCTGTTTTTCAATTGCTGTATTGCTTCTTGGAGTCCGCAGTCACTAATTGGCGACTCAAATATATCTTCAGTTTTTGTGGGTTTTGCACGTCCATTTTTTTGTTTAACTATCTTTGATTTCCTCCTAATGTACCTGACCTTCTTCTCTGCTTGTGATAAGATACATGCAAATGTATTAGCTATTCCCCTGTCACTAGTAAAGGTAAAGCAATCCCGTTACAAGCCTGTAGTGGCCCAGAGGGTTCCAGGAAGTTTAGGTTTCCAGATTTCATGACAACGACACAGAATGATGGTAAGGTTGTCAGCCTTACGCACCGGCCGCCTTTACTCCCAGAAAATGCTCCTGGTACTCATTTCTGTTAGAAGCTAAGTTGACCCCAGGGCCATAGTGCGATCGGAAGGATTTTATGTCAATGACACCGGCTGGGATCGAACCAGCGACCTTCCAATTTGTAGCACAGCGCTTTACCCACTGTGCCATCGCGGTCCCCCCCCCCCTTCCGTATGTCACTAGTAATAGCATAATTATTTTCATGTATTGTTACTTTGTTTCTCTAGGAGGTATTTTTTTTTAATTCTTGCTAGGTATTTGTAAGTTTCTGGCTGTCTTTCTGGTAACTGATATGAGATATAAAATTTGTAAAGGATTTTCGCTTAGTATCTGTAATTTCTCTCCTTGGGATAGCTGCTTGTCTTCTACAGGCCTGAACTTCTTCCATTCTACCAGTGTGCTCAGCTCTTTTTCTCAGGTATTCTCGTTGGTTCGTGAGTTTCAAGGTCGTCGGTCCAGAAGCATTTGTATCTCTTCACTCTTCCTCTTGGGATGCACGCTGTAGCTCAGTTAATGATGATGCTGCTGTTGATAACTTTGTCACTCTTATCTGGATGTTGTGAAAAGTCTATTCTTTCTTGGTGCAGGTTTATTTCCAACATATCTGTGAAGCTTCCCCATTCAGCCTTTTTTAAGTTCCAGGAAGTTCTTATGTATGAATCCGATGTTCTCTGTTACAGAGTGAGGGGTATTTTGGCAATCACAGGCCTATGTCCAGATCCAAGGTCGTCAAATATGATGCGTTTTGTATTCGCGCTGATGTCGCTAGATGCAATCAGAAGATCTGGTGTGGTTTGGGCGCCATTAAAATGAAAGTAAGTGGATGGATCTGTGTTACTTTTATCAACAATCAACAGAATTTTATCCAACACTCTTTTGCCAAGGCTAACTTCATGTGTAGATCAACTTATAGGAGACAATGTGCATTTCAACTAAATGGGTCAACTACTGTCATGTTGGCTCAGGATAGGGGGAGGTGGCGGACACTTGTGAATGCGGTAATGAACCTTCGGGTTCCATAAAGTGCAGGGAGTTTCTTGTTTCTTGACTAGCTGCAAACCGGTTAGCTTCTCAAGAAGGACTTTGCACCATGGAGTAAGTAAGTAAGTAAGTACAATAAGTAAGTAGGTACAGCACGTTCGAAACGTGATGGCACACGCGCAGAAACCAGATTTGGTCTTTCAACAAAACGGAAGAGTCCATTTAAATCGGAGGAGGGGGGGGGGGTCAGTTCAGTCGACTACTAGCAGTCGAGGGGTGCGGATCAGCGGATAGACCATGGATAGACCATGTTCTGACGTACAGTGCAAGGCTGCTGGCTACCCACTCCATTCACATCTTTCCCCTGAACTTCCCCTCCCGTGCGTCACCTTGTGCCATCAGGTTCCGAACCGCCTCTAAAGTAAATAAGTAAGTAAAGTAAGTAACTGGTCATACATTCTGCACTAGTCAGGTAGCTGAATACGGCGGAGTAGTTATGAAGCATATCTGTGGACGTTTGACAGTGTTACGATATACTTACATTGCGTTTATTGTTAACAGTTCGATTACTGTCAAGCTCTTGCTATGTTTTTATACGTGTTGTTCTTGTGCGTGCACGTAGTAACCATTAAATAATGCAAATATTGCCCCGGATGTTTGTGTCATGCGTGTCTGTATTTCATTGTGGTGAAGACAATGGAAAACACGAGAAAAATAAAATGCCAGGAACTGTTTATACAAGTGTTTCACAATCTTTTCCTCGTTGGACGCCTTTTGGCTTCGAAAAATAATTACTGATCATCACATTCTTGCTCCTGTAAACATAGCGTCCGGATGAAAAGTATCCAAAATCAGTAATTTGTACCCGAGAACTGATTTTAAATAGATACCAATACATACCAGTAGCATATGTGACCGGTCAGAGTGGCCGCGCGGTCAAAGGCATATGTCTGCGGCCGCTCATCTGCTGAGATTTTGTGTTCTAATCACACCGGGGGCATGAATGTTTGTTGTGGGTGTCGTGTATTGTCAGGTAGAGGTCTCTGCGATGAGCTGATCCCTCGTCCAGAGGAGTCCTACCGACTGTGGAGCTTCGTTGTGTGTGATCCAGAAACCTTGTAAATAAGGAGGCCCTGGCCCACTGGGGGCTATTACACCAAATAAAAGAACAACAACCGTATATGGCATGATTTGAGCTTAATTAAAATGACTGTCGCTCTCTTCGTGGGTACATATGAGGGGTTTCGTAATTATTCTAACGATAATAAGAAATAAACACTTGGCAAATTAAAAAAGTTCCGCGATTATTTTTAACAAGACAATATTCCTTAAATTTAAAAAATGAGTAAACTTCAAAGTAGCCATTACGGAAATGTATCCACGGATCCCCTGGGAAATGGTCGCGTATCCCAAGGCTAACCGCGCAGTACACTTTGGGAGCCACTGGTTTTTACGGTTTAGGTTGAACTCTGAGTATTAACAGGCAGATAAACCAGGTAGAGTAAATAAGTCCATGAAACAGTTGGAAACCAAACACGGATCTCAGGCTGATCGCGATGTAGACATTTTAAAAAGAAAGGCTAAAGTCGTAACGAGAGTTTAATATTTAGAGTGCTGGGTCTGGCCTACTAAAACGGCTGCTGCTGTTTAATCTTCTTATTTAGTTGTCCAAAAATTGCACTGGCTAGATCAACATATACAGTAGGAGAAGAATACATACTTCCCTAAGTTAAAAATATTATGAGTGTTCTGACGAGAATGATTCATTAAATTAACAGTAATTCTGCGAGATCTGAAAGGTTCCGAAAGTGGTTCTGCTGGAGATTGAAGTCTTCTGAGACCTTACGACATGTCTAGCAGTGTGTAGTTACCAGCTGGCGAGCCAACACGGTCTGATATCACGGAAGACTTGAATCTTCTGCAGAAGAGTACACTGACACATTTAAACAAAATATTGTATCTGCAGGTTGGCAACTTACAATTAAGACGTTCCCACCTGGACAGGTACTGAGGAATACTGCCGAGCGGAATGAATGGGTGTTGTAACTGGGGTGATAAGTTGTACAGCCAATGAGAAGAAACAACAAATAGTATTGTTCTGACTTCCAGGAGATACTGACAGATCTTATCTGCTTGACTTACAGTTTGAGAGTGCCATGTCAGGCTTGGAAACAAGTAATTAAGCTGAATATAATCATTACACAATCAGACCCAAACACTGACGTGGCTTACAAAGATTTACAAAGATTCCAATTAAAATAATATTCCAAATAAAAATAATGGTTTAGGGAAACATGATTTATACAGATTCCAATTAAAAGGAATGGTTTTAGGGAACAGAAATACAATATCTCCCCTCCGGGTCAGAAGTTTAGACTACCCCTCCGGGTCGGAGTTCAAGTTGCCATAACAATTAATTTGATACGGGCCTGTCCCCTTCTTGTCTAACCTCAGGGTGACACGCAGTTATCGTCTGGTTTGAAGTATAAATCTTTGGAAATATTATAACATTACACTGATGCAACATTCAAGAAATTAAATTGTCAAGGTACTGCTTACATACGACAACAATTCTCGTACATGTGAAAATACTTCTTTGTATATAACATTTCATATAAGTAATACCTGTATATAATATATAACACCTGCATATAACAGTTAAGTAGCACCTGTATATAACAACAGAATTAAAGATAAACCGTTTGGTATTATACTGTGAAACAATGCTGTAAATCTGGTTAAAATCGGACAAAAATATCGCACCTCACTGTGTTTTGTTACGCCCGGCGACAGAAATTCGCGATTTTGTGCAACACGGAATGTGTTTATATTGCATCTCAACAAGTAGTTGCTTTTACATTGCAACAGTGCATCATCCCGCGCGCGCGCGCGCACACACGCACACTCACACACACACACACACAACAATAACAGGAAGCTTTTATTTTGCCGCCTGGAATAATTCCAGCGTCGCCGGTGTTTAGCTTGGCCGGCAGGTTCGGCTGTTAGGGATACGGCTATACATTTACTGGAACCAATTTCTTTTCGCTGAATTTAGTAATCACACATATGTAGTGCTGTTTTGTTCAGTATAACTGTGTTTGATCTATTCTTTAATGACTATGAGTTTCAAACAAACGTGACACAGTGGCCGGAATGTGAAAGCTATTCGATCATCTCCCTAGCACCTAAACAAATATCCTTCGGAACCTCTAAAGATAATTGTACCACCTCCGAACAGTTAAAGGCGTGTCCTTCAGGCTTCGTGAAACAAGTTCACACTGTAGTCTTATAAATGTCAATCTGATTAGTTGCTTCCGAAAGTGTGAACAATCCATTTTCTGTAAATTTTGGCCATATGAGTGGATTTGAATCATCTCTCTGCTACTCTCTTGAGCAATTGAATTTCTATTCTTGGTCTAGCTAGTCACATGTGCTGCATAGCAAAGCCATGTAATGTCGAAGTGGGGAGTTGTTAGAATATTTCTGTGGAAGAAATATACAGGTAAAGCAATCCCAATCGACAGGCCCTGAGTGTTCCAGGAGGTTGAGGCTCCCAGATTTCAAGACAGTCGGTGCATGAAGGTAGTAAGGTTGTCAGCCCTACGCACCGGGCGCCTTTGCCTCCCAGGAAATATTCCTGGGGCGCAAAGACTGAGTCAACCCCAAGGCCACAGTGCGGCCGAAAGGATTATGTCAATGAAAAATTTCAATGACACCATCGGGAATCGAACCCGCAACCCATGGAAGAAATATATGTACATATTATAGAGATATATGTATGACAACGTGTGGGCCGGTTAGCTTAGTCGGTATAGCGACTGACTATGGGCTGGACGGTCCGGGATCGAATCCGGGTGGGGACGAGATTTTCCGCCCGTACAGACCGGTCCCTGGAGGCCACCCAGTTTCCTGTAAAATGGGTACCGGCTCTTTCCCGGGGGTAAAGTGCGGCCGGGGCGTGCTGCTGACCACTCAACCCTTTCTAGTGCCGCGGTCATGGTAGAGTAGAGCTATACCTCTACCCACCGTCTGAGCCACACCGGGCCTGTAACGGGATCACTTTACCTTTACCTTTTATAGAAACATATACAGGTAAAATTATATTGTATAATTAAAAGTACACTTATTTATTCTTCCATGTTGCCCACATGCAGACAAAAGTTTGCTAAAGTTTCCCATATTAAACGTTTGAGCATGCCTGGCACAGGTGAAGGGGTTTTGTGTCCTGACTGAAGACCGAGATGTGTTTATAATAAGGAGTTGCTGCTGGCAGGACAAAGCTGTCATCTGGCAATTAGTTCTCTAGGAGGAAAGGAAAGAAATATTCCCGGTACTCATTTCTGTTAGAGACTGACTCGACCCCACAGCCATAGGCGGCCGGAAGGATTACGTCAATGGAAAACTCCATCCCGCGACCTTCCGGCTTGTAGTGCAGTGACTCAACCAAACGCGCAATCGCTTGCCCACCCCCACACTCATATGACTGATAAGTCCTAGCGATAAAGTGTTCCAGCTCAGTAACTGAACTTAGATTTTTATAGTTTTATCAGCTGCAAACCCAGCACTTCTCACAAAGCACTAAGGCGGTACCCAGACGGTCAATGTCATGGTGCAGTATTATTACCTTGAATTAATACTGCGCAATACGTTTCTCCCTAGAATCAATTTTATTTTGCTGGTGAATCAGGACGAGGTAACATGTTGAATGACAGTGATGCTCCTTATGTGGCCATTACTTTAGTCGTCTGATAAACGGAAAGAAGTGCCGCTGGATGACAGGGTGGTACGGTACAATCGAAGACCACAGTACACACACGAACATCTCATGACAGACTTAATGCCGAGTGAGCCAGACGACTAAAAACTATCAGGCAGATAAGAGGGAATAAGCGACAGGCACACGAATTGAATCTCCAAATATCAGAGTTTCAGCTGCGGCACATAGACGAAAGACAAAGGTCTGAACAAGTAAGCATGCACACAGAAAGTTCTACGATAAATAACCCCAACAGGAAAATTGAAAGCCGAACGACCGTGCTGTCTACGTGAGTTCAAGCGTATCACTAGCTCAGACAGACTTCAGTACCAAGTAAACGACGAAGTTGAGTCGGAGTACATTAATCATGATTTAGGAAATAAAGGTGAAACTATGAACTGTTTACAGACAGAAAGAGTCGGGTGTAATGAACATAATGTGTCTGAAGAAAAACCATCTTCTGAATGCGACATAATATACCTACATTATGTCAACAAACAGAATTTAG
>Ga0123352_10015470_pt1 | contig 12143 bp, 6 predicted proteins | sample TergutLab28metaG_FD_89700 | JGI IMG/M metagenome (GOLD analysis project Ga0123352, IMG submission 89700) | Labiotermes labralis P1 segment gut microbial communities from Petit-Saut dam, French Guiana - Lab288 P1 | ecosystem: Host-associated > Arthropoda: Insects > Digestive system > Gut ... | reverse complement strand
CTTATTTCTTCAGACGCATTTTTAAGTACACACACCAGTTCGTTACAACTTGAACAATCTATTTCACCATTTCGATTTAACAAACCAGAGTATAAATCAAAACATCCAGTCAATTCCGCCATCTTATGCACTTGTAATAATTGTGTCTCACAAAGAAACATTTCATTTGCTGCTCAAAGAGAGATTGAATTCCAGTATTTGCACTGACTAGAAAAACACGCACAAATTCTGTTAAAATGAACAATATAATATATTACATAATTTTGTAATATATAATTATATTATAAAATGATGTATGTCTTGAAGCTGTGATAACTGTGTGAATTATTATTGACCTCTGGTTTGCTGATCCTTGAACTGTTGTTTGCAGATAAATGTACTGCCTCACTAGTTGATTATTGTTTATCAGTCATTGAGGTAGTATGGGTTCTGTGCAGTATACTCCCTGGCATCATAAAATGTCAGGTTATGAGGGAATAATTAATGACATTCTGAAAGTGTGTTGATTTCTAATAAGCCTTCCATTAAGCAGCATTGAAATTATGCTTCATCACACAACCCATTTACTGCATTGATGAATTTTTTGTTTAAACAGTGGCTCGTGTGTATATTTATATGTACATTTACAAATCTGAATACAAATGCCTGTGATATAAAGATATTACTGTTGAAGATTTTCCTATCCAACCTGTAATTACTCATTATGAATATATGTTTTTGTTTTTGTAACATGTATTTCACAGAGTCAAATATGTATCAGTAAGAGGAGTTTTAATTGCTGTCAATGAAGTATTTATTCCCATGGACACGCATTTATCCAACAGATGGACAAGTTCCTCAGCAATTAACACGATTTTCACATTTATTCATTGGTTGATACCAGTAAAGACATACAGGCAGATTAATTAAGTTTATGTTATGCATACTGTACAGCTAATACTACACTATAGTGTTACATACAATGATTTTACATTTTATTCGTTGGTTTTTTACCAGTAAAGACATTGTAATGAGTAGTAATGAAGGTTAGGTTATGCATGCTGTGTAGTTGTTACAACTTCATAATGTATTTAGCAGCAACCTCCACTTATTTATGCCCCATTCATATATGTGTGTGTGTTTCCAAGCTACTTGTTGCAGCATCATCAGTGTTTTAGTCACTGTTTCTTATTGTTGCACTCAACATATGACTTCGACCATATATTGATGTGTAATTTCTGTAATTGTAATTCATTCCTACAAGATTCCTCTGTAAGTTTGGCACTTAGCCTATCACAGTTTATGTTGCAATAATTAGCATCGAAATGTGCCTCTAAATAAACGACATAAATGTGTTGGTGAATTAATCCAAACGTACAGGAAAGGTTGACTTAGTAGTTTGCCATTTTATTGATGAATCTACCGCCTCTCCTGACGTGATGAATTGGTACAAACGTTTAGTAGAGGCGGCAAATGTCACGCAATTGCATATTAGTACGGTACATCTCCCATAGATGGCGGTACATTTTGTGGACCACCACATATCATTGAGTTTGTAATCGTAATCTGTGATACTACATGAGAACCTAGGAAACCGTGATAACTTAAAAATGGCGCAGTGTGTTCGTTGTGTGGGGCTCCATGATCTGAAATCGTATATTTTGTAGGTAAAGTGATAATTGAAAGACTGAATTTTGGTAATAATGGCGTTAAATTTTAACAACATCTGTCGATTGTGTATGGGAAGAAAGGATGCGTTATTGCCACTCTTCAGTGATAGGAAAGGTCAAATAATTTCTCTTCCGGCAAAAATAATGAATTTCGTACCACTTTTGAAGGTATGTGTTCTGATTTTGTGATGGGTTGTGAATTTTTAAGTGACTGCACTTGTTTCGTTGATACGCGGTTATTGTACGTTAGCACCTTAAACCTCCAGGAAAAGAGTATCAAATCACCACCTACTATGCTGTACATTATTGCTTGGTAGCCTAGTTCTTTTTTTAAGGTCGTGTCTCCACATAGTCTCGTCATATTCAGTAAATAAGGAGTTTAACCTGTAGTAATATGTCTTCGAGACGTCGTGATCAGTTAAATATAAATATCCAATGTTTGAGCTCTCAATGCAGTGTGCTTGCGTTGGGCAACTACCTAAGAAAAATGACGTTTTACTTCTCTGTTCATCTACGATGTAAATTTGAAGACCCTGTGTTTTGCTGTGGCTTTGAAAGGATTTTGGGGTAGGGGGGATTTGTTATAATATACTAGGAAAATGTTCAACAGGTACTAAGTTGTATTGGGTGTCTACGAGCAGGCCTTGACAGTGGTAGATTGCAGGTGATTTTGAGTTTTCTTACTTGTTATTGTTTGGTATGTTACCTATTCATGTTCCAGCAGTTTTAGTGTTTATTCGTAACTACATCTTTTTAAACATAGTACACATCCTGGTGAAAGATAAAAATGAATAGTGTTCAGTAAAAGAAATTCTGTGCTATTTTCGTTGCACTTTATGTTGTTATACTGTCAAGCAGTCTCATGATTATCATTGGCACATGTAACTTGTAAATCGAGTGACACATAAGTAATATTACTTTGGATATAACATGTTGACTTAGGTTACTACAAATGCATTATTCTGTTGATCAGAATGTTTTATTTTTAGCTGTACTTCAAAATTTGCCCTTTTCAGGACTGAAAGAATGTATTTACTGGGAAATGACATATAACAAGATGCCATTCATTTCGTGACTTGTCAAGTTGTGCAGTAGTTACCAGATTTCTGTCATTCCTTCATAAAAATTCATCACCTCTTATAAGAGTAAAATTTGTGATTCTGAATATCAAATAAAAGTTAAAGTGACCTACTTCATATTATTGCCCCCTCCAAAAAAGTGTTTAGGGAAATGCATGTCGTAGCAGTACTGGCCTCACACTGTGTTAGTTTAGATTATTTCTTTGTTCTTTTTATGGCGAAAGTATATATTTTGGTAGAAGTCCGAGTATTAGATAACAATAAGTACCCATTCATTTAAACATTTATCATTATTTTATCACTTCCAAATGCAGGCCATGGAATAACATGAGCTTGCTGCATATTGTTGTCCAAATTAAATACTAAAGCAATGTAAGTGTGAAATCGGTATCCCAGAAATGTGATGCAGCTGTCCGGACAGAGTGGCTCACTACTTCAAGATGATGTTAGTTGACAATCAGTTAACTTGACTCATGTGTTCTAAGTGACCTGCTTTATCCAGATTTGTTTTTTCAGCTTTTTTCTGGTGATGGGTTGCCAGCCCAAATATGTAGGCAGTGTATACGGCTAGTTAATACATCATACAAATTCAAGCAGCAGTGTGAAAGTTCAGATACAACTCTACGACAGTATTTAAGAAGTCAGCCATATACAGTAAGTGCTTCTGCCAATGTTATATCATTGTTTAATGTGAGGCATATTTTACTGTCTCATTATAAATTTGTATCATAAGATTTATGAACTATTAAAATATTTAATTCATTTCAGAATGTTGGTACGTAAGGAAGGGTTGTCTTGACTAGTCACTATTTTGCACATTTGTTGAATAGTGTATGTGTATATTGGAGAGTCATTGTCTTGCAGAAATGTTCCGTATAACATTTTTACAGTCCTTCATGCCTAAAGTAGTTCAGTTTTTTATAACTTCTAATAAAAGTGTATTAGGAATATGAATGTGTGTAAAGTTCAGCTAAGAGTGAATAATATTAAATGAGTTTATTATTCACAAATACACACTGATTTATATTTCTTTGTTAGGAAAATAGTGATGAAATAATCCACTCTGTGTTCCGAACTGACAATAATGAAGATTGTTGGAAGCTCACGCCTGTAAAAAGTGAAGTTACAGAGGACGACATTTCACTAGATGAACTTGCTGGTGATGGTGATGACCAAAGGTAAGATCCAATTTGGAAGGTTCAAAGTTCAATATTTGTGTGAAAGAACCTTTGAAGAACTCATTTTCTTTATGCAGTAAGAAGTTGGCGAATACTTCTTGCACAGAAACTTGGCAATTCTGTACTGCATGTGACCCTAAAGTGTTATTATTTTACATGCATATGACAATGATTTAACCCCATGTGTCAGATTTTAGTTAAAAATTTGCTTCATATCGTAGATTATCAGCCACTAATTTCTTGAGTGTCTGAAGGTTACTGATAGTAGTAGTATGTGTGCTTGTAACATCTGGTGCAAAGTTAGCAGACTCACTAAAAAACATGGCTGTGTTGTTTCCAAGAGTGTCTTGGCACACTTTTGTCCAGGTTCATTTAGTTTGGTGACAGTAAATGTGTGTTTAATGCTTGGCGCTTAGTGTCTTCTATTACATGCCAGTGTGCCAGCCAGCATGAGTAGTTTTTTCTTCCATAGGGAGCATCTGTACGTGTTTGAGAAAGTTGTTTGTTTTAGTAGAAAAACAACTTTTGTTAAGAAAATTGTTGGAGCTATCACAGCTGACAGTGTAGTTTATACGTCTAGCAATTAGAGGCAGATGCACGTATTTTCAGTACAGAAAGTTATGCTAAATTGAGAGAATTAAATCATATCAGAACTAGTCTGATGAATGACAGTGTAGGGAAATTTGTTGATCAGACATCATTTAACAAATGAGTGCAAAGAGAGTGAATTCCAGGATTGAAATGTATTTTTTAAAATAATTCGACTAGTGAGAAAACGTGTCGGTGAATTCTGTGACTATAGAGATTTGATGAGGTTAGTATTTTAGTATGTTCAATCACCAAGAAATTATAATTTAGAAGTTAATATTTGATTGTATTGTTTTCATTATACTTAGGTTTAAGATAGAGAGTGTCTAGAATTGACTTGAAAATGGCTCTCTACTAGCAAAAACTTGAAGTTGCAGTATATGACTTGGTACTTTATATGTCAGTATGATAGCTGTATAAATGGGATTTCATATTTGTAAGCATTCATATCTGGGTTTAGACAACACACAGTGGAAGGGATCAAGAAAATATAAAAATACAGACAAACCTGGTTATAACAACATCAGTTTATATGATGCCTTGCCCTAAGAGTCAGATATTCTGTGTTACCAATTAATTCCTCACTGTTGACCATAATATTACACTGCTGGGTTATAACATCACTCATTTATAACAACACAAAGTATTCAGTCTCTTTCATGACATTATAACCGAGTTAGACTGCATTTTTATATTTACGGACTTTGACAAAAATAGCCTGTCAGTTATTTTTACGTAAGAGATGTTATGTGAAGTGTACTTCTATGTAGTATTTCTCTAGTTAATTTGTAATATGTGTACAGAATTATACCTGTTAGTATTTGTTTGACCATATATGTATTGTTTATTAACAGATTATCTGATGAAGGAAGTCTCAGTGACCAAAATGAATTTAAAAATTCTCAAGCGGGACCTTCAACTGTGGAGAATAAAGGCTGCAGTAAGAAATTAAGGAAGGCAAATATTTCATCAAAAAAGCATGTGAAAGAAAAGAAAACTGGAAAGAAATGGACTTCTTGTGAAACTTTAAATACTGAAAGCAACATAAAAGCCGAAAATGAAACAACAAATAATGAATCCGAAAACTTTGTTAGAGTAACGCATCTTGGGAATAATGATAATGATGAGTTATTAAGTGATGTCAAAATTGAACCTTTCATTAAATTGGAAGTGAAAGTTCCAAAACTGAAAGAGAAGAAAAGTTTTTTGTGTCATGACTGTGGGAAGAACTTTGCACGTAAGCAGCATCTGTTACTGCATTTGAGGACTCACACTGGGGAGAAACCATTCTCATGTAAAGTGTGTGGTGAAAGTTTTGGTATGAGTAGTAATTTGAACAAACACATGCGAATTCATACTGGTGAAAGGCCATTTCTGTGTACTATGTGTGGTAAGTGCTTTGGTAGGAGTGATACGCTTACGAAACATATGAGATGTCATACAGGAGAGAAACCATTCCATTGTAACGTGTGTGGCAATAACTTTGGACGTAGTAGTACATTGATAAATCACATGCGCACACATTTAGGAGAAAAACCGTATTTATGTACTGAGTGTGGTAGACGGTTTGTACAGAGCTATGACCTAACGAAACATATGAGATCCCATACAGGAGAGAAACCTTATCGATGCACGGTGTGTCGTATGAGTTTTGGACAGAAAAATAGTTTGAATAAACATATGAGAAGCCACACAGGTGAAATTCCATTTGCACCTATAGAATTTCAGAGAGCTATGCCTTACGTTCATTACAGACCAACTGTAGCAGATTTGACACTGGAGAGAATGCACTGCTAATGTGAGGTGGACCCAGATATAATGAAGTTCGTAAATTATGTATGAATTTGTTCCTCTTCACAGAAAATGTATTTATTAAATTTGTGTATGACTTTTTCAGTCATTGTGGTGCCTGTTATATTTTGGAACAAAGTTTTTAAATTGTACAACAATTATGATACAGGAACTTATATTTATTACTGAACTTGATAATTTTGGAGGTCTTTGGTTAAGATTATTAGTGGAAAATACTGAATGTTGTGTGTTGCTTAGTTATTTATGCATATTGGACTATAACCAAAGGGCGTTAAAATACTTTTGTAATACTAATTTACAACTTTAGTGTAACTTAGGGTCCATTTAGTATATATGTGTGATCTATTGGAGTGTTTGGATGATTCTGGATTATTGTGCTTGGATTTTGCGTGAAGTTATCATCTTGAAAAAGGTAAAATTAATGCTATAACATGCCATGAAGGTACAGATGGGAGGTAGAGGTATTGCTTTACCCCTTCTATGATGTCAGCATTAGATGGGGGTGGGTGGTCAGCACTATGTCCCAGTTATTTTATGCCCAGGAAATGGACCCAATATCTATTATACTGAAGGCTAGATGGGCATCAGGACTGGTCTGGGTGGGTGAAGAAGATCTTGCCTCCGCCTGTAACAAGTTGTTATACCAACTGTGCTATTCCACCCACCACGTTATCCTCTTATGACAAGCTGCTTCAGAAGGTTATAAGAGAGTATTGGGTGGAATAATGATTGATTGATTAGCATTTGGGTTCGAGCCCTTACAGTCCCGATGCACCTAGGCCTTAATTAATGGACCCTTTGTACCCCATAGTCTTATACCAGTTCAAGAGAACCCTGTTCCTTTGCTAAAGTTCCAGATGGTCCCCAGACTTAAACTCTTAATATCCTCTGGATCCAAGAAAAAGGAACCCAGATATATATTGGCTGGAATAATGATGATGTGTAATGAAGTTGATACTATTTTTTGTGATGGTGGAGTGTAGAAGCAAGCAGTGTTACCAACATTTCAGAGGAACCTGCAGCCTCCATTTGCAGGGTAAAAGTGTAAACCAAACAAGAAAGGCTATCCTTATTGTACTTTTTGTGATTTTGTTAGTCACTTCATGCATATGGTAGGATAATACTACAGACTAGCTCATTACCATTCCGATCCTCATCCTTTCTCTTCAGCTCATTATTGACTAATCACTTTATGCTGTTTGCTCTGAGCAAGTGTTAGCATCTTTGAATAGGTAATGCGTGAATGCCTTAATAAATACCTTTGCCATGCCATTGTCTGTGGTAGCAAAATGTAATGCCAAAAATCAGTCTGACTGTGGTTCAAAGTACGTTGAAAATGAGTGCATTCTAGAATTATGCTCAGTTAATTTGAAGGAACAAACCCCATAATTCTAGTGAAGTTTTTTGGAACACTGATTGATTTTCAATTGGCTGCAGTTTCTTAGCCTGGAAGATATGTAGGAATGCAAAATTAACACAAAAATGTAACCTAATCAGAATTCTTACCACAGCATGAAGGAGAACATTTCCAGAAATGTATGTGGTGTACATTGGCAATATTTTGTTGTATTCCGGGAACCTATAACCATTGGGTTAAAAACTTCCAAGTTAAAATAGAGGCACCAGTTGTGGGCTTTTAAGCCCTTATTCCTATTGCAAAAGGAGGAGCTTTATTTAAACCCCTTAGCACCAATCTGTGTGGGTGTTATGCCAGAATTAATAACTTGTCAGAAGATACAAATGTCGAGACATAGCAAGTAAAGAGGCACGCTATACATTGGTGTGAATGCTGGTGCAGTCTCATGGGTGAGAAGGAAGCTTAATGCATTTAAATTGTTGGCCAATAGACTGCTTGATAAAATAATCTGCGCGGGTGTTAGTGGCAAACAGATTAGGCCATATGGCACAGATGGGGTTAACATGCCACACCCTGATTGCACTCCTTATCTATATAGGCATTCGATAATGGTACTCCATGGTAATGTGTCTTACAGGCCTTGCATGGTAGATACCCCCTCCTTTAAACAGAAGACAGGACTGTGAAACATTTTTGTACAGCTGTAAGATAATATCCAAACATATTCCTATTTGTGATTTGTTATATGAACTTAATCATCCATGTAGTTATTTATCTTTCCTGGCAACTTCAGAACTTATTCTGCCTCTCCTGCTAGGTGTCAGTGCTAAAACTGGGTGTTTAATGTGTGGCATGCAAAATTTTAGCTGGAAAAACAGAAATGAATAGACCACTTGGGAGTTGTACAGTAGATGCGGGTGAGAGGATTATATTGAAATGGATATAAATAAATGGGATGAGTATAATTTAACTGATTTGGCCTGGGTCCCAGTGTTTGATGCTTGTCAGCATTAAAATGGACCTTTTGTTTCATAAAAGGCAGAGAATATGTTGACCAGATGAGTGACCTCCAGCTTCTCAGGAAGGACTGGATTCTGTGGAGTTAGTATATTCACCTCGGACATTTTACAGGAGTGTAAATCGTACACTGGACATAAACAGACTATTACTCAGTATTTTTACTGCCATTTATATTGGAGATTTGTGTTTTCTCATGTAAGAGAACTGTTCTTTTATGTTTTCAGGGTTGTTTCTTGGAAATTCTTCCTGTAAGTTTTGTATTGTGAATTGACCAGCAAAAGTAATGAAGGAAATCAGTAAGTAAATGCAGTACTTCGCAGTAGAGCATCCTTTACTATATTTAAACTTGTAAAAGGCCTGCATTCATATATGCAAACACATAGGAAAACACCCCTAGAAATTAAAGTTAATGTACTTAGACAACAAGGAAGTTTACTGTATTTTTAAGACATGGCTGCACAATCTTTTTATTTTCCACAAAATGCTGTTTCATAATGTTTTCTTTCTTTCTTCAAATAATATGTTTTTCATAAACCATGTACTGAAAACTTAAATATGCATCCCGGTGGGATAAAGGTTAATTTAATTTCATTGACTTTCAGGAAGAACATATCATTATAAGCAAGGCACAAGCCTCTTGGACTACATCAAATTTCCCAGTCTGAATTGATTTTATGTTACTTCACCCCTATCTGGGTGACCAAAATTTTTTTTTTTGCCTCTTCCCTCAATTTTCATGTTCCCAGGAACTGATTTCTTCATCCTTAGCATACATAAATGCCAGAAGACCGTCTTGGAAGAAGACACCAGTTACCTTGTTAATTAGATTAGGAATGGTGTACTCTGTGGTGCAGTACAAAGACTGTTTACTAAGTTATTCATTACTTTGCAACTCATACATTTTCACAGTACACACTTAAGTGTAATTTCAGAAGTCTATTCTAAGGAAAAAGGAAGTGCCAATGAATTTTGACAGGTTATTTCTACTTTCTGCGTTTAATTATACATACATTTGGAGGCTATTAACTCTACATATGTTTGCATCTGTTGCAGGCAGATACCATGCCTTGGCAGTCCCTGAAATCATTCGTACTGCAGTTTGGTGGAAAGTTACATGTGTCATTTAGTGACTTTACTGAAACCAAAGTATCATTAAATGTATGTGCATTAAAAACAGTTTTCTGAGGTCACTATTGCACAGAAACTATCATTACCATATTCTCATAGCATATAGCTTAGGGAAGTACAGTATTCCAAATCTACCATAATCCGGGAATGGGCTTTCTTATATACCTGCATTGCCTCTGTACTTAAAAAAAAAAGATAAAGATGATGATGATGATAATAACAATAATAATAATTGGTATAGGAGAGGTAGTACCTTCGTAATGGGTTGACCCTGTACTGGTCCTCACCAGCCCAGGTGTGCAGTAGTGCAACTTGAGGCACCAACCACTCACTTCCCTGCACACAAGACCGTCTGTGCGTAGTAACTACATCCAACCAGAGGTGAGCCTGTTTAAGTGGAACACGGTGGATCTAGAGGAGTAAACCTCGAAAAAAACCCTGTAGTCCAAGGTGTACACTACCGTGCCGAGGGACTACAGATGCGTCTGCGGTGGAGGGTAAGAAACCAAGATTGGTGAACTTCGAGAAGTGGCGACACTCGGATTCAAGCGGCCTTACTGTGGCAGGTGGGGCTATACCGCAGTGGACAGAAGACATCCCTAGCTACTCGTGGGACAGTGATGTTGATTAGAAAACAAGATACTACACAACCAGGAAGAAGGAAAGAGCAGAGGTCCTCTGGGAGCATTGAAGAGAATGGTAACCATACCAAGGAAACTCAACATGGACCATCGCAAAGTCCACCTAACATTGGAGTCAGGCAAGAAAATGGAAAGAAATTGAACAAATGAATCTGATGGAGATGAAGGAAATGTGGTTTTTCATGTACATAAAAAAAAACACATTAAGAGAACTATAAGGAGGTATATAAATTATGGAGAGAGAGGAACCCAGTGATGAGAATGAATAGATGCAAAAGCATTGTTAAACCAGAAGAACTGCATCTTACAAGCTAAAAGAATAATGGCTGTTGACATTGATAAAATAAAAGAAAATATTAGACTTAAAATAGGGGACGACACAGAAGATTACACAAATGAAGTGAATTGCGACAAAATGGATACAAATATTATAGAGCACCACAAGAGAGACCAAGATAACAACAATACTGGCTTTGGAAAGTAGAGAATAACAAACACCCAAGTGCTGAAGGAGAGCAGCACACAGTTAGGAATAAGCTAAAGGAAGACCTACAAATAATGTGGCATAAAGTGAGGCTCCTACAAATGTCTGAGAGGGAGAAGCTGCCAAAACTAAAAACAGACAGCAAACTGATAAAGCTTCAGGAAGAAATAAATGGAGCAATTGAAGAACTTTTAGAAGAAGATGAAATCAATATAACAGATATAAACAACGTGATATACGCTGCAGCCATAATCATGACACAAACACTGAATGAGCCCAGCAAAAGAAGCAAAAGTAGAAGAGATGTTGAGTTCTGGAAAATAATAATGCAGAAACAGAGAAGCAGCTGGAGAGAAGAGTTATCAATAATAGCTGACACTGGTACAGGCTCTGATAATGGAAAGCTTAACAGGAAAAAGAGGTAGATTTTTAAAAAATATAGAGTGACATGCGCTAGGGAAGTTGCACAGTTGACCAAAACATTGAAGCAGAAAGTGCAAGCAAAAGCCCAAAGAATTAGAAGGTATGAAAAAAGGGAAACCCAGTAGAGTCAGATTAAGATGTTTAAAGAAGACACTAACAAATTTTACAGAATCCTAGGCATGAAGAATATAGAGGCCAGAGAACCTCCCTCTATGGCAGAAGCAGAGACTTACTGGAAGTCACTATGGGGAGAAGAAGCACAGCATAATGAAAGAGCAGAATGTATAAGAAGGGAACAGAAAAGGAAAGTTAGTCATATGGATTACTTCATATTTGTCTGAAGCTCACAATTGGAAATCTGGAAATGATCAAATACAAAATGACTGGCTTGAAGCTTTCCCAGCTACTCACAGGCATATCACAAAAAACTTCAGTGCAATAATAGAGTAACTGGAGAAGGCACCTGACTGGCTGACCACAAGAATAACTTATTTGATGCCAAAATCAGGAGACAGCAACGAAGTCAGAAACTACTGACCCATTATGTGCTTAACAACCATGTACAAAACCCTAACAGGAAAAATAGCTGAAAGAATCTCCAAACATTCGGAAGAGCAGAGCTCACTACCAGCAGAGCAAAAAGGATGTCACCCTGGAAGTAAAGGTTGCAAGGATCAATTAATGATATCAAAGGCAATATATGAGGACTGCAGGAGAAGAAACAAGAACTTAAGTATAGCCTGGATTGATTACCAGAAAGCATTTGATAGCGTTCCACATAGTT
>Ga0123352_10015467_pt1 | contig 12145 bp, 6 predicted proteins | sample TergutLab28metaG_FD_89700 | JGI IMG/M metagenome (GOLD analysis project Ga0123352, IMG submission 89700) | Labiotermes labralis P1 segment gut microbial communities from Petit-Saut dam, French Guiana - Lab288 P1 | ecosystem: Host-associated > Arthropoda: Insects > Digestive system > Gut ... | reverse complement strand
GGAAAAGCACATTTTGAAAACGCACTGAAACCTGCGATTTTCAAAATATCCTTTTCCATGTTTCGAATTGGAATTGGTATTAGATGATTACAACCACCGTACCATCGGGCACATTATCATAAATCCACTTAATATCGGGTAAAAGCAGGCGCACACAGCCGTTGGAGCGTTTTTCGCCCACTATATTTTCCCCTGCAAGGGGTTTGCCCCCTTCATCCATGGGGGTGGAGTGGAAAAGGTAGTGGCCGTTAAAGCGTATCCAATACTTGGCGCCGCTGTGCAGGCGGTGGCTGTAAAACCAGTCACCACGGGTGGTTAGGGTAAATATGCCACGGGTGGTGGGGGATTTGTTTGTGCCCGTGGAGCAGCAAAAGGACTGTGCCAAAACCCAATTACCCTGCTCGCCTTGAAAAATGTGGGTTTTTTGGCGGTTTATATCCACCAGCACAAGGTGGTTTGTGGGGCTTTTGTAGCCACCCGCATTTACGAAGCTTTCCAGCTGGCGGGGGGTTGGTTTGCTTTTGTCTGTTGGTGTTTCGGGGCTTATTAGCAGCAATTTAGCAGAAACCCAGCCCGTGTGGTCCGTTGTTTTAATTTTGTATACAGCTTCGGAATAATCTTCCAAAACTTCCACTATGCCCCCTGCGAAAACTTCTGTTATGGGTTTGCGCAGGGTTTTATCTGCATAAACATACCCGTTTTGGGTTATTTGGGCGTGTATGGGGGTTTCTGTTATAATGGGGTGTAGATGGGGCAGCATGGCAAGGGTTAGGGTTAGTGCTAAGGTTTTTAAGGTCATTTTATCACATCCTTGTCAGAATATGATATTTTATGTAGCAAAGAGGAATTTATGCCATGCGTATTGACAACTATGCATGGATAGGTTACAATAATTAAAGGTGATGAACAATGAAAGTAGGATTTAAGAGAGAGCGGGATAAGCGGGAACGCTGGATGCCCGTAATGCACGGGCTTGCCATGATGCACGGCATGGATTTTTTTAATTTTGCTGAGGATAATGTGGATTTGGAAAACCAAACCATTTTAGGAGAATATTGGGATGTGGGCAAGGGTGATTTTGTGGAAAAACTTACGCCCTTTTCGGAGATTGATATTATATCCGATTCCCGTACATGGAAGGATTTTGGGGTGCGTGACCAGCTTAGGCAGGCGGGTATTATAACCACTTGGGTAAATTTGGGGGGCAAAACCAAAGTATCAAGGATTTTGCAGGGCACGCCCCTTAGCGGCAGTTTTACACAAACCTACCAGATGAAAGATATTGCTATTTTAGAGATGATAGAAAAATACGGAGAAATTGTGGTTAAACCCGATGACAGCTCCTTTGGGCGGGGGGTGCGGAAAATTTCCCGCTTAGGCCCCCTTTTCCGTTTGCAGTTGGGGGATAAAACAGAAACTTTAACCATGGAGCAGTTGTTGGAAAAAGAACGGGAATTTAAGCAGCAAAAGTTTATTTTGCAAGAGTATGTCCATTCCCGCACATTGGCGGGTAACCCTTTTGATATACGGGTTTATATGATGCGGGGCGGCGAGAATGGAGACGGCAAATGGGTGGGGCTTACGCCCATACCACGGATAGGCAATGCGGGCGGGCTTGTGTCCAACACCGGGGTGGGGGGCAATGCAAATTTTTACCCTGTTAATTTTTTGAAAAGTGAATTTGGGGGTGCCTGGCAGGGGATTTATGAGGATATTTCCCGCCTTGCTTACACCTTGCCCAGGGTGCTGCAAAGATACTATAAAAGCCCGCTAACCATGCTTGGCTTGGATATTGGTATTGACCGCAGAACCCACCAGTTAAAGCTTTTTGAGGTGAATGGCTCGGTGCACCGCACCCAGTACAAAGCGGAGCTGTGCCAGAACCATATTAATATTTGGAAGTTTTTGTATAACAGGGCGGATTCGGCTCGGTTATTGTGATGTGTGGGGGAGTGGTTATTACTATAGCGAACGCACAAACACGACTTTGAAGTGCGTTCGCTATACGCCAATATCATCAACTGTTATGTGGGTGGGGCTATGTGCTGTGCAATAGAAAGGGGTGGGGGCAAGCCCCCACCCTACGTTGTGTTGTCTTCAAAATTTAGGGTTTCTGTAATTCGGTCGTATCCCACATAGGTTTTGGGGAAGATTTTGCGGGCGTTTTGCAAATAATCCTTAGGGTTTTGCAGGGCGGGGGAAAAGTGGGTAAGCCACATTTTGCCCACATTGCCTGCACGTGCCATTGTGGCCGCTTCCGAAAATATCATATGGCGGTGGGCTTTGGCTTTTTGCAGCAGGGCTTCGTCACCATACTGCCCTTCGCATATAAAAAGGTCACTGCCCTTAATAAAGTCGGGTATCCACTTTGGGGGGCGGCTGTCGGTTATATATGACACGCTAAGCCCCTTCCTATCCTCCCCCATAACCATGGATGGGGTGAAGGTTTGCCCTTCATACTCCACAACTTGGCCTTTTTGCAGCTTGTTCCAAAATTGCAGGGGTATGCCATGCCCCTTGGCGGCTTCTGCATCAAAACGCCCTTTTCTGTGAATATCTACCCGAAAGGCGAAGGTGGGGCAGTTGTGCAGGGCGGGGGCGGCGGATAGGTGGAAGTTTGTTAGGGGCACCTTAAAGCCCGTAAAACCATCTTTTGGAATTTCTACAAAATTGAGGGCGAAGGGAAGCTCGCCGACGATTACGCAAAGGCTTTTTACAATATGGGCAACGCCTGCGGGTCCGATTATTGTAAGGGCTTGTGTGCGCTCGGAATGGGCGATGGAAAGCAGCAGGCCGGGCAGGCCCGCCACATGGTCGGCGTGGAAATGGGTTAGGCAGATGGCATCGATGGTTTTGTAGCCCCAGCCCAGCTGTTTTTGGGTAACTTGGCTACCCTCGCCACAATCAATTAAAATAAGCCGCCCTTCGTAACGCATTAGAAGGGATGATAGGTGGCGATGGGGCAGGGGCATCATGCCGCCGGTGCCGATTAGGGAGATATCGAGCATTTTTTGTCACCTCGATTTTTAATGTAGGGCGGGGGCATTTTGCACATTTTGCGGGCAGGGGTGGGGCAGTTGGCTATTACATGCTTTGCCCCGCCCTGCGCCCGTGGGTTTCATCTCCCGCAACAACTGCAACTGAAATACCCGGCGTTCGATAAGTTCGTTTGGTATGGCGTAAATTGGTAAATTAGCCCCCCTCGATTGTTAATGCCTGAAATGGCGGATGCCTGTGGTTGCCATGGCAATGCCTGCTTTGTTGCAGGCATCTATGGAAGCCTGGTCGTTTTGGGAGCCGCCGGGTTGGGCTATGGCGGTTATGCCTGCTGCGTTTGCCAGGGCTACACAGTCATCAAAAGGGAAAAAGCCATCGGATGCCATAACTGCACCTTTTAGGGCATCTGCACCGAAAAATTGTATGGCATGGTCCAAGGCCTGTTGGGTTGCCCATAGGCGATTTACCTGCCCGCCTGCAAGCCCCAGGCTTTGCCCGTTTTTAACAATGGCAATGCCATTGGATTTTACATGTTTAGCCAAAACCCAAGCCAGTTGCAAATCTTCCATTTCGGTGGTGGTGGGTTGTTTTTCGGTAACAAAGGTGGGGGTTAGGTTTGCGGCATCATCTGCATCTTGTATTAACAGGCCGCCGCTTACTTTCTTAATATCCAACCCGCCTGTGGATTTGGCGGCGTTAAGGGTAAGCAGGCGGATATTTTTCTTAGCCGTTAAAATTTCCAATGCGGCAGGGGTAAAGGCGGGGGCTATTACAATTTCTACGAAGATTTTGTTTATTTCTGTTGCCACATCCGCATCAACCGGCTGGTTGGCGGCTATAATGCCCCCGAAGATGGAGATTGGGTCTGCATCATGGGCTTTTTGCCATGCCCCCAATAAATTATTGCAGGTGCCAACGCCGCAGGGGGTTGCGTGCTTAACCGCTACAATGGCGGGTTTTGCGCCTAAATCCCTTAGCAGTTCCAATGCGCCATGGGTGTCATTTATATTGTTAAAGGACAATTCCTTACCATGGATTTGTTTGGCGTTTACCAAATCGCTTGCCCCCGGGATAATTTCCCGGTAGTAGGCGGCGTTTTGGTGGGGGTTTTCGCCATATCTTAAGCCCTGCTGTTTTTCGTAGGTTAGGGTTATTGTGTCCGGGAAGGCTTCTGCCCCTGTCAAATTACCCAAATAGCCTGCCACCATGGCATCATAACCCGCTGTGTGGGCGAAGGCCTTTGCGGCAAGCTTAAAGCGCAAATCTGTTGTAGTGGTGCCGCTGTTTTGCTCCAACTCCAACTCCATCCCGGCAATAATGCTGCTATAATCATCCGCATCCACAACAACGGTTACGGCATCGTAATTTTTAGCGGCAGAACGTAACATGGCGGGTCCGCCAATGTCAATATTTTCTATTATTTGTGCCAAATCGTCAGTTTTGCGGATGGTTTGTTTGAAGGGATATAGGTTGACACAAACCAAGTCGATTGTATCGATGCCTGCACTTGCCAAAAAGTCCATATGATGGGGCATATCCCTGCGGGCGAGGATGCCCCCGTGGATGTGGGGGTGCAGGGTTTTTAGGCGGCCATCCAAACATTCGGGAAAGCCTGTGATTTCGGATGCTTCTATTGCCGAAATGCCTGCATCTTGCAAGGTTTTTAATGTGCCGCCCGTGGAAATTATTGTAAAGCCGTGGCGGGTAAGCCCTGCGGCAAAATCTACTACACCTGTTTTATCTGATACGCTTATTAATGCTAATTTTTTCATAGTATTCACCTCTTGGTAATTATACTTCTTTCCCGCTAAAATTGCAACAATAAACTTGTCTTTTTAACTGTCCTGCATAATAAAAAAGGCGGGGGCAGCCGGCTTACGCCTGCGTTGCCCCCGCCTTGCGGTGTTATCTGTTTATGGTTTGTGGTAAAGCTACGCCAAAGGATGGTATATCGATGGTGGGTGGTGTGGTGGGGCGTTGTGGGCGTTGTGGGGTTGGCGTTGTGGGTGGAGCTTCTACTGGTAGCTCCGGTGTTGGTGGTAATTCTGGAGCTGGTTGATAGTCTGGTGCTTCTATTCCCGGGCTTGGCTCACAGTCTGGTGGGGCGATATATGGGGGTGGGGGTGGTGAGCCGCCGCCGGTTGGTGCTGTTACAAAGATGGCGGTTAGGGTTGCGTATTCAACTTCACCTACAAGGAAGGCCGGTAGGTTGATGTTAAATCTGTTGGGGCTTGGTGCGTTGCTTGCCGGGTCTATCAAGGTTATGTCGAAATCCCAACCGGATAGGATGTAGCCTGTGTCTGCTACGGCTGCAAAGGCAAGGTCGGTATCAACAGGTACATAGATGTAGTCATAACCGGCAAGGCTTACATAATCCCCATCTACAACTTGGTAGATTGTACCGCCGCCGATAGTGTCAAGATACAGACGCAATGTTTCGGCTGGTAGTGGGGAGAAGGTGACGGTTACATGATGGTCAAAAGCGATGTTGCGCAGGGTGAAGGTGGGCAAGCCAGCTTCGCCGTTGCCTGCGCCGTTAAATGGTGCTGCGGCTTCGTAAGCACTGCCGCTTAGTGGTTGTGCACCAAATGCCAAGGTCCAATCCTGTACTTGGTAGCCTGCATTTGGCACGCCTACAAACAATACATCCGTGCCAACAGGTACACGTGCGCCGCTGGCGATTTCCACAGGGGTTGTGCCGGAGATGTTGTAAGCACGCATTGTGCCATTATTGCCTGCTGCAAAGGTTACTTTGCGGCCGCCGGTTACTTCTTGTGCAATGGTAAAGTTGGTAAGGATGGATATATTGGAGCCAAAGGTATCAATTGTACCATTGCCCATGCCGTAACCTTCCACAGAGCGCATTTGGAATGTGCCGGCAGGCACGCCGCTTGCGAATGTAACGTTTACAGCAAATTCACCTGTATCCCAATCAATGGCATCTTCGGGAAGATTCATCCAAGTAGTGCCGCCGTTGAAGGTGATTTGGTTAAGGGTGTAGAAATAGTCAAATGGCCAGTCGGTTGGGAAGATGTTGCCGGCAACCGAAGCAATGTAGCGCACATCTTGTGCGATTGCAGTGTTGTGGCCTGCGCTGTTGATTTGGCCGCTGATTACGATAGATTCGTCACCTGGTTCGAAGTAGAAGGTGGTTTCGTCAAATGTGATTGTTGGACGATCCGGGGTTACCACAAAACGGTTATGGGTGCCCATTGGCCCGAAGAATTCGGTAGCCCCTGAACCAACACGTACATACACTTCAAACACACCGGCCGGCAAAATACCTGATTGGGTGTTTATGTTGATAAAGTTGGTTAGGTTAATTGTGCTGTTTACAGGGATTGCGTTATGGCTACCCATACGGGCAAAGGTATTGCCAACACGTGCGTATAAGGCAAAATTTTGTGTGCCTGTTTCTGCAACATTGTCCACAATATGGATGATGGAAGCTGCTGTGTTGGAAGCGGTTACGGCAAGTGGGTTACCGCCGATATGCCTGTGCTCCGGATAAGTATCATCCCAACGGATAAAGTTGGAAACGATTGGGCGGCGCACACCGCTAAGGTTGGGGTTGATGCTGAAACGCTGTGCTGCAGCATCTTGGTTAAAGGCGGCAAATGGCATGGTAATTTGGTGGCCATTGCCATTATCGAAGATGATATTACCTTCAAAATAAGCATTTGCAGCAGCATTTGTGCCGAAAGCTAAGTTAAATGTGAAGGAATTTGCGGTAGATTCTACAAGGTTAAGGGTAACGCCTGTGTGGTTGCCGTTAAAGCTGTGGGTATGCGTCCAAGTGTCGCTGGTGTTGTTGAATGTTACAACCAAATCGCCACTGGTATTTTGGCCGGCTGGTACGATGCCGAAGGATAGGGATGCCATTGTGGCATAATCAAATATCCCGCCTGCAAAATTATCACCGCCGATGGGTGAATAAATTTCGGTTGTTGCGTAGGTGATGCCGGCATGGAAAGCATTTACAGGGTGGATGAAGCCTGCGCCCACATTGTACACACTGTAAAACGCACCGCCATTGGTGTTTTGTACGGCGGCTGATGGTGTGCCGGTTAGCGGGATTGCATTATTCATCATCAAAGCTTTAACTTGATGCGGCTCCAAACTTGGGTTGTTTTGCAACATAAGTGCTGCAATACCTGCTACCGCCGGGGATGCCATGGATGTGCCGCCCATTGTTTGGAAGGCAAAATCATGATGGCCTGCACCGGGTGCCAAGGATGGGTCCACAACAAAGGATGGGATTGCAGAAACAATTCTATCACCCGGTGCTACGATATCGGGCTTTAGATGGGTTGTGTAGCGCACAGGACCACGTGCGGAGAATGTGCTGATATTATCCGGCAACGAAATATATTCCAATGCGATATTTTCAAATGTTAGCGTGCCGCTTTCATAACGGGGGCTAAACAAGCCTGCATAAGCTTGGCGCACGATAAAGTTAGGGATAACGTTTTGGCCGCCAACGCCTGCTGTGGTCATATTAAAAGTTGGGGAGCACAATGCGCCATCTGCAGTTGGTGCACGGTTGTCGATAACCGCCCAGCCTGCTGCGTTTAGGGCAAGTGCCATGGCACGCATTGCTGTAAAGTCAAAACCACGGGTGAAAACTGCCAGCTGACCGGTTAAGTCGCCGCCAAGTTCTGCTTCTATGGCTGCTATGTAAGCATCAAAGGCAGCTGTGCCGGGCATTACGTTTGCATTACGCAAGCCAAGATAGGTATAGTTGGTAAAGCCTTCTAAATAAGCATCGCTAAAACCAAAGGCAATACCTTCTAATTGATGCCAAGCGGGGTCGCCATTTACAAGCATTTCGGTTGTGCCCATGGACAGATGACCAAGGCCGCCACGTTGGCCGGAACCAACAGTGATAGCAAGGGAAGCTGTGCCGGGGGTGCCTACAAGCATGTAATTGTGCGCACCTGCGTTACCGGCAGCAACAACAACGGTTACACCGTCCAAAGATGCCAGGTTCAAAGCGGCAGGGCCGCCACCGAATGGGGATGGATAATCCGCACCCAGGGACAGGTTCATAACATCCATACCATCGGCATGTGCCGCTTCCATACCGGCAATGATGATGGTGAATGGGGTAGAGCCTGAAAGTACACGATAGTGGTATAATGTGGCATATGGAGCAATTGCGGCAACAGTGCCTGCAACGTGGGTACCATGGCTGGTAGCACCTGCGTTTGTAAAGCCGAATTGGTACGGCCTGCGCTCCATAATATCATCAGGATCCACCGGGCCAGATTGTACACCGATGGCGGAAAATTGCGGGATAAAGTTTGTACCACGCTGCCTGCCAAGTGTTGGGCAGAAGGAGTTTTCGAATACAGGATGCCAGTAGTCGATACCGGTATCAAGAACACCAATGCGCAGGCCATAGCCCGGTTGGGTGTTGCCATCGGCGGCAAGCATATTCCAAACTTCTTGAATTTCAAGGGTTTCCAATGTGGTTTCCATGAAATAGTCAATAGCCGGGCGTATGTTGCTTTGTGGGTTTATGTAACCAAGTTCTGTTGCTACAAAATCCATACCAACAGCTTCCAAGGTATTTGCGGATGAGAAGCGTGGGGCAGGGGCAACAGAGTGGACACCTTCAAGAGCTGCCAAAACAGGTATCATGTCCGCTGAAACGGTCATAAACACGCCGTTAAACAGGCTGTGGTGCCAACCATCGATTTGCATGAAGTTGTTTGCGCCAAAGGGCACAACCATGCTGTTTAGGGAGTTTTGGAAGGTTGCGTGGGCTTCTAAAGCTGCTGAAACGTAACCGAAGCTTCTGCCGCCTTGGTGGCCAATTTCGCCTAAAAGGCGCAGGGCAACTGCCGGCGGGGTGTTAAAGGTTACGGCAACTTCCAAAATCTGGTTGGGGTCTCCGGTTAGGGCGTAATGGCCTTCAAAACCAATTGCGCCAAGGGTTGGGGACCATGCCATGGTCAAAATCTCTAAATTTTCTTCTGAATATAGGGTTGGAAGATTGTCAAAGGCATCAGTTGCGGGCCTTTGCTGGGTGTTGGACAAAGCTGATGAAAGCTGTGCCTCGTTAACATTGACATCGAGCGATTCTGCCACGGCGATTGCCGGGCTGAATAAGGAGAGGGACAGGGTTGCGGCAAGCAGACTTGCAAGAACTGGCCTGAATGCCTTTTTGAACTTTTTCATAGAAGTTTCCTCCCTTGCTGGATTTGGCTTAGGTTTGTATCGGAATTACACCAAACCGAATAAATCGTGTGGGGTGCTTGTGATACAAGCCTTTGCTAATAGGGATTGGAAACGCTGATATGTAAGCCGCCTGCGTGTGCACCCGAGGGGGCTTTGTGACCAGCAAATCCAACCTACACCATTGCAAAATGCCAGTAACAATATTGTAACATTAACCTTAAACCCCGTCAAGCATTTTTTTCCATTTTGCAGTGATTCTTTTAGCCATATTCTCGTGCTTAACAGGGGGTATAATGTGCCGGAAATGACCTTGCCCAATGGCCTTGCATGGGAAATGTTACAATATTTTTACAAAAAGGTATTGACATGGGGCAGGGAAAAGCATACAATTAACCTAATCAAATATTAATTTGAAAAAATTTTACTGAAGGGGTTGATGTGTATGAGGAAAACCACAAGGGTTTGGCGGCGGGTGCTGGCCGTTTTTGTGGCGTTTTGTGCTACCATTCAGTTTGGCTCGGTTTTGGCGTTGGGGGATTTTGGTTTTGCCCCGGCGGCTGTCGAAGTCACAGACCAAGAGGGGCTTATTGCGGCTCTTCAGGCAGGAGAGGCAGTTATTGACATAAGGGAGGATTTTGATATCACCCGAGGAATTTTTATAGAGCATCCCGTTACTATAAACGGCAACGGACACACACTAACACTTTTTGTTGGAAGTTCACCCTTTACTGCAATTGCTGATATAAATCTTTACCACCTTTTCTTGGTAAGTGCAAATACCCATTCTACCGGCATTGATTTGTTGTTTGATGGTAGCTTGTATATGCGTGGTGGTGGAATTACAGGGTTTACGGCCAGTGCTATTCGGCTTTTAGGAAGCTCCAACAGCACAACGCCGCACCCGTCACCTTTTGTGGATATGACAAGGGGCATGGCACGCATTGTGTTGTATGATGTGAGCATCGTGGGCAATTCTTCCCCTATTGGCGGGGCTATTTTGGCAGATGTGTTTTATGGCCAACAAGGACATATACATATCATAAATAGTGAAATTGCAGGTAATGTGAGTGATTATGGCCCTTCCCATGGAATAGCCGTGCCTTTTGGGCGCATAAGCGTTGGGCATGTTGGTGATTTGGGTGATGATGTTTTTGCTTTTACCCATGCCAACTTGAAGGTAGTGACAGTGGGTAGCGGAAGTGTTTTTGCGGCCGGATGGGGTAGCGTGGCTAACCCTGCTTATTTTGAAGTTGTGCCAAGCTACATAGTTCGTAATGTTGTGGCAACCCCTTATATCGGGCACGTATTGGAAAGTTTGGAGATTAAAGTAAACGGAGTTGTTCAGAACGAACTTGTTTTGGGCAGTGGTGATGAAGCTTTGATAACGGCTGTGTTTGCCCAAGGTTTTGCCGATGCCAACTTAAATGTTGCAGCCGGGCAGGGCTCTATCGTACTTGGCGAGGTATTGTCGCAGGTTAATGCGGGCACGGCTACGGGCAATGTGCCTGCGGGCTTGCATACCTTTGCTATTATACCGGCGGCGGGCTGGCAGTTGCAAAGCTGGGCTATCACCCATGATGGTGTGGCTTTGGACAGCATACCTGCAAATGTTACCCTTACCCCCAATGGCACATTTGATGTGACAGCAACTTTTACCGAAATACCACCGCCGCCACCTGAGCATAGTGCGGTTAGCTTGCAAGTCGTATCCGGGCAGGGTTCGATTGCGCTTGGCAATGCGCTGGCGCAAGTTAATGTGGGTACGGCAACTGCTAATGTAGCTGTTGGCTCACACACCCTCTCCATTACCCCGGCAGCGGGCTGGCAGTTACAATCTTGGTCTATCGTCCATAATGGGGCTAATTTGACCAATATGCCATCTAACATCACCCTTACGGCAGGCGGCGCGCTTAATGTTACAGCAACTTTTGCTCAAATACAACAACCACCGGATCCGGATCCACCGGCACCACCACCGGGCGGCGGTGGGTTTGTGCCAGCGCCACAGCCACCGCAGCAGGCACCACCAACACCAACCGAGCCGGAGCCAACCCCGCCGGAGCAAGCACCACCAGCACCGGAGCGGGAAATTTGCGCCCATATGTTGTTTGATGATGTGGCTTATGGCACATGGTACCATCCGTATGTGACCATTGTTGCGTTGGAAGGGCTTTTCCACGGAACTGCCTACCGTATATTTGAGCCGCATATACCCATGAGCCGTGCCATGTTTGTGCAGGTGCTTGCTAACCACCAAGGGGTAAACCTTGCCGCTTATGCGGGTACAAACCCTGTGTTTAGTGATGTGGCGGCGGGTGCGTGGTACTTTGCACCTGTGCAGTGGGCTTATGCCAACAATATTGTTTCGGGTATGGGTGATGGCACTTTTGCGCCAAACCAACCCATTACAAGGGAGCAAATGGCGGTTTTGATAGACCTGTATGCCAGCCATTTGGAGATTAGCCTGCCGGTTAACTACATGCGCCATTTTGTTGACCAGCATTTGATAAGCTATTGGGCTGCCCCGTCTGTGGGCATTGTGCAGGCGGCAGGCATTGTGCGCGGCAGGCCTGATGAAACATTTGACCCGCAAGGGCTGGCAACGAGAGCGGAAGTTGCCACTGTGTTTAGCCACTTTTTAAGGATTATTGAGAACCAATAATTAAAAACAAAACCCCTGACAAATGCTTGTCGGGGGTTTTTTAATGGGCGCAGGGCTTGCGCAAAATAATGTAGAATTATATTTTGAAATAACCTACCAACTCCCGTAGCATGGAGGCTTGCTGGTTAAGCTCCTCCGATGCGGCGGCGGTTTCTTCTGATGCGGCAGAATTTGTTTGGGTTATAATTAATTAACTTGCAAACTCCCACAATCCATGCTATAATACTCCTATGGCATATGACACTAAATTTAGAGAAGTTGTCCTTAACCACATCGACAACGGACACACCATAAGAGAAACTG
>Ga0123352_10015466_pt1 | contig 12145 bp, 9 predicted proteins | sample TergutLab28metaG_FD_89700 | JGI IMG/M metagenome (GOLD analysis project Ga0123352, IMG submission 89700) | Labiotermes labralis P1 segment gut microbial communities from Petit-Saut dam, French Guiana - Lab288 P1 | ecosystem: Host-associated > Arthropoda: Insects > Digestive system > Gut ... | reverse complement strand
TTTTTGGAGGCAAACAGGTTTGACACTTCATTGGTTTTTCTTTTGGGGTTACATCAAAATGTGGGGGTGGTGGTGGGGGGGGGGGGGGGGGGCATACTGAGCAACATGCAACATAGCGTATCACTGCAACTGTTGAAGCAAACTCCTTAAATGCTGAGGTGTGTACGGGTTAAAATACCTTATGAGTTAGATATCTGCCATGACACAGGGAGAAACCATTTGGAAATTTGAAGACACGAACAGTCTGAGTTAACATCCATTGTTATATTTTGTTTTTTCAGCACACATAATGGTTAAGAAACTATAGCCTCCCATAACCCTGGAGTGAGTTTCTGGACACACTGTGTATGGGGTATGAGACTACTATCATTGTATTCAAGTTTTCCCCAAGTGAACAATATCAGAGTCCATCACTGACCACGCTTTTCACCAAGGAGTCTGGAGTGATTACTGTCCCTGTGTAGTTCTAATGAAGCACACAAGAGTATTTTACTATCGAGGGGTCTTGAAATTCAAGAAGAGGATTGAGTAATTATATTGAAGCACACTGGAAATCATTAGTTTGAAAAACCTGCCTCAGTCACTCATCAACAAAGGCAAATCAAGTGAAGTGCTGCTGTAGTGCCTCTTAGTTGAAGTTAAATGAATCACACTGCAAAATTCACATTAAAAAAGTGAAACAATGGCGTTCTAGGAAGGCAAAGGCACACACAAACTACTCATATAAATTAGCATTAATTATGCATTATAATTAAAAAATCAGCATTATTATTATTACTTTAATACAATATTAAGTTTTGTGGTATTATACAGCATGTCCACAAAATATGATCTGGGTTGCGAGATATCATGGTTTCATAACCATACACACCTGATGTGAAATGAAGCCTAAATTTGTAACACACTTTAAAGTTTGAATTCCATGTGTGAACCCCTTACAATGTAGCAGGTATCAACAATACAGTCCTTCTTAGTCCAAACTCTAAGGTAATCACAGTGGGTACCATTTTCTCAGATATGCTTAAAAACTTCACAGTTATACCTCTGTAAGAACCCAGTTGAAATTTTCAGGCAAAATGATGCGACTTCATTCCAGCTGCTTTAAATGGGAAGTTTCCAGATTGATGAACAAGGATATGTAGCCAAATTTCATAGGCATACTGACTTAACACTGCTTGATTTCCTTTTTTTGGGCGTACACAAATGTGCAGTTTGTGGAGATGATGGACATGTAGACACTGCTTAAATATCAAAACACAGGATTGTAGTAACTGCTGAAACATGACAATTGCTGCTATGTGTTCGATGTCTCAATTTCTGACTAAGTACATGCGGTGCACACACACAACATCAATAACAGAAATTCTAAGTGCATGTGTTGTCATCTTTATTTTGTTTCATTCAACAATGATATCACATGGTTCCGAAAATATAACACCCAGCAACATCATATTTTGTTGACATACCATACATTCAGTATGTAAAGTATATGGAAGAGATTTTAATGGCTTTCACTACTGGTAGTACAACTGAAGAATCCATTGATGAAATGGCCACAACATGTAGGAAGAAATTAAGTAATAAATGCTGCATTGATAGAATTACTAATTTTTTATACTATTTAGTGAGACTGACAATTGCTAAGATTATATAGTGTAGTGGTAGATGAATGAAATATGAATATGGAGCATTGGTGGAATGATAATGAGAGGGTTACACCGAAGTACTCAAGAGAAAAACACGTCCCCGTGCAATTGTATACACACAAATCCACATCAAATGGCCCAGGCCCCATCAAGGCTGGTGACTAACCACCTGAGCCATGGCACAGCCTTTTGGTTGAATTAAATATTCTAAAATAAATCTGCTGAAGAGTCTGATAGAGTCACTTAGTAAATGGAGATCACTGGGAGGCAGCATGATTCAGTTCTTCCCAGAATTTACTGCCCACATTTAACTATCAACATGGAGAGGAATCACTCTTGACATGCTAACAGACCCTCTGCTAGTCCAGAAAGTCCCTGCATTTTATAGAAACTGGAGGGTCATTACTGTGTTCACAAAATCCTTCCACTGGTCCCTATCCTCAGATACAAGATGAAACTGTACTGTATGAATTGACAAAACATCTGTTACAAAAACACTCAGGACAACAGGCTTTGTTAGAGAACTAAGTAAGCATAAACTGCCCTCTTCAATCACACATGCCTCATGGTTTAAAATTACCAACCAGATATTTTACCCACAAAGTTTCAATTGCTTCTAAGAAAGTCATTAGCAGAAATAACTTCTTAATGGAAGTGATGTATTTTCCATGAGGTAAACACTGAATTTTACACAGAAACCAAAAAAAATTTTGCCCCTTAAAGGGCTCATTTAAAAAAGATATACAGTGAACAAAAAACACTCTCTGTAACACATGTCAACACAGCATCGTAAATATTCACATATTTGACACTGAAACCACTGAAATTCCACAGTAAAAATATGCATTTCATATTACTTCAATTAATGGCCAAATATACACTACTTTCACACCTCTTGATTGTGCAAGTGATTTTCAGAGATGTAATAAAACGTATACAACCTTGGAGCTCATGTGTAACATACAAGAATCCACAATCATTTGTGGATAAATCATTTTGTAATATACACATATATTTGTTTTTAATGTCAAGACAGGTATAAAACACAGATTTTTAATCCAAATACCTACTGTAATTCTCTACTTTAAGAAGTTAAAAAATGAAGCATAATGTTATTAGCAATATCACAAGGGGACATCAATATAATTTTTTTGAACAAAAGTATACAAGTGAAACATGCCTATACTCAGGTCAGGGAAAGAATAAACATGAGTAGAGGAAGTTTATGTTGGCTGCCTGCTCCCTCATGCTACTTACACTGCACATTTCCCCTCTGCAAACACCAATAACAACTAAAGAGTGCAAAAAGAGACAGTGAGAATACAAGGGAAAACTGGTGGGAGTGGGGAAGGCACTCAGAACTAGGCAGACAGAAAAGTATGTGTTCATTCTTTCTTTGACCCAAGTACAGGAGTTCAGATAGAACAGAATGAAAGAAACACAGCTTAACAGAAAGAATGTTAAGACTGTTAATAACATGCCTAACTACATTTAACAGTGATCCACGCACAAGCTGACCTTGCACATAAGCCTCCGTCTGCATCGCTGTTCTGCCTGATAGCCGCACAAGGGGAGGTAGCCATGAGGACCAAAGCAATCTCCTCCTTGAGGCAACATGTTGCAGCACTCTCCTTGCACCAACAGATCTTGATGACTCCCCAAGCCATGACAAATCCGCGAATGACAATCCAACTTCCCAGCACCTCCAAAGTACTGAAGGTCACCTTGGTGGTGATGATGGCGGCGATTTTCAGAGAATGCAGAATCAAATGAGGAAGACATGACATCTTCACGAACAGACGTGGAGGAACAGCAGTGAGCAGGATCATTGTAAAGTGAAGGGTGTAGAGGCTGATGGACGCATTCATGAGAACTTGAACAGCGTAAAAGACTTGTTACTGAATCACAGCAAGAAACACCATGGTTCATGAGAATTTTTGCTGCTTCACTACAGCATGATGTGTTGCTGTAGTGTGGACATTCTACACCCGATGGACTTGCGTGTCTTGCAGGAGAGCGGAATCTTGGAGAATGAAGAATGATTGATGACTGAGATTTCTGATCTCTACTGGCTCTGTTGTGTCCTTGATACCGTCGCCGATCAAGACTTGATGCCTTGTCAAAAGATGCATGTGATTTTAAACCAGAATCATGCCTTGGAGGCTTACGATGAGAAGCTTCACTACTTTCACTAACAAGTTGACGATACTCACATCCATCGGTACCAGAAGCTTGTACTTCACTCTTGTCAATTTCTTTCTCATAGGATGGGGTCATAATCTTCTGGCTTTGCATTATCTGAGGAGGATCATAATCAAGGTGCTGATGATTGTATCTACTACCATCAGATTCTGGGGTGCAGACATCTATGATTCTCTTTTCTGCAGTTACCACATTACTTTTCTTGACAGGCTGCCTTTTTCTGCTGTCTATAACACCTGCTGAATTGCATACCCACTGGAAGTCGTCATCACAACCTGTCGTTGTGAGGTCTGGCATTTGCAAGCAACAGGATCCAAATAAAACAAATGCTTGTTACTCACTACAATTTCTACTAACCTTAAAATTAGTTGTAATAAGAATTAAATACATACAAAACTATTAATTAAACTGTAAAACCTTATTTCCAAATATAACATTACTCAGCTTGGTAGTGAATCCTATGATTTTAAAAAAAGGCATAGATAAGCATTATGCGCTACATGCTTTGCGCTTGAACTCACTGATTTGATGACGTAGTAAGGCCACTGGCTATGTGACACATAAATCTTTGGTCTCATCACAAATTTTGATTAGCATTTTGCAAATTAAATTCAAGAATGGAAATGAATGCAATTCTTGCAGTTCAAAAATCCATTAAAAACTCTGTATATCACTGCCATCCATATGTTTCAAATTACATGCAGATGAGAAAACAAGCTGTATGAAACAGGAGGAGGGAGCACATACTTTACTTACTTACTCCATGGTGCAGAGTCCTTCTTGAGAAGCTAACTGGTTTGCAGTTAGTTAAGAAATTCCCGCATTTCATTGAACCCGAAGGTACATTACCGCACTCACAAGTGTCCGCCGCCTGTCCCTATCCTGGGCCAGCCCAATCCGGTCCATATACCCATATCCCATCTCCTGGAGATCCATCCTAATATTATTCACCCATCTACGCCTAGGTCTCCCCAGTGCACATACTTACTTACACAATATGTGTAAACTTTCTACACAACATCAAGAGTTCTAAATCATGGAAGACAAGACCAAGATTTATCACCAGCCATGGGATATCTAACAACAGGACAGAAGTTCAAAGACACCACCAAATGCATTACCCAATCAAAACACCAAAATGCACCCATCTGATCAATATAAAATTCCATACAAGGCTTATAAAAATTTTCTGTTATGGTTCTGTGACCAGTTTCCTTCCTTTAAGATCTCTGACTTCTACAAATTCTTGATGGAGGAGCAGCGAACCTTCAGTAGGTTGGCAGGATTTGTATGAGGGGCGGATGCGGTCTTCCGCCTCCTCCTCCTCGGATGAGGATGAACTGGAGAAATCAGAGGTGGAGCTGCTCCTATGGCGCGTGGCTGAATCTGAACCTGACCAAGCTGTGCCACTGCACTTGAGGGTTGAATCCTCTTCTTCCTCATCAGGGCTTGACTCATCCCCACCTATACCAAATTCCAAATGATTCTTCACTACGCACCTACACATGCGTATACTTCGACATACAAGCAAGTCTAGAGCACCTTAAGACACAGAGGTTAATCACTTGAAATTTTTGTAAATACTGTGTTTCAGAATTACAAAATGGTTGTGACTTTCTTCAAGGTGATATGTCATGTCCAGTACAGGAATTACGCACCCATGTCCTAACTATTTCATGACTTTTTTAACTGACCCATCCTACATCTTTCACATGCCTGCATAATATTAAATTCAGTATGATATATATATATATATATATATATATATACGGGGATCTGTGAGTCGTGAGAACTCCATTCCACTTTTATTATGTACTGTAATATTTTCAATCTGACCACAACAGCAACTAGTTCATAGGAACTGTGTATAAAAAAATGGTAAGAAGGCAGTGACAAAAAATATCCCAGGAAAAATCAGACCACCCCCAAGAGAATCTCATTCACACAGTCTTGTTCACCACAAATGTACGATGTATCAATCGTAAAATAATACTGGGACCACACAAACAAAAAATATTTTTAATTGTACTGAGAGCCTCTAATACAGTACCTGTACCTTGGAATAAGAACAACCAGTGTCTAATGTTATTTAAATAAGGAAACAGTACTTATTTTTCCAAGGTACAAACAAAATTAAAAAATTTTTTATCATCTAAAGCATGGCATGATGAGTGTTTAATACAAGTTAATCAGAATGTATGCTGTAAATACGATAAAATTATGCATTATATAATAAAAGTATGTTTTCCTAAATAATAATAAAATAAATAACAATAATAATAATACTAATAATAATACATGGCAAACTTAAGTTTCAAAACCCAACACGTGGCATAACAACACATAAGACAGTACCCATAATGTTCAGTGAAGACTTCCAAGTCTCACTATTCTAATAGGTATACTAAACTTTAAAAATGAAAGCCACCAAACACATTAAATAACTTTCCATGAACAACCCTCCACATGACACTTGTATTTACTTACATATGTCACAATTTAAGAAGACTCAATGCAATCAGTACAGCACAGAAATAAAAAAAATGCACTCTCATGTTAAAATTACACCATTATTATGGACTCACAGAAATTCAAACAATATCACAAAAGAGAAGGTATTCTGGAATGTGACGCTGTATAGTTTTGTACCCAGGCACATATCAACCAAACCACACAATACCAAAATGCATGACACCAAACTGTATTAATCAACTCTGTAAGAACCTGAAGTCTAATGTCACAAACAAATAATGTGTACAAACCGAGGCGTACATAGAAAGGAGCTGATGGCTACATGAAATGTTGATGAATGGTGAGTGGTCATTGCCACTTATTCAAAGACACAACAGCCACTGCATATGGGAGAGCAGAACAATGACAAGATGGATGCAAATAGGGCAACAGAATTAGAACCTAGTGGGGGAGTGAAACCTATTTGCAGAAAGATTATTAAGTAACAGCTGGCCAGAAGCCAGAGGTAAGACAAAGAGAGAATTTACTGCCAAGACTATGTGTAATTGCAATGAAAATTCAGGGACATTTTGTAACGAGTGTGCATCGGGTTCACTGACATCACACATCTTTTGATACAGCTAAAAATCTGGATAGACATTCACACAGCCCCCCCCCAAAAAAAAACTCTTGGAAAACATTGCTTGTCAACAAGTTTTGAGAGGTGTTAGGTCAATGGAAACGACACATTCTCCACATCACAGAAGAGTGTGATGTCAAAATTCACTTCCATGAGAACCACACATCTTATGACTACACTGCTCCCAAACTTCCTCTCGCCCCTAGTTTGACATATCATTTCCACTTCCATGACTGGTTTTTCTCCCCACCTTCCCTTCCACAATTTGGCTCACTTCTACCCTGAAGAAGAATGGAATATGCTTCCTTGAAACGTTGATGTCAAACCACACGGCCTTAAAACTTTGACTGCCACAATACAACAGACAAGAGAGTCGCAGCTTACGAGTATGGCACATTTTTAAGCACATTCGTGTATGTGCAGTTCGCAGGGAAAGCTCAGTGGGGCGCTCGAACAGGATTTGGGCCCATATAAAGAAAAAATGTACAGTGAGTTACAGCATTAAGAAAGGCAGCCATTGATAACCACTTTCTTCAGAACAAAAAGGGACAAAACTATTGGCTGTTCCAAACGATGAGTCATTGGACCGTGCATTTTAATATTATTAAACTGTATTTGACTTTATCTTAGTAATTAACCAACTTGATGCACAAGATTTGTTTTACATTAAGTTTATTTCATGCTTCTACATGTTTCAAGCACACATGCCCATCATCAAGAGGTCAAAATTGTATCACACAGCCTCTGGTATCATCACACTGAAAAAAGTGAGTGGTCTAAAATTACTAAAATACATTCTATAGATATAAGCACATAGTAGTAAAATTTATTCACACATAAATTTCACTACTATGTGCTTATATTTAGAGAATGTATTTTAGGAATTTTAGACCACTCACTTGTCTCAGTGTGATGATACCAGAGGCTGTGTGATACAATTTTGACCTCCTGATGATGGACACGTGTGCTCGAAACATGTAGAGGCATGAAATAAACTTAATGTAAAACAAATTTTGTGCATCAAGTTGGTTAATTACTAAGATAAATATACTGAGATGCACGGTCAGCAAAACGTCAAAAAAAGCAATTGGTTTTGTGTAATATACAGTATGTGGAATGAGATAGCACAGTCGGTATAGCAACTCGCTCGCTACGGGCTGGACGGTCCGGAGATCGAATCCCGGTGGGGGGGAACGAGATTTTCCGCACCCGTCCAGACCCAGCCTCCTATACAACCGGTACCGGGTCCTTCCCGGGGGTAAATCGGCCGGGGCGTGGCGCTGACCACCCACCCCCATCTCGCGCCGAGATTAAAGAAAGAATACAGCCACGCTTCCACTCCGCCTCTGGGCCTTCATGGTCTGTTCTAGGTTGAACTTTACTTTTACCTATACTATACTATACTATACTACATATATATATATATATGTTTATATTTATACACACACACACACACACACACACACACACACACACACACACACACATATATATATATATATATATATATATATATATATATATAACTTTAGATGACATTCATACCGGACAAGATAGTAATTAGTTTAGGTAAAACTTCAGTCATTACTGATAAAATAATGGATGCACACTGACAAAAAAAAACCCAGTGTTACAAGTTACACCCAAAGATATGTAAACGGAACTCAACTAATAAATTTTAAATTCTGAAACGATATAGGGCTTTTTTTAGTCAGGCGAGGGCAACGTCCAAAATGCCAACCATGTGTATTATAACAGCCTTACAGCATCGTTAGAATTCTTTAAAAGTGAATCAACGTCTTTAGTTTTTTTCTGACCCTCCAAGCACATGCTGCTACAGCACACATCCTCTGCTGTTCATTATTCACTTACCATCCTATCATTAGACACTATAGTCTGAGCTGCTGGGAGCATCGTTAAATAAAGAGTACATAATATAATCTAATTAATGAGTGCACAAACACAGACGAACACACCTTCATGAACTCCTATGAAATCGCAGTATCACAAACAGGTCAGAGGGGCACCAAACAAATGTGACCTCTAGTGGCTACCTGCTGTCGACTCAACGTACCATGTTCATCATCATGTAGTCTGTCTTATGATAGGTCCAAGCCTCCTTACGACAGGTCTACAGCCTCCTTACGACAGATCCACAGGCTCCTTACTACATGTCCACAGCCTCCTTACGACAGGTCCACAACCTCCTTACAACAGGTCCACAGCCTCCTTACAGCAGGCACACAGCCTCCTTACAACAGGTCCACAGCCTCCTTACAGCAGGTCCAAGCCTCCTTACGACAGGTCCACAGCCTCCTTACGACAGGTCCACAGCCTCCTTACAACAGGTCCACAGCCTCCTTACAGCAGGCACACAGCCTCCTTACAACAGGTCCACAGCCTCCTTACAGCAGTTCCACAGCCTCCTTACAGCAGGCACACAGCCTCCTTACAACAGGTCCACAGCCTCCTTACAGCAGGTCCAAGCCTCCTTACAGCAGGTCCAAGCCTCCTTACGACAGGTCCACAGCCTCCTTACAACAGGTCCACAGCCTCCTTACGACAGGTCCAAACCTCCCTTAAACAGGTCCACAGCCTCTTCCAAAGTCAGTTCTCCGTGAAGGGCAAACTCGTGCTTCCTCTTTCAGTTTCCATTACCTTCTCGTTCCCTAGTAGCTGATTACTTCCTCTTCCTCTTCTTCCCTCCACTTCTATCTTTTCCTCTATCTTTCCTTCAATAACGTGTTTTAGAAGGCAGTTCCTATGCAAGATGCGACCAATGCAGTTAGCCCCTTTTATAGTGTGTTTTCTTTTGGGTAATTCCCCGACCAGTCTTCTATATGATGGATCTTCAAGAAGGGAGGTATCTTCTGTTTGTAGTCTATAGTGTTGAGAATTACAGTAGCATTGCCTTTGTCTGCCGGTAGGATGGTGAGGTTGGTGTTTTTCTTTAGTCTTTAATGCTGCCCTTTCCGTTCTTGTTAAGTTGTCTCTTACCCAAAAGAAAACACACTATATTCAGGACACGGTGAAAGTTTGAAATAAAAAATAGTCCTCCTTTCTTTTTAATGTATGTAGGATGTTCCGTTCCTCCTTGACTTCATGCAATACTCCATTTTTCACACGATCGGTCCAAGCGATCTCCTCTGCCCTTCTCCAGCACCACATTTCAAAACACTTTTTAGAGTAATTGGGAGATCCTATTGGAATGAGAACTGTCTACATTCCTGGCAAACTACTGGGTACTCGCATTCCTAGTTGTAGTTATCACAGGCGCCGAAAAGGTTTCTTTCGGTCTAGCGACATGGCGGATGTTGACAGACGTTACAGGATGTTACATCGCTCAACCATCCATAAACTAACGGGTGGAATAAACTACGGTAAAAATAGAACGACTCCATTTTACTGCAGCACGTTAAGCGGCTACAGGCAACTAAAACTGAAATCAGCGTCACGGTGCTTGTCTTCCGAAGGGTAGTACTGCGGTACTTCCCCACCCAATTATCAGACAGAGGACCTCCCACGCCTACCATCAGTGGTAGGCCTATATAAGGGCCACCGGATAACTTCCACATTCATTAACACAGACGACAGCAACTGTAACGTTTGCCGAAACGTCGGGAAATCATTCCTTACGCGGCCTAATCCAGAAAGCGGACTCAACGCAACAAACGCGTTACGACGTGACACCTTCTACTAATATTCCACCCCGAAGACGAAGGCAGCCGGTTCCTCCGAAACGCTGCAGCCCATAAACTACAAGTCGTTACTGCTTCAGGCGGTCAGTCGCCAGCCGCTCACCGCGGAAGCTCGGGTCCGCACCCCAACCCCCTGTGTCGTTGGCGACCGGTTACCGACGTTTCGAAAATACTAAATTCCTTCTAAAAGTCGGTAACAATCACCCAACGACACGGCGTCGAATCGAATAACCCATGACTCCACAGAAACGTTGTTAGAACCTCAAATCTTGTACGTTACGGGCTACATTACCTTTAATTTAACCCCACACTGTGAAAACAATATATAACAACGCATACCAGGGGTTCTGTGTGGAGGATTGACACGAAGTTCTTATAAACCAGAGTAGATATAGGTAAAGGTAAGTTCATCCTAGAAGAGGCCACAAAGGCCCAGAGGGGGGGGGGGTAGAGGTATAACTCTACTCTTTCCCTAACCTCGGCGCTAGATGGGGTTGGTGGTCAACGCCACGGCCCGGCCGCTTTACCCCTGGGAAAGACCCGGTACCCACTGTACGGGAGGGTGGGTGGGCCCCAGGACCGGTCTAGAAGGGTGCGGAAAATCTTGCCACCCCACCGGAATTCGATCCCCTGACCGTCCAACCGTAGTGAGTCACTATACCGACTGAGCTATCCCGGCCCGACAAACCAGTGTAGTTCTACAATTATAAAGCATTAGTCCTTGGACAGAGCACACGGAACTGCAGGCTGTCTTACAACTTACATTTTGAAAGAGCTTTGGTGACAGGGGCATTGGCCAGGAAAAGGACACTGAGCCACTAACTCTGTCGAGTGTTATGTCCGCCCTCTCAATGAATGCGCGGATTATCTACGCTTTAACATTCCTACGAGATCCACAACGACCCTATTAAATTAGCTTCAAACACATCGGCCCATGCGGCAACACAGGACGCTTTAGACATATACGTCAGTACAGCAGGCAGAATATGGGCTGGACAACCAGGGAATCGGGCTACGATTTTCACTGAGGGCACAGACTTCTTTTAACATCCCGCTGTGATAACATACAAACCACACAGAAATAACCCATCAATAACAACTGAAATTTTATCTTCAGAATTTCTTATCCATTGCGACATATTTCGGCAAACCTGGCAATCTTCAGGTAATTTAAAGTACATACCAACTACATAAGAGGCAGGATATTAGCAGTGCCCAGACTGGTTCTGGGATGAACCCAACGTCTTCATTTATCTCCCCACACCCTCCAACCCGGCGGTCAAGTGCCCGAAGAGTCAAGAAGCTGACCTTCACTTCCATACATACAGTAAAAAGACTAAGAATGCGCGGAATTACACTTCACGCCCTCCTGGCTTGCTGTTTAAGCACAACTTACAGGATTATTCCAATGATAACCTACATTGCTCCAATCCAGTACATCGGTATCTCCGTTTTAATAATTTGGTATTAACGGTACTGTTTATATATATGTTTATATATATATATAT
>Ga0123352_10015464_pt1 | contig 12146 bp, 8 predicted proteins | sample TergutLab28metaG_FD_89700 | JGI IMG/M metagenome (GOLD analysis project Ga0123352, IMG submission 89700) | Labiotermes labralis P1 segment gut microbial communities from Petit-Saut dam, French Guiana - Lab288 P1 | ecosystem: Host-associated > Arthropoda: Insects > Digestive system > Gut ... | reverse complement strand
TTTAATAGAACAACACTCCAAGCTTTTGCCACATATCTTACAGGTGCTCTATATGTGCACCCTTTGTGATTCTACAAACATCAACACGATAATCGAGTTCGTTCCGCATGTCAGAGGTGATGGTTTCAATGGCGGTTCTGATTCGTACCCTCAGTTCCGGGATACACACGCACCATGTGTCTTGAAACTGTGCATACCACTTTCGAATGGAATTGTCAGATGGTAGTTGTTTCGGGAATTTGGTGCGGAATTTCCGCTGGATAATTGTACCCCGACAATCATTTTGAATAATTCTGTATATATAATTAACCATTGTCGCCTACCTGAAGATGGTCGAAAAGGGCTGAAACATGCAGGAAGCTTCCTATATTACTGCATACTTTTGTATCTAATTATTGCACAGTTGTTGGATTAAGCGTTGTGAAATTTCCTTACTGTACCGAACACGGATAATATTAAAATCGTGGCACTATTCCTCTAGAAATATGCCTGTACGATGTTTGTGGTGAATATATAAGGCAAATAGCACAGTACGTTCGTTTGGTTAGTGTTTACTGATAATTATGACGAAGTATGCTTCTTCTGAAACGTCGGTAGGTTTACAGCAGCTGACGCTGCGTAACATACAAGAAGATCTGCCCCTTTACATATGCATGCAGTCGACAGTTAATATCAATCAACTTGTTCTACGTTTTACGAGAAATTGCAGCTACAATTTTGGGTGCGTGTTTTATATCTCTCTGTATTCTACACGCCTAGTGTAGTCTTTGTGACAGAGCCTACTAAGGGATCTAGATGCATAATAGACTGAACGACTAAAAATTTCCTTTATGCTTATTCCACAGTTAATTTATTTCTTCTTCCTGTTAACATTGCCCTTCGGAAATTACCTTGTTTTAAATGACCACTGTCATATTAAGACGAAAGTTGCTCAATTATCATTAGCAGATAATTGAACTCATCTTTTAATTAATTGTCAGTATCGTGACCGTTACAGGAAAAAATGTTTTAAATTCATCCTAACATCAAATATTAAATAACTTATGTTGTATTTAATACTGGTGGATGCTTTCAGATTTGCAGTTGCTATACTCAATAGCAGTTTTTAGCCCCTTAGCAACTTAATAGAAGTTCATAATGCAAAAAAAAAATCAATTTTTATAGTATTAAGAGTCGTATGGGTCTACAGATTTGTTATTTCATCATCAAATTCCCATAATAAAATAATTATCTAAGAATCTCTTACTGCAATAAGCATGACGAAATAACACATCACAGCTAAGAAACTATCTCTTGAGGACGAATCAGTACCGGTACGTGATTATCTTATTACAATAGACAGAGAATTGTCATGCTCGCAATTAACCGGTACAATGACAAGGATCACATTAATGCTGTTGACCTTTAGTTGCTTCTTTCTTTTTCTCAGAAAAATTTATTTTACAAGAGCATCTTAAGGTAACCAATCACTATACATTATTTACATTAGAAAAAAGAGCCACGGTTCACTTCTTTGGTATACAGTCTAGTTCTTTGTACAACAGAACTGGCGAGCTGTAAGATATTTTTAGACCATTTGAAATGCAGCGGAAGTTGATAAAAGGCCATAATTAATTCTTACTATCTGCGAGGAAAACAACAGTCTTTCTACAGTCGCTGCTATTGCTTTCTTAATAAACACCGATGATAGTAATGCAGCTGCTAAAAACACCGAAGTCTCAAGGGAAATAGGATGTTACAAGAAAATCTTTAGCTGTTGAAATTCATCTGTTCCTAAGCTGCCGGTTGCTTTGCTGCACCCACGATGTAAGGCGTAGCAGCGCGTTTAAAATTACATTATACGAGTATAATGTACACTGTCAGAGCAAGATGCGCCGCTTTAGTGATACGGCAGCCGGAAAACTATTTTCGGAATTCACTGTGACTCTGCCTTCCGCAAATATGAATCTCGCATTGCGACAGGTAAATGTGTAATTATCACGAGGTTCTCAAATTACAGCTCTCGGAGCCTGCATACTGGGAAGCGTCAAAATTGACACCTACTTTGTCGAGGTTTCGCTACGTTTAGACTCTGGTCTTCTGGGTTGTTACACCACTACTGTGGCAGTTGGCTACTGAAGTCTCGAAGAGACTGCTACCGACATGTTAAGATTAGTGGAGAATATGCAGCCTGTACATTTCTTAGATCCCGGTGGGGACGAGATTTTCCACCCGTCCAGACCGGCCCTGGGGCCCACACAGCCTCCTGTACAATGGGTACTGAGTCTTTCCCGGGGGTAGAGTGCGGCCGGGGCGTGCTGCTGACCACTCACCCCTTCTAGTGCCGCGGTCAGGGTAGAGTAGAGCTATACCTCTACCCACCCTATGGGCCACACCGGGCCTGTAACGGGATCACTTTACCTTTTTACCTTTACACTTCTTAGAAACTTGGTAACCGCCAGACTACACGATGTCATAAAAACATGATGAGAGTAAGACGGTATTGTCCTTCTCTAGAAGGGTAAGTGTCGTGATTGAATAAGCTCATATTGACAACAGACTGAAAGAATAATTGACTAATGAATTAATTAACTGCATGGAGCAGAGTCACCAGCTAGGCAAGAACTTCCCAGTATTTTATGAGGCCCGAGGTCCCAGTACCGCATTTACAAGAGCCTGCCATCTGGTTCTTGAAGTTCTGACGGCAGCAGAATTCAGTAAAATCTTCGCAGTCTGACAGCCGCGTCAGGTAATCTGATACAGCTGTCAGCACGCGAAGATTTTATTGACCCCGTCACTTGTTCGTGTCCTGAGCCATATTAAACCCGTCAACACCTATATCCCACTTTTTTAAAGATAAATTTAAATATTATCCTCCCATCTACTCCTAGGTCTTCCAAGTGGTTTTTTCCCTCAAATTTCCCTACCAAAACTAGTTATGTAGCTCTCTTTTCGCATTCGTGCTACATGCTCCACACATCTCAATTTTCTTTTCACATCCATGAAGCCTCTAATATTTAAAGTAAGTCTAATTCTTTCTTTGAGCTCATAAAATTTCAGCTGTCCTGATCCAGGTTTCAGTGTCTTTGAATTGGGGTCTATATCATCCATTGAAACCCATGTTTTGGGGGTTTGTGTCATCCAATGAAAACCATGTTTTTGGGGTCTATATCATCCATTGAAACTCGTGTTTTTGGGGTCTATGTCATCCATTGAAACCCGTGTTTTTGGGGTCTATGCCATCCATTGAACCCGTGTTTTGGGGTCTATATCATCCATTGAAACTCGTGTTTTTGGGGTCTTTGTCATCCATTGAAACCCATGTTTTTGGGGTCTATGCCATCCATTGAACCCGTGTTTTTGGGGTCTTTGTCATCCATTGAAACCCATGTTTTTGGGGTCTATGCCATCCATTGAACCCATGTTTTTGGGGTCTATATCATCCATTGAAACTCGTGTTTTTGGGGTCTATGTCATCCATTGAAACCCGTATTTTTTGGGTCTATATCATCCATTGAAACTCGTGTTTTTGGGGTCTATGTCATCCATTGAAACCCGTATTTTTTGGGTCTATGTCATCCATTGAACCCGTGTTCTGGGGCGACATGCCCTGACCGTGTTGCGAACAACACGGTCACGTAAAGGTAAACGCCAGGTTGTCTCCGTGCTTCTGTAAAGGCCGAGCCGTGGGAAGTGTACAGACTTAACATAGACGTTTAGCGACACGCATTCTTCATCTTTACCCTAGTTGAGTCTAGCGGTTAGGTCCAGGTTCCGTCACTCTTAACTCCGGGAGAAACGCCATTATTACCCAATGGAAGGGTATGTGGCTCAATGGAAACCAGAACCAATCTGTTGCACTTAGGATGAAGAAAACCTCTGAACCCACTGGGATTCGAATAAAGATCCCCCACCCATCTACGTACCTCCTAGCCCGGTCACCATACTAGAGAATCCTGTCTTCCCGTATCACCAACACATACTTCATTTTCATAACGATCTCATGAACCTAATCAAGCTGAAAGCCTAGCTGTACGATTTCCTTTCGGGTCTTCGTCTGCAAACTTCCAACATTTTCCCTGAACTGGGTGGCCACTGGATTATTGGAGTGCCACTCCCTACAGCAGCGAGCTTCGAAACGTTCCCCTCTCTCTCTCTCTCCCACACCTCCGTCGCCACATCAGATTGAATGCTGTAGACATTATCTGGATTGAGTTTACTTACGCTCGTTGGGCCCCGCACAAATTGCCCTCGGGGTGGCCTAAAAACACTCCAACACCCAACCCCTTACAGAACAATGTACGCGATGTTGTGAAAGAAGGGAGGACCTGACAAATGAAGAATTCAACACGCACAAACATTTTGGTACACTTGGGATAAAATAAAAGAAGTACAGTCTTTCTTTCGTTTGCATTGAGAATCAACAGTATCAACAGTATCAACAGTATCAACAGTGTCTTCGGTTTGTTGCCAAAGTAGTTTACGAAAATATTTGAACTATTCAGATTTCAGTGGTGGTTACAAAGTGTAATAAAATTATAACCCTTTTTTTAACAGCAACTTAGAGGTTTTATAATTTTCTTCCTCAAGACCGTTCTTAATGTCACTGACATTTTGGCCAAAGATAGAAAGATGCTGTCGAAAAATTATTATTCCTATTCGGTATTCGGGACAGCCTTATTTCAAATTTCGGCTTCGAAACTGGCTGTCCTTAATTAAGCATTTCTTAGTTTTCCTTGGTCCATCCTGGCAAATTCAAAAAAATAAGCCTACTTTTAAATTAAGCCACAACGGCTTTCTTATTCATCATTTCTAATTCAATAGTCATTAATTACAATGAAGTCATCAGAGCTCGTATTGTGTAATTTGGTTTGTGAAGGCGCCGTTAAATACCTGTGCTTTTTATATAGAGAAAATACAAATTTTAAGGTTATATCGTGCTTGTTGAAATTTTATTAGATAAAACTGTTTTGAATTACGCTAAATAATTTAATTCCTACCTCAAAGAGAACACAATGTGTCAGCATTGTAGAAATCAAACGATTAATGTCACAAAACCAAGTAACTTGATTTTGTTAAATTAAATAAAACACACAAACTATATTAGAAAAGCGAAAAAGTTTTTAATGTTGAACTTTGTGACACATGACGTACTGAGAATGAGAGTCTTAAATAAGTAAATGAATTTGCAGATGAAATTCAGGGTATTTATCCCAGCACGCAACTTTAGGAATTTGAGACCAATCAGTAACCGGCATATAACACAAAGTTCAGAATTTTGGAAGCGCTTTTCACTTCTTCAGAAAATTGTAACTCTGATTTACTTAAGTGGCTAAGTGACTTGCCGGCCTATTTAGAGACAGCCTTTCGCGATAACAAACTTTATTATTATTATTATTATTATTATTATTTTAACCTTAAATTTTGTTATCGTTTAATAGAACTTTGCACTTACCACACAGAAAGGAGGTAGATTAAGTTGAATTTGACGTGTATATATATATATATATATATATATATATATATTTGACAGTGATACTTCAGTATACACTTAATGGTTTTATACGACTAGTGATGTTTGATGGAAGTCATAAAGAATCTGTAGGCGTGGCATTAAGAAAATATGTTCTGGGAATGTTACTTATTCTTAGTAGTGCAAAAACAACAGCAGCAACGTAACGCATCCTGTGGAACGAGATCAAGGAATTGTGCTGCATAACGAATTAAATAGTAGCAGGGAGGAACGGTTCTTGGTATTTTTTAGAAGTTATTGCCCTCTTTGAAGGACTGGACGGAACGTGCAATCGGAGCAGTCAGTATATTGCCAGTGATTCTGGCCGGAAATGTTTCGGACACAAGTCAGCAAATTCACCGCTTCTAGAAATTTCTCTGTCTTTGGTTTTCTGTTCTTTTCCTTACTCGGTTGGGAAATAATTAAAATATCTCTGTTAGTATCGGGCAGTCAAGTCTCAGAACACAAGATAACATTAAGTACAATTTAGGGTAATAACTATGTTATTTATTTTTTAAAAGGCCTTTCTAAATTGCTGAGCATCACAAAGCCAACAAAATTTTGGGGGTGGATAAATTTTAATATACTCCAGTGTTTCTCAAAGTGCAGATTTGTCCAAGAAAGATTTTTATATAGGTTTTATTAAGTATGTTTATCTCTTCTGTATGACATTCCAATTCTGCGACGACGCCTAAAATTAATTTAGACACGGTCTTGGACGGAAAGGCGCATATAAATCGACACATTATCCTTCCAAACTAAATTTTTCGAGCCCACTTAACATCATCGTCGATATGTTCGCCGTCACCATCACCTCCATCATCACGAGTCATCACCTATCATCACAGTAGCTTGCAATTCTTGACCCAACTTAAAATATTGAGCTTATAATTTATTACTTTATCTTTTAGTGTTTTTACGTTACGTGCCACTGCGTATAGACCTCTATTTAAAATGTTCTACGTGAGTGTATTTTAGTCTGTGTTTGTGAAGGAATATGCAATGTGGAGCCTTTGATGAGATTAGCCATATCCGTGCGGAGCCTAAACTCCATAAATTGCAGTATCCAATCGGCCACGAATCCTCCTACCAGAAGGATACTAAAGGAAGTGAACTCCGGTGGAGAAGGTGAAATTCTGTAGCCGGAAGTCGATTTGGATTTTCACAGTATTACAGAATGAACACGAAACTTTCCGAGATTTTGAGGGAAAATTAGCAATAAATTACAGTCATTAAATTTGTTAGAATGATTGTTAGTAATCTACGTAAGATGACACTGTACTGCGTCGACATTCGTTAAGTATGTAAGCTGCCTCAGAGACAATCTACTGTATGTCAAGATCCAGTTTCGCTTATGTACACAACTCTTCTACAAAGAACTGTCTATATTTTACTAGTTAATTCTAGTACGCCAAGAATAAGATATTAATTATGTGTAAAAATAACAATGCAATATTGTTTGATACTTCTCCCCGCCTGTTATCCCTTGTTGATTGAAGCATGTAGGATAACTCAGTGTTATAATTTGATATAAGCTTATTTAATGTTCTGTTGACAGTGCATCGTGATATATCCTTGTAGTAAGAACCAACAGGATGTACTGTTTACTTGCAATTTATTTCAATAATTAACCTCTACATGTTTCGAGCAGGCTTACTGCTCATCATCAGGAGGTACTTCTTTGTTTATACAGCAATTGGTGTATGTCATGCGTTTATGTTGACTGTATACGCAGATTTTGATGTTTTGTTGACCGTGCATCTCAGTATATTTATCTCAGTATTTAACCAACTTGATGCACAAAATTTGTTTCACAATAAGTCTTATTTCAAGCCTCTACATGTTTCGAGCACATGTGCTCATCATCAGGAGGTCAAAATTGCATTACACAGCGTCTGGTATCATCACACCGATAGGTTGCCGTCTCGTGCACGAGACGGCCAACTTTTGTGCATCAAGTTGGTTAAATACTGAGATAAATATACTGAGCTGCACGGTCAACAAAACGTCGAAATCTGCGTATACAGTCAACATAAACTCATGACAATTACCAATTGCTGTATAAACAGAACAGTACCTCCTGATGATGAGCAGTAAGCCTGCTTGAAACATGTAGAGGTTAATTATTGAAATAAATTACAAGTAAACAGTGCATCCTGTTGGTTTTTATTGTATGGATGATATAAGCATCTAAGGAAGAACACTGTGCATTTTGTTAGCTTGCTATTCTTTGCCAACTACTTCACCAAGTTTGACCTGTTACTTTTCTGACAATCATAATATTTTTCGCACTTTAACACAAATTATGTTCCTTTCAAATTCCGTCTTGATATTACCCTCATATGTCAGCATTACAAATTACTGTAATGTCTGAAATGACCGCATTTCCCTTGCTTACTTGTTTGCAGCTTTTACAAGTCTGGTGTTGTGATCCACTCTGCGCCCTTGTAAAACCAAATATTTTAACAGCAAACAAACTACGTACCTGCTCAATGTTATATAAATCCCTAAAATATTATATTATCCTTATAAACTCTTATATTCTTCAGAAAGAATTTTTAATTTTCAAGGAGGCAGATCCCCAGAAGTAGTGAAGAAATATTCCGCTCCTTTCGGGTTTGTCATCAGATTGCGTAATCCCAGTCATAATCTCAGTCGTGTTTAACCATTAAAAAATTCAACGTAATCTGCTTTACATAAAGAATCGGTCCGTATCGCGCTGTAAACACTTTCCGCCAAGGTTATAAAAAACCAAACAGTTAATGATGCATAAAACAAAAGTCACTGTCTGTTCTGAGAGGCATACAAAACACTCAACGCAAAGCGAGCACCATGTAGAATTTTTGAACTTTCAACCTGGTGGAACGTAAAGAAACCGCTAAGCTTGGAAAGGTTAATACGTCTAACTGTAACCCTGAAATTTGTGCATTCGGAAAACTCTGACTGCAGGTTCAGCATTTAAGTATGCACTATAGTGAGTTAAACTACTTCTGCTTCCATCAATACTTTGAAAACTGTAACAGAGTTTTTTAATAATGAAACTTACTTTCTGATGATCATTTTCCAGTTTAGCTTAACAAAGTAACCACCTGAGTCATCCAGCAGGGCAATTGAAATCTAGTGAAAATAAACCCACCAGGATCTTTTTTCTTTAATCTTCTTTCTTTCCTGCTTTTAACTAGAAGAGATTATACCCTTTTCCTATAATGTGCTATATCGGGTGTCGGCTCGATTAGTTTTAATGAAAACGAACAAGTGAATAACATTCCGCGAACGTTACGTCTCCATGGTAACATGAAATAGCATAGCCTACATCCCAGCACGATTCACGACTCTCTCCCGGTGTGCGATCAGTAGGAACGGAAACACCCAACACCCTTTCTCACCCTCTTGGCATGGCACAGTTTTAATTTAGCTAACCCACTCCTCCGTCTCCACCCTCTATGTCAAGAGGGCCAATTCGTTCCAGTAAGAAGAGCTCATTCGAAATTTCCAAAAGTTGATTGAGTACGCTCCAAAAACACCCGAGACCATCAAACTTGGAGGCGTTTAATGTCATGAGGCATCCGAAAGGAATTGAAATAAGAGGGGTAGGAAATCAAGGGTGAAACTGAAATGGATGTATGGAGTCAATTTGAAGGAACGCGGTACATAGCCTGGCATCCAGCAGCTTGCAGACAAGACGGAAACATGTTCCGGTGTCGTGTGTTGTGATTGTAAAAGGTGGGGGATGGAACTTTACAGGAAGAAATGGTAGAGCCTTGTTGAAATTAAGCAGTGTGATACGGAAAGCGTGCCAAATTTGAACATCCTTAAATTTTGGAGTGTTAGTTACACCCATTAGTGACGGTCTAAAGAATTGATTGTGTCCTTCCGCTGGCGATATAATTGTTCGATAGAGTAAATTTCTGTTGTGTGTTTGGAATACATAATATCGAGCATCAGTGGGTTTATTATTACTATTATTATTGTTGTTGTTGTTAATTTCTGTTACATTTACTATCATTCATATGCATCATGTACCAATAATGATTTCAATATCCCTCAAAATATTGACACCATAAGGAATGTCGAATTCATGAATCTACGTACCTGCTTCTTTCCGGGTGGAGTTTTAATATTTGTCGAACGTTTAAAGATAAAAAATAAACAATTATTTGTTTCTGAAATTGTAGTCGAATTATTCTATCAAATTTAAATTTTATAAAGTCTTATGGGTATTCGGAAATGCCCACTGGTATGCTATTTTATTCCCAAATTCTTCATCCCTAGTGTGATTAAACATGCACGTACTGCCAAACTGGTTAACTTGCTGAAGGGCAGACATTAGCTGATTACTTAGCTGCCTGTCCGAGGGTAACTGGTCTGCTGACTGGCTGTTTATTAGCTGTATCCTCACTCTCTGACTCATTCACTCACTCACTCACTCACTCACTCACTCACTCACTCACGTCTTCACCCATGGAAGCCCAAGTTTTTACCATTAACACTTTAATTATTCAATGATTATTGAATGATACGTAGCTAAGGTGATTCAGTTCCCGCCCTTTAGGAAAGTACAATTTTTGCAGTAGAAGTAACTGCAGCCTATTGAAGCTTGCTGTCTCATTTTAAGATTAAGTTGTTTTAGTTCATGTGACAGTGCACATCTGAACGGCTTTCCGGCAAATAGTGACCACAGAACACAAAGAAACTGCTATGGCATGCTCACTGCCGCTTCTGTTTGTAGAATGCAAAATTCCGTTAGCCATAGCGAAGTGTATCTGGAGCTTATTGGACGTTGTTCAAAATGTTACAGCATTGGAAAATTTATTGTATTAAAAATGCAAAACTGGCGAAGTAGGTATGACTTAGCAATGAGGCGCGTTCGCATAGCCATTGTTACCGTGGGAAAGCAATAAGTATTACATATTCTGAATTTGTGTCTGTAGCCTTATTTACCCAACATGCGCTTGGCATGCATATTGTTATCTGTGGTCTGTGTGTCTCTACCATAATTGTTCTCATTATTCCATAAAAGGTATCAGTTTCGAAAAAATATTATTGTGTATTTTGTTTTTTCTCTGCAAATTTCGCCTGAAACATTCCTCAATCTAAGAAGAATTCAGCGATGTATTATCAGAAATGTGCTTATGTTCTCATTTAAAGTACCCGCTGTTTCTCTCAGATATTAATGACATTTGAATTTTCTCGACAAATTTTCGAAAAGTCTTCAAATATCAAATTAAATGAAAATATTTTCAGTGGGACCCTAGTTGTTCCACGCGGAAGGACAGACATGATAAAGCTAATAGTAACTTTCACAGTAACTGGAATGATCCTATTTGCACATACGTTAATTTGACATCGTCCAAATCAGGCATGATCTATCCTAATACTTAAACAATGGGTTTTAAATTAAAATATATTAAGTTGTTTCGATGTCTTGATAAGAACAGTAGAAAATACGTTTCATAAAGATAAGTACAGTAGAAAATACGTTTCATAAAGATAAGTACAGTTGAAAATACGTTTCATAAAGACAAGTTCAGTAGGAAATACGTTTCATACAGATAAGTACGGTAGAAAATACGTTTCACAAAGATAAGTACAGTAGAAAATATGTTCCATAAAGATAAGTACAGTAGAAAATACGTTTCATAAATATAAGTACAGTAGAAAATAAGTTTCATAAATATAAGTACAGTAGAAAATAAGTTTCATAAAGATAAGTACAGTAGAAAATATGTTTCATAAATATAAGTAGAGTAGAAAATACGTTTCATAAAGATAAGCACAGTAGAAAATACGTTTCATAAAGATGAATGCGGTAGAAAATACGTTTCATAAAGATAAGCACAGTACAAAATACGTTCCATAAAGATAAGTACAGTAGAAAATACGTTTCATAAAGATAAGTACAGTAGAAAATATGTTTCATAAAGATAAGTAGAGTAGAAAATATGTTTCATAAAGATAAGTACAGTAGAATATAGTTTCATAAAGATAAGTACAGTGGAAAATACGTTTCATAAAGATAAGTGCAGTAGAAAATACATTCATAAAAATAAGTACAGTAGAAAATACGTTTCATAAAGATAAGTACAGTAGAAAATAGTTTCATAAAAGATAAGTACAGTAGAAAATATGTTTCATAAAGATAAGTACAGTAGAAAATAGTTTCATAAAGATAAGTACAGTAGAAAATACGTTTCATAAAGATAAGTACAGTAGAAAATAATTTCATAAAGATAAGTACAGTAGAAATACGTTTCATAAAGCTACACTTGTCCATAGGCACGTCGTGGAAGCGGTGGAGTGAACGAAGTCCACAGCTCCTCTCCCTCTAAATTCGGCTCTAGTCATACATGAATGATCAGATTAAAGTTCCGGTCGCTTTAACCGCGGACAAACCCTGCTCTACTCATTAAATAGAAAACTCTTTGTGTTCCAGAGCCATTTTGGATCGCTTCGGATTAGAGAAAATCTTGATCCATACCAGGAATAAAATCATAGTTTACTGATCGACGCTAAACGGTCTTAATAAATTTGAATACAAAAACAAAAGAGGACAACCCCCCCCCCCCCCTTTTATGTAAACAGCTCTCTTCCCTCCTGTTTTCCTTTCCAGTCTTTTCGGTGGTTCCAAACATTTCTATTTACCGTTACCCCCCTC
>Ga0123352_10015463_pt1 | contig 12146 bp, 11 predicted proteins | sample TergutLab28metaG_FD_89700 | JGI IMG/M metagenome (GOLD analysis project Ga0123352, IMG submission 89700) | Labiotermes labralis P1 segment gut microbial communities from Petit-Saut dam, French Guiana - Lab288 P1 | ecosystem: Host-associated > Arthropoda: Insects > Digestive system > Gut ... | reverse complement strand
GAAGCATGTAGTGGCAACTTGGAATGTTGGGAACCGTCTCAGCATTTGCTTATAGACACAGGGAAACCAAGAAAAACCTGTGTCGAGGTGGCCGGTCGCAGGACCTTCCGAGTACTGACTTCTCGCCAGTAGTCCAGCATCTAAAGTAAAACAACAGCAATACACACACAGTACAGCAAACTTAACTGCCAATACATCGTCAGACACCGGTAACACGCACGCGCGAAAGCACCACCAGTATAAATACTTACTTATACTAAAATCTTACAGTTGACGTAATATATATATATATATATATAATATATATAAATTCCATTTTTATCAATTATTTGTACCACTAGTTCATAAACAATAAGCCAGGGGGAAAAAGCGCAGTAATGAACACAAACAAACTAACTAACTAACTAACTAACTAACTCCACATAGCAGAGTCCTTCTTGAGAAGCTAACCGGTCCTCAGCTAGTCCAGAAATTCCCCGCATTTTGTGGAACCCGAAGGCTCATTACCGCATTCACAAGTGCCCGCCACCTGTACCTATCCTGAGCCAGCTCGATCCAGTCCATACCCCCACATCCAAATTCCTGAAGATCGATCTTAATATCCTCCCATCTACGCCTAGGTCTCCCAAGTGGTCTCTTTCCCTCAGGTTTCCCCCACCAAAACCCTGTACACGCCTCTCCTCTCCCCCATACGTGCTACATTCCCTTCCCATCTCATTCTTCTCGATTTTATCACCCGAACAATATTGGGTGAGCAGTACAGATCATTAAACTCCTCATTATGTAGTTTTCTCCACTCCCCTGTCACCTCATCCCTCTTAGACCCAAATATTCTCCTCAGCATCCTATTCTCAAAACACCCTCAGGCTACGTTCCTCCCTCAACGAGATAGACCAAGTTTCACACCCATACCAAACAACAGGCAAAATTATAGTTCTGTATATCTTGATCTTTATATCTTTGGATATCAAACTGGCACACAAAAGACTGTACACCGGATGACAACAAGCATTCCTGACTTCAGTCTGTCAAGAGCGCGACGCGGACGGTTCAAATCGCGCTGTTCCGATTCTGAACGCAACGTGTTCAAATTCCTTGCACAATACAACACTCGTCTTTATCACACTGCGGTTGATGACGTCTGCAAGGAACAAGAAAAAGGACCAGCTTACTTTTAAATGGAGCCCAAATAAAAGCATCAAAACAGGCCGCTCGGCGGCGGTGCGGCACAAAGACACAAAATCACTGCCATAATCACCAGGGCCGTATAGTCGCTGGGCGCTGCAAGTGGGAACCCGTGACATCCGCTCACATGCGGTTCAAAGTGCGGCCGGAGATAACCGGGAGGATTTCAATATACTTTCAGCCTCTCCATGCGGGCTGAAAGTGCAGGGAAGATCGTCAGCATTCTCAAAGGTAATCGATGCAAATAAGAAATTTTTGAAAGTACGAATTACGCCGAGGTCAGAGGCACGTGACTATGCCGGTGGTTTCGGTGAGTTGTTAGTACCTCGCCCAACTCCCAAGCTGGAAGACCATCGCTTGTCGGCTGTCCGCGACTGCCCTTCATATTGGAGGCCATTCATCCGCAACCCGAGGACGCGCGATGCCGAGGTGAAAGGGACAAGTGGCGGGCACTTGTGAATGCGGTGATGAACCGTCGGGTTCCATAAAATGTGGGGAATTTCTTGACTGGCTGAGGACCGGTCAGCTTCTGAAGAAGGGCTGTGCTGTATGGAGTGAGTGAGTGAGTGGGTGAGTGAGGGAGTGAGTGGGCGAGTGTGAGGGAGTGAGTGGGTGAGTGTGAGGGAGTGAGTGAGTGGGTGAGGGAGGGAGTGGGCGAGTGTGAGCGAGAGGGAGTGGGCGAGTGTGTGAGGTAGGGAGTGGGCGAGTGTGTGAAGGAGTGAGTGGGTAAGTGTGTGAGGGAGTGAGTGGGTGAGGGAGTAAGGGTGTGAGGGAGAGAGTGGGTGAGGGAGTGAGTGTGTGTGTGAGTGAGTGGGTGAGGGAGTGAGTGTGTGGATGAGTGTGAGCGAGTGAGTGTGTGGATGAGTGTGAGCGAGTGAGTGGGTGGTGAGTGAGCGAGGGAGTGGGCGAGTGAGTGAGTGTAGGAGTGAGTGTAGGAGTGAGTGTAGGAGTGAGGGAGTGGGTGAGTGAGTGAGGGAGTGGGTGAGTGAGTGAGAGGGTGAGTGAGGGAGTGAATGGGTGAGTGAGGGAGCGAGGGAATGAGTGGGTAAGTGAGGGAGTGAATGGGTGAGTGAGGGAGCGAGGGAGTGAGTGGGTAAGTGAGGGAGTGAGTGAGGGATTAAGTGAGCGAGGGAGTGAGTGAGAGAGTGGGTGAGAGAGCGAGGGAGTGAGTGGGTGAGTGAGCGAGGGAGTTGATGAGGGAGCGAGGGAGTAAGTGGGTGAGTGAGTGAATGAGGGAGTAGGTGAGTGAGGGAGTAAGTAAGTAAATAAGTAGGTTGTAAGTAAATACGTAACTAAGTAGGCAAGTAACGAAGTAAGTCAGTAAGTAAGTAGATAACTAGGTAAGTACATACATATGTAAGTAAATAATTAATTAGGTAAGTAACTAAGAAAGCAAGTATACAAGCAAGCAAGTAAGTAAGTAATTAAGTAAGTACGCACTACACCAAGCAGTCGGTACAGCGGCCGACTACAGTTGGACAACCGGGGTGTCGTGGTTCGATTCATGGTACCGGCAAGAGACGTGCCTACATCTCTTCTCCATAGCGTCCGTCCAGACGGACTCCTGTACTTCGTACAATGGCCGAAGCCAGAAGCTAGCCACCAACTCTAATATAGTGCAGACACTTAAAAATGGGTGGAGCTCAACCTCCACTCCCCCACATACCTAATTTAGAAAAAAAAAGTCTTGTAAGCCACGAAACATACCGACACGTTTTGCGGCCATTCTGCGACCACAGACGTTGTTCTTACTTTCCACTGAAACCAGTCCCGCTGATATTCTCTGCGTCTTGTTATTGCCTGGATGACTGTCTAAAATTCAAAATGCTCTCCCTCACAACATGGTCCGGGTGATTAATCACCATGAATTATTCATGAATTAGTATACCCCGACCCATGAAAGAGGTCCAGCAGACACAAGACTACATGCCGGATACGAACAGACCCTCCCAATGCATGTAACAAGCAGTCCCTGTAGAGGCCTGGACAGGCCCTGAGGGTTCCAGAAGGTTGAGGCTCCCAGATTTCAACACAGTAGACACATGGAAGTGGTAAAGTTGTCTGCCCTAGGCACCGGCCACCTTTACCCCTCAGGAAATATTCCTGGTACTCATTTCCGTCAGAGGCTGAGTCGACCCCAGGGCAATAGTGCGGCCGGAAGGATTAAGTCAATGAAAAATTCCAATGACACCTCGGGAATCGAACCCGCGACCTTCCGGCTTGCAGCGCAGTGCCTCAACCAACTGCGTGCGAAGATGGCCCAGAATACTGCAACGTAAGGAGTAAATGAATAAAAAATGTAGGCTATTTCATGTAAAATTTTGCATTCTTTCTTGGTTGCAAGATTAGACATGGAGACTGCTCAGACCGGCTCTGTGGTCCAAGCAGCATACTATTCAACGGACACCAGGGAGACCTCCAACGGCAGGGCGATCAAGACGTGAGCCTGATCACTCCCACATAGTTCTGAGATTACGATCGAGTGGAGTTTATCGACATTACCCCACACGCCTTAATGGTGGGCACACGGACAGCTTTATGGAATATCTAATCGGTCGGATTTTCCACAAATTATCAACCGCATGTACACAACCAAGATATATGTGAGGGCCTGACTGGGTGTCTAACTCACTAGTGAGTTCCCCAGTCAGTAGACACACTGGAACCCGACAACTGCCGTCTGTCTACTCCAGTTCCGCCATCAAATATTCAGACAATACACTATATTACACCCCTTCCTGTAGGGGTGGAGATATAAAACGTTATAACAAGCAAGGCTTCATCGGTGTGAAGGTTCTCTTGCACAAGTTAAAACGACCTCAGTTCACAGTACAGAAGTAAGAAGGGCGTTCGGAAATTATTCGGACAGGGACTGCTGTTACAGCAAATATACTGTGAGACCGCGCGAATTATCATCGGGTAGTGGTGTATTAGTACAGCAATATACCACCAGATGGCCCTAATTGTGCATGCCTGTGAAAATCTGCTGCGACATTACGAAGTCGCGCGCTCGAAGCACGTGGAAAAAAGTGGCAAAATGGAAGGCATCTGTTGGTGGGGCAGAGACGGACTACGCGGTTCCTGGTGGAATGAAGGCGTTAAGCCGTCAGATGTTCGCTCGTCGGTTATCTGCAGTTTGTGGAGATTCAGAGCCTGCATGCGGCACTGTGTGTATGGGGTTGCTAACAGTGTCAAGTTACACGCACAGGTGGCTGTCCGTGGGTTATATCGGAACACCGCTAAAGAATGGTTCCGTGGAGTCATCAGGAATCTACCAAGCACACGGTGGTGTACAGACCTAGGACGGGAATTCACCGACCTAATACTTCTTGAGCAGTCGGCCTAAACATAACGAAACTACTGTACGTGAAGCGTGTCCAAATAATTTCCGAAGGACCCCTAACAGTAAAAGGCAAAGCAATCCCGTTACAGGCCTGGAGTGGCCCAGAGGGTTCCAGGAAGTTAAGGTTCCAAGATTTCATGACAATGGCACAGGATGGTGGTAAGGTTGTCAGCCTTATGCACCGGCCGCCTTTACCGCCAGGAAATGCTCCTGGTACCCATTTCTGCTAGAGGCTGAGTCGACCCCAGGCCCATAATGCGATCGGAAGGATTTTATGTTGATGAAAAATTCCAATGACACCAGCTGCGATCGAACCAGCGACCTCCCGATTTGTAGCACAGCACCTTAACCACTGTGCTACCGCGGCCCCCGGACCCCTAACAGTAGCAGCAGCAAACGCCGAAGGTAGCGCCAAGGGTTTTCTTCGTTTTCAGTACGTACCGGGTTCACATAGACGCCTGGACACCCAACAACCTGAGGTCTGATGGTTGTACTCAATCTCGCCAATCAAATGCCACGTTTGTACTTCTAATTAGGCTACGGCCGCTCTGTTCTCGCCACTTTCCAATTTCATTATTCACTTGTAATTATCACACACCGTTTTTATGACATCGTTCAACAAACCGGTGACCTCCCGGTCTGAGGCGTGGGTGTGCGGCCGCTCGCTTGCTGGGATTGTTCCAATCCCGACGGGAGGCATGGATGTTTGTTTCGTGTTAATGTTGTGTTTCGGACAAGTGGAAGGGGCCGATCCCTCGTCCAGAGGAGTCGTACCGAGTGTGTGTGTGTCACTGAGTGTGATCAGGTGCGACAGTAACCCTCTACGCCTACAATGAATAGGTAGAAGAGATCAGACTAAGAAAAATTAAATACACCAAGAATGAAGGATTGAACGCAAATAAATGCAACAAGACTGCCATTAATATGTGGAGAATACTGGGGCCATCTCACGCAGTTCGCCATGGCGTTCTCAGAAGGTAAACTGCACAGCAGGGAAGGCTGACTGTGGCGGCGTTGCTGCCAGGTAAGACACACACACACACAATCACGCCTAACACGGTAGTGGTAGTGATACTGTATAACCACGGAACGTTTAAAGGAGACCATTGCGTGATACAAGTCACTACGTTCATACGATACATCCCAAAACAGCACGAAATGGCGCATTTGGTGACGGAATGCTTTGAGCTGTGCAGCGTATCTACCAGTCTTGCTATCGGCGACACTTTTATAAATGACCACGGATGAGACATGACAGTGACTGTGGCGCTATGCTCGGCAGCTTTCAGAATTAAAACTGTACAATAGGATATTATCACGTCACTTACGAAGAAACCATGCTTAACTGAAACCTAAATATGTAAATAAAAGCGACGTTACAAGTCGCCATCTCATAACAGACACATGGCGTCAGCTGCAACAAATGAAATGACAACATTGTGACAGCACGGTTAGCGTACTCTGAATCTTACAGCAGCTATGCTGACGTATAATTTAAATACAGTTGCATAACCAGTGGCGTAGCTAGGCTTTTCAGCGGCCGAGGAGAGTAAATCAGAATGGCCGAACCTAACACAACTTATTAATTAAAAAAACAAATCGATACCTTATATTAGAATTTCTTTTATTTAGCTGAAAAACTTAAAATCCATTGAGTGTACAATTCTACTTTTTATTCATAATTTTAACTTTTTGCGTCCCTTGAACTCTGCCGCCTGGGGGAGCAGCGTCACTCCCCCGAGTCCCCCCACTCCTTGCCCCAGCCAATGAGCACGTAACATTCGGCTGAATCATCTGACAACCATCAAAGGGTGTTTTTCGCACGTATACAGCACTCTAATGTGCTATGTAACACTGGTCCAGTAAACCAAGCAGTGGCGTACCGAGGGGGGGGGTTGGAGGTTTCAAACCTCCCCCTAAATTCCGAAGGTTCTCCAAAATCGTGCCAAACTCAACCAGATTGTGAAAACTGTTAAAAATTGCTGAATTTAGGATGCCAACACTCCAAGATGTTTGGATAAAAGGCAGTAAAATTCTAAAACTACCGCCGGTCCGCAATTGTTTTACATTAGCAATGACAAATAAATTGGCTGTCATCATAAATAGTCTTAAAGTACCAAAAATTAAGAAAATTTTACTATATGAAATGAAATTTCTTGTACCAAATTATAGCTGCCTCCAGAATCCCTGACTAGGGGGCTACCGTCTCCAGATCCCCGTTCTCTCTGTCCTCAACTGAATTTGTTGAACCCCCGCTCCCCGAACAAAATTCCTGGGCAAGCCACTGAAACCAAGATTAGGAATATCAATATTTATAATTTACCTCACAATTACTTACTAATGTTAACTGTGCAATCCAGCCACCGTTTATTTGAACAATACTAATAATGCAAACAGTATGGAACGATACTATATTAAAAATGGCGTCAAACACACTTATGCCTTCAGCCTTACCGAAGGTGAAACTTAAACGTCTCTCTCTCTCTCTCTCACACACACACACACACACACACACACACACACACACACACACACACACACACACACACATCAAAACATGTACCACAATCATGCAGCAACTTTTACTGTACTGGACGGCTTCACGTTGTGACACGTTCAAGGAATTGCGCATGACATACAGGGTGATTCAGGAGGAAAGGTCAATATTTTGGTACGTAATAACGTCGGTAATTGTGAGAGAAAAAAGTTCACATGAACATGTGACTAATTTTGAATATTTACCGAGATAGAGCTGTTTGAAACTAAAAACACAAAGGCATTGTGAATGGTAATAACGAAGGAAAGATTACTTTCAATTCTATTTCAATTTTAATTTAATGTTTAAATGACAAATTTGTTACACAGAAATAACAAATTTGTTACAGTCCACAATAAATGTTCCCAAAATCCCACCGTCAACCTCAGTGTACTTTGCAACTCGTCTGCGAATATCGCATATTGTTCGTCTCAGCTGATCTCCACGTTTCTTTACGCAGCCAGCAGCATCCAAAATGCTAGCCAGCAATTCGTCTGCTTTCTTTCGTCAACTTTGCCCTTCATCCAACACTATGTACAAAAACCTGACGGAGTTATGTCAGGAGATTCAAACAGCTCTATCTCGGTAACCATTCAGAATTAGACAAAAGTTCATATGAACATTTTTTTCTCATAATTACCGATACTGTCACCCCTCGCCCCTAATAGTGACCTTTCCTCCTGAATCACCCTGTACCTTACAACACCGATAAAGCTCTTCCGGCCATTGCATACGCAGGACATGGTCTGTAAGTTCCATAGACTTCAAAAGTTTAAGAAATAATTTTCGGAACCTGAAATCACCTGAAGTAAAGTAAAGCGAACGGCAGGTACATGCAACCATTGCTGCTGTGGAAAAGCAATATGTATTATTTATTGTGAGTGCTGCACAAAAAGTGCATGCGCCATATTGTCATCTTCTGTCGAGGGGAACCGCTCTACAACATTTTTCCACATTAGCTCATAAAGGCATGATTTTACACACACACACACACACATGCACACGCACCCGCACACGCATATATACATATAGAAAGAGAGAGAGAGAGAGAAAAGGGGGGGGGAGACAGAGAGAAGGTACTGAACACAAAATGTGTGTTTCTCGAGTTTCTCTACAACTTATGTCCGAAATATTTTTTATTCTACTAAGAATTGAGCGAGACATGATCAAAAATGTCTTCCAGTAAAGTACCATTTATTCTTGTCCGATTTCCATGAAACCTGAATTTTCTGAACAGATTTCTTAAAAAATATTCAAATATCAAATTTCATAAAAATCCGTTCAGTGGGAGCACGACTGTTCCAAGAGGACGGACGGACGGACGGACAGACAGACAGACATGATGAAGCTCATAGTCACTGACCGCAATTTTGCAAACGCGCCTAAACGTTCCCCTTCCTGGTACAAAGAAAGGTAATGATTTGTAATGTGTTTCTTGCTCCACGGCCTGATTGCAAGATACAGTATAATGTGTCTTTATCAAGAGATTGCAGTTGACCTTCACAGCGTGGGTAGCGTTCCTTAACACTCGCGACGACTGTTGGAGAAAAACGAACACATCCTGTCAGCAACACGAGTCTCTATCAAGGTATGACATGGTTCTATTTTCGTTTATAACAGGCCTAAAGTCAATATTGCTGCACAACTCTAACCACACAGAACACTCACACGCACAAAACACGACAGCACTTCAGCCAAATGTATATTTAACTGGAATACAGCTGTTATTGGTCAAAAAGAAGGGAAGGGCCCCTTTCGCCAGTGCACACCACTGCCAAGTGAAACTGCAGACTTCAGAGTCAGTATCTGAAGGAAACAAAATATCCAAAATAATATTTGAACAAAATCGCCAAATGATCAACATAAAAGTTAAAACACTGGCGAAAGAAAGAAAAAAAAGAAAGAAAGTAGGGAAGTTCGTCCCACAGTTACTGCTATGTCCAGACCACGGACTCTCTCACTAAATGTAAATCTGAAACACTTTCCAGTAAACACTAGAAATGTTTTTTCTTTTAAATAACCCCCTCTCAAAGGCTATAAATTCTGTACCGTGATGTACCAGTCGATGAAAGTGGTTAGCTATGGTCGCGGTTCATCAACATACAGAAGGCTGACCATTTTATTAAGAACAGTAATGAAGGACTAACAGCAGTTGAGCTGTGGCACACATCACTCACTTCCAAATGAAGAATATCAGGAGTGTTTCGTTACAGATTGCTACTGTTGCTGTAGTTCAATGTATCCTGAATGAGAATGGTCATATTCAAGTTAAACAAAACAACAATATGTACTGAGAAATGAAATAAAATGACAGATTGCTGATTCTTCAGTCGAGATTGGAACTTGATGTACTCCATTTTGATGTTTGCATCCTGTTGTGTTGGAATTCCATAATTAAAATTGTCTGTATAACTGTCCATACAGCTTCGATTACTTCGGTTGGTGTTTGTCTACATTCGGCTACATGTTTCGGCCGTCACGCGGTCACCTTCAGGCTGTTCAAAATAAGTAGAGTGTAAACTGAATTGTATCTGCATAAAATGATATTTGATGACTGAGATTTCCACCCTACATAACAATATACAAAGATATATAGAGAATACACTTCATATTAAAACCGGTTGAAGGTTAAAAGGTCAGGACAGAATCCCAAATGAGTTTCTTACCAACCAAAATAATCAGAGTTATGTAGACGGTTATACGAAAAACTTTAATTAGTGATACGCTCCGTTCTCCCAAAATGTTTGGAGGATTGTCTTGTTGATCTGTAATTTGTAATGCCTTCTACAAATGTGGGATTCTTATTGCCTCTCCTACCTCAAACTGGCCTGGTGATGGTAGGAAGCAGGCATGATATTGCCAGAGTGTCTTTGGTTTTCCACTGTGGCGGCCTGCTGTTTGACTAGACGTAACAATGGTTGGTAGTGTTGCTGTGGAGGGCCTCTCGGTTGCTGGTGTGCTGTGTTACCCACTAGGTCCTGCAGTGGGATCATGTCCCCGTGTGCCAGGTTACTGCGACGGTTCGAGCTGCTGGCAACGACATTCCGCTGCTCCCTGGCCGCTCGAAGTGCGCGTTTCCGACGCTTGACGTTACGTCGGACACAACACTGCACGGACAGCAGGAGGGTGCACACCATGGCGATCATGACGCCGATGTACACCAGCACCAACAGGTCACCACCTCGCGACTGGCTTCGTAGAACTGCGCCGGCGATGATCAGGGATACGCCGGTCAGCATTCCTGCGATGAAGACCACCTGTCGGCCGAAAACACGCCGCCTGCGTTAGAGAAATCCTATTGTGCTTGTGCGCAAGACGTGAGTCCACATGGGACCTCGGAAAGGAAGATTATGTCTGAAAACAGGATAAAAGGAAGGAGAACAACAGAACGCAAGGAAAAGAAAAATAAAACGGAAGAAAGAATACAACAAAGGACGGGAGAAACTGAAACACAAGGAAGAAAGCAAATAGATTTACTATTAAGACAAGTAAAGGTAAAGGTATCCCATTACAGGCCTGGATGGGGTTGAAGCTGTCAGATTTTATAGACAGTCAGGACATGAAGGTGGTAAGTTTGTCAGCCGTAAGCGCCGGCCGTCGAAACCCCCCAGGAGATACTCCTGGTACTCATTTCTGTTGGAAGCTGAATCGACCTCAGGGCGGGAATCAGTGGCGTACCCAGGAATTTTGTTCGGGGGAGGGGGGTTCAACAAATTCAGTTGAGGACAGAGGACAGAGAGAACGGGGATCTGGAGGGCGGTAGCTCCCTAGTCAGGGGTTCTGGAGGCAGCTGTAATTTGGTACAAGAAATTTCATTTCATATAATAAAGTTTTCTTAATTTTTGGTACTTCATGACTGTTTATGATGACAACCAATTTATTTGTCATTGCTAATGTAAAACAATTGCGAAAATAGGTAGTTTTAGAATTTTACTGCCTTTTTTCCGAACATCTTGGGGTGTTGGCTTCCTAAATTCAGCAATTTTTAACAATTTTCACAATCTGGTTGAGTTTGGCACGATTTTGGAGGGTCTTCGGAATTTCGAGGGGGGGATTTGAACCCCCCCAACCCCCCCCCCTCGATACGCCACTGGTGGGAAGGATTAAGTCACTGAAAAATCTCAATGCCCTCAATCGGGAATCAAACCCGCCATCTTGCGGTTTCTAACACAGTGCCTCAACCGACTGCGCCACCACGTGCCCCACTCTTTAGAGAAACAAACAGCATCCGGCCAGACCATTACAAAGCAACAGACGCCAATAAACGACACGATCTTCGGCACGAATCATACACACCTGAAGACAGTAATAGCAGAAGTTCTCGAAGGCAACGCAATGACCACCACATCCGTCGACGGCTCCTCCACTTCCGCCGCCAGACATGCCACCTGGGGAGCTTGCCGGGGTCACAGGTCGATCCCTGTCCGAAGCAGCCCTTGAGGACGGGGCATAGTGGTGAGACTTGACTATCACGGCCGTGCCTGAGCCACACGAGGGCACAAGAAGGGGGTTTGCGGCGCCAGTGGAGGGCGGGCCTTCTACAAGGGCTGTTGACAAAACAATTCAGTATCTTATTTACTGCAATTAACATACTAATGTATGAAGAAACTCTTCATTAGTAGTCATGACAAGACAACAATTCTGAAGATGAACAATACAATAGTTTTAAAAAAGCTGAGGCAGGGCCTACAGGCTGGACAACTGATGTTTAAAGCGCCCTATACACTCTCAGTTAAACTGAGCGATTTTACTGTGTGACGTCATACCTGACGGAAAAACGGAATAAACTGCGCAGTTTTACAGACAATAGCGCAGGCCTCGGAACTGTCCTTTCTAGTCGCCTTTCACAGACAGAACTGCGTAGTTCACTCAGGGAATCCCACAGTTCCCTCAGTTTACCTGCCCACACCACGATGGCATCATCTCAAGGCACATCCGTTTCTAGCAATTCATTCAGCCGATGAACATCGCATGATATATTCCTTTTCAAATGCCACTTCTTACTCCACATTTTACGCTTTCTTTTCTTCTTTTCGGATAACATTATGGCCGATGTGGCTAGCAAACAGCAAACGACAGCCT
>Ga0123352_10015460_pt1 | contig 12148 bp, 8 predicted proteins | sample TergutLab28metaG_FD_89700 | JGI IMG/M metagenome (GOLD analysis project Ga0123352, IMG submission 89700) | Labiotermes labralis P1 segment gut microbial communities from Petit-Saut dam, French Guiana - Lab288 P1 | ecosystem: Host-associated > Arthropoda: Insects > Digestive system > Gut ... | reverse complement strand
TTCTTCTGTAGTTCTCACACCTATCTCTGTCTCCTCTTTTGTGTACAGGAACTATTATTGTTTCTTTCCATTCTTCAGGTATTCTTTTCTCCTCCCAGATTTGTTTTTCTATTTCATACATTCTATTCAGTTGTTTATTTCCTCCATATTTTATTAATTCCAGATGTATTCCATCAGTACCAGCTGCCTTGTTATTTTTTAAGTCTCTTATTGCCTTTTTTACATCTTCTGTAGTGAGTTCTTCTACTTCTACTTCAACTTCACTAATTTCTTTATTTCCTTTTTCAATTAATTCCCTTGGTTCTTCTGTGTTCAGTAATTTGTCAAAACATTCTTTCCGTATTTCTGCTTTCTCCTTTGTATTCATTGCCAATTCTCATTTTTTGTTCCTAATTATGTTAAATTTATGTTGATATCCTTTCTTAAATTGGTTTACTGTTTGATACATTTTTCTTGTGTTATTATGCTTCTGATCTTCTTCTATTGATTCTATTACATTTTTCATGCATGTCTTTTTCTTATTCCTAATTATTTTGTGAGCTTCTTATCTTTTATGGTGATACTCCTGTTCTCCCTTCTTCCTTTTATCAACCACTTTTCTCTTGCTTTCTTCATTTCTTCTATTGCAATTTTGCATTCCTTATCGTACCATTTATTTTTAGTTGTTTTTGTGCCTTCATCCTTTTCTATAAGCTGCTGTTTGGTTTCCATGATTATTGTTGTAATGTTTACCCATTTTTCATTAATATTATTGTCAATACTATCTTCTTCATCCAAATTTTCCAGTATTTCAAACATATTATTAATTTCTGTAGCATATTCTTGTTTCTACTTCAGATTTTGAAAAATATTTACCATTTTTCTTTTCTCATTATATTTATTTCCAGTTTTTACCCTTAATTTCACTTTAAAATTCATCTTCAGTAAGTTGTGATCTCATCCAATGTCTGGTCCCCTTAGTGCTCTGATGTCTGTTATTGCACTCCTGAATCTATTACTAATTAAAACATGATCTATTTGATTCGTTGTCCTGTCGTCTGCTGAATATCTGTATGTGGAAACATTGTAATTCTTACATTTACATATCGCAAACTGAATCATTTTTATTCTGTTGTTATTAGTTTCATTACATAAACTTTCATTCCCATTGGTGGGTTTGTATATGCTTTCTTTACCAACCTTTGCATTAAAATCTCCAAGTATTATTTTAATGTCTGACCTAGCTATTTGATTTATATTTTGCTGTAATAAATTGTAAAATCCTTCTTTTATCTCTGCTGTTTCTTCATTTGTTGGTGCATGGACATTTATCAGAGTACATGAAAACCATTTAGCTTTTAATCTCAAACAACATATTCTTTCATTTATAATTTTGAAATCTAACATATTTTAAAAATTCTCCACTTACATAAAAACTGCAACCAAATTCATGTTTTTTACTTTCTAATCCACTATTGGATAAAGCATAGTTATCAAACTTTTGGATACCACTTTCCAACCGAGATTCCTGAAGCGTTACTACGTTGAAGTCTAACTTTGACAATTCAGTGTGGAGCACTTTTAATGCTCCTGACCAAAGTAGGCTTCTTACATTCCATGTTCCATTTTTCATATTCCTTTTCCAAATCCATTCATCATCAGTTATCCTTTCCTTCTGAGACTCCCTCGAGAAATTCGCAACTGTATATTTTTTACTTGCTTGGTGACCCATGTTGCCGAAGGGGTTGGTTACCTCAACCTTAGCTTGGGTTACTCTCCTTAACAGGACCCACCACTAGTAGGCAAGAGTGGGGTAGGAGTGGAGAGGTTTGTAGATTTTCATCTTCATTTCGAAAATCTTATTAGGTATCATGCACCTTCACATCACAATCCCTTATGGGTCCCTGTCATTATATTCTGAAATATAAAATGTATTTCATAAGTTTGGCTTTAATGTGTTGATAAAAGGTAACTATGTCATGTTTACTTCAGCAGTTGACCACTCTTGCATCATTTGCATATTCTCTGTGTATGGGTGAATAGTGTTCATTATGTGGTTAGTAGATTAAAGTAATATTTCTGGAGCCCAGTATGTTCACTAATTATAATACTGGTAGATGTAAGAACAGGAATTAACCTCAGTTTATTCTGTGTGCATATGTTACAATTTAGTTGGTACATAATTAGTAAATCAGTTGCAGGATAGAGGGTGAAGATGATGCCAGGAATGAGGCAGATGAAAATTTCACGAATCCAGCTGCTAATGGACTCCTCATGCTGTCATGTCCACAAGCCTCTGAATATCCTGACCAGTCATCATGGGTTTTTTGCAATATATGTGGCAAGACATTTGCCAAGAGAGAAGATCTTCAGTCACATTATGAGGATCACTGCAACAAATGTAAGGCCTGTGGGGCACTCTTCACCAATGAGGAAGCTCTGAAAGCACACTCTAAGGAGATGCACTCACGGAAGCACAGATTGTCTAATACACAAATCATGCATGAAGAGAAGAAGGGAGTGGCACGAAGAAAGAAGTGGGAACCTAAAGTGTGCCGTGAGTGTGGGAAGCAGTATCGAACTAACTACAAGTTGACGGAGCACATGAGGAAACACACAGGTGAAAAACCTTTCAAATGCTCAACATGTACAAAGGCATTCAGATCTAAAATTGGACTGGCCCAGCATGAGGCTAAGCATACAGGTCATTATGAGTTTACTTGTAACACGTGTGGGAAAGGCTTCCAGTGCAAGTCGTATCTGATTGTTCACCAGCGTGTCCACAGTGATCTGAAACCTTACCCATGCACAACATGTGGACGTAACTTCAAGACTAAACAGTCCCTCCTGGACCATCAGAACCGCCACTTAGGTGTGAAGCCATACCTTTGTGAGACGTGTGGGCGGCGTTTTATCACAAAGGGCCTGTGTAAGTCACACCAGCGTGTTCACTCAGGAACAGATAACAAACAGTACCCATGTACCATATGCAACAAGATGTTTGTGAGCAAGTCATATCTGGCAACACACTTGCGCATACATACTGGTGAGAAACCCTTCATGTGTGAAGTGTGTGGCAAAGGCTTCCTGACACGTGTCGACTTGCGTATCCACTCCACTATGCATACAGGTGAGAAGAGTTTCGTGTGTGAGTGGTGTGGCAAGGCATTTGCAAGGCGCGATGCCTTGCGCTGCCATAGACGTAGTCATACAGGTGAACGGCCATATCGTTGTGACATTTGTGGGCAGAGCTTTACTCAGTTTTCGCCACTTACTATTCATAAGCGACTGCATACTGGTGAGCGCCCCTACCCCTGTGACATATGTGAAAAAGCCTTTGTGTCCCGCTCCACAATGATGTCGCACAGAAAGAAACACCACACTGGTGGAATCCAAGTTACTGATGTAAGGACACTGGACACATGTGTTCTTATCACGCCTGATATGTGCCCTAGCATACCATGAAGTTCAAGTGTCATGTTAGGTAAATATTATGGTCCTGAAACATCTGGGACTTCCATTTTCACCTTGTGTCCTGTAGCAGAAACACCATTGACTGATCAGTGTATTGAGTGAACATTCTCAGAATTCCATGTAAGCACAAATGAAATATCACAAGAAACAGGGAACTTGTATTTATAGTTTGAGCTTCCCATGTAAACAGTAGTACCATGGAAGTGTGTACAGATTGGACTTGGTCATCATCAGAATGTTAATCTCATGTAGTCATAATTTGTGTGTCTTGAACTAGAATGCAATGGCAGATTGAAAATCTGATTTAACATTGTAGTAATACTAACAGTAGTAGTACTGAGTAGCAGTGGTGCAGTAATAATTCAGCCCCTTTTTTATTTAAAGAAAAGTGTAGAGTAACATTGATTATATCATGTGTCATAATTTTATATTATTTTATAGTCTGAAAATGTACAATTTATCACATTTAGAAACGTTTTTAGATATTTTACTCCCACATCTTTTGTGCAGACATGTGTCACATCATTACCACCGCTTAAATTAAGTTGTGGTTAATGTTGCTACATCCGGTGTGAGACACATGCTGACATACTAAATAATGAAACCTTTATGGGGTACAAATGTGATTGGTGTTTGTATGCACTATTAGAAAACAAACCAAAATGTAATAATAATTTGAGGAATTGTAGGTTTATAAATATGGAAATGATTAACCTTTTGAAGTCTGATGTCAACTATAGTGGTCGTACCTCACCGCTAACCTCTAAAATTTGCATTTTACATATTTATTCAACAAATATAGGTACTGAATATTTTAAACATGGTATATACTCTCTGTTTTTTCCTCTTCAAAATGCAGTTTGTTTCATAATTCTAACATATTTGGTTCCTGTATTATTCACATTTTATATACAGGGTGTGCTAAAATTAAAAAAAATAATTCCGGTGCCAAAAGGTTAATTTAACCCTTTGTCATCACAAGTATGTTACTTCTCACTTTTTGCGTTGTGTTGATAGACGTGTACTTTTACTTTTTATTGTATGTTGTGGGTAATGCATCATAAACACATCATGTGCCATGTACTTTTAACCCATCAGTATATTGGACCTATACTTCATTGTTGTCATACTATCTTGGTAATGCAGCTAATTTTGGCCATCTTTTGCTTTACTGACTTGCAATGTATACTGTGTTTAGTGTGCTCAGAAATACCTGAGTCTTCTGTTCCAGAGCAAATAGCTATACACTGCTATACAGTTAATTGCTGCTTGTTTCTTGTGGAGACTGAATGAAATTGAAACATTATAGATTAACTGTGACTGACCCTTTTTACTTCTGCAGTCAGTTTTGAGGGGAGGGGATTTTGTAATGCTGTATATATGAGGGGGTTCTTTTTTGTGCTGTCATCACAGAAGTGTTTTTAACTGTTTGTAGATGATGATTACAGTGCCATACCCTTGTCATTTGTGCACTGAAAGAGAGGCCATCTTCAAGTGCAAATAAGCTATGCCCTACATGTAATTGGAGGTTCTCGCCATGGCAGGTATGAAGTATGCTATTTCAAGGGATGTGACACCTTATACCCCGTTAGAAATTTACTTTTTTGGTGGAAGCTTCTGTTTCCATCTTCAGGTCTGCTGCCTTGAGGATGGAGGCAGTAGATACCTCTGAAATCCCAATAAATGTTTACTGTACTGCTTGACATTCCCATCTTCCAACTAAAAACACAGAGACTAAAATATACAGAACTATAATATTGTCTGCTGCCCTTATGTGCATGAAATGTGATCTCTTGAATTAAGGGTTGAATAGATGGTATTTTGTGAATGGGGAGCTGATGAGAATATTTGAAGGTAGTGGAGACAACATAAAATTGCATAATAAGTTTCATAATTTGTGATGATGAAATCCAGGTGTTTTGAGATGGGAGATAGGTGGACGATGTAGAAAATGGAAGAGGAAAAATCCATAGTCCCTCCTCCCAGAAAACAGACCATGTGGAACACAGTGTAGGTGGGAGTATAATACTAGACTGTATTTTAAAGATATATGGCTGGAGAGTGGTGATTGGTTTCACGTAGCTCAGGATATGAACCAGTAACAGATTTACAATCACAGCAGAAGAGTTTCAGATTCCATAGAAGGAGCTGAATTTCTCGACTGCCTCAGCTTTTGAAAGTGTACTTTGCTCCTTATAATAATTAACTGGGTTTGTTGATGCAACAGTAGGAATGCTGCCTTGTGTTTTTAGTGAGATGACTACCACACAAAGCTGAATTGCTGTGGTAATGTAAAATACATCTTCAGATACTGGATGGTGCCGTACAAAATTTAATTAAAGTTGTATAAGCTGTTCATGTGATACCAGACATGCATTTTTTCTGAACTTAAGTTACCCCCTCCTCTGTATTATACATATTAAATTAAATTGTCTGGTGCTGATGGGTTAAAACCAAAATGAATTCCTTGTTGCATTAGACTTTTTTTTCTGCCTTTAAAAATGTTATCATGGCCAGCAGAAGCATGAATGATTAGGAGTCATTTTATATGTGTCAAGACACACTGCAGTCCGCTGTACTGTCCGATTATAACATAAAAAGGGGGAAAGCTCATTGTTCTACATGTGCCTTCTGATAATGACAAAAGACCACAACCAGTGTCCATGACTTCATCATCAGGAGGTTCTGATGGCTGTTTCAGGTGCCAAGTAAAAACATAGTGTAATCATTTGTGTATACATATACTGAAAAGCATAACAATAATTTCAGTTTAATTTAGGCTAGAAGTTTTGTTGTAGTGTTATGAAGAAATAACCTGATAAAGTAACATTAAATGGCAGGGGAAGGCCCCTTGTAGCATAAAATATCATTTCTTGTGCCTGTGTATGTTTTACTAGTAAGATGACAAAACCTGGCTATAGTAGGTAGTTTTATCATTGCAAATGTAATTTGTGTTGGTATAATAACATTTTATATAACCAAACTTCAGAACAAGAGTGTGAAGGGATGTATCCTCCCTTGCAGATGCTTTTCTTCTCATGTGCTAGATTAAGAGACATAAATAATGATACAGTAGCATTGAAATGCATATTGCTAAATAAGGCAAAACAGTGGTAGGGTTTGGTACATGCAGCTTTTATATGTGCTGACCACGGACGATTTAGTTGTGTGGTAATGATCGAGCATAATGAAATGCCATTCTGTTTCAGTTGAATCAAAACGCTGACCAATTGATCTTGTGGAAACATGGTTTTAGTTCCAATTTTGGTCGCATTTCTAAAGTCATAAGATCGACCATTATTAGGCTAATAAAAATGTGTCTGAATGAAACCTATAGCAGAGTCTGGGTAGGCAGACATTTGTCTGACATATTTCCTATTAAGAATTGTTTGAAACAAGGAGATGCTTAATTGCCATTGGTTTTCAACTTTGCTTTAGAGTATGCAATTAGGAGGGTACAGGTAAACCAGGATGGCTTGAAATTAAATTTTACATATCAGCTTTTGGTTTGTGGTGATGATGGTAATATATTGAGCAGAAGCGTAGTACTGTAAAGAAAAACAGAAGCTTTAGTAGTTGCTAGTAAGAAGAATGCACTAGCAGTAAATGCTGATACAATTAAGTATTTGATCATAAATCAAGCATAATGCTGTACAAGGTCACAATATGGACATTGTTAATAGTTCCTTAGAAAGGGTTGGAACAGTTCAAATTTTTGGGAACAACCCTTGTGAATCAAAATTCTATTAAGGAAGAAACCCTTTGACACCTAACTACCCGTATAGGGGTCATACCACACCGCTAACCTCTAAAGTTTAATTTTATATATTTATTCAGCAAATATAGGTACTGAATATTTTAAACATGGTATATACTCTCCATTTTTTTCTCTTCAAAATGCAGTTTGTTTCATAATTCCAACATATTTGGTTCCTGTATTATTCACATTTTATATACAGAGTGGAGCAGACTGAAGTCATGGAATGCTTGCTGTCATTTGGTGCATAATAGATTGAGATATACAGAACTATAATTTTGCCTGTTGTTTTGTATGGGTGTGATACTTGGTCACTCACATTGAGGGAGGAACATATGCTGAGGGTGTTTGAGAACAGGGTGCTGAGGAGAATATTTGGGCATAAGAAGGACGAGGTAACAAGGGAGTGAGGAAAACTACATTGTGTAGTTTGATGATCATTACTCCTCACCAAATATTATTTTGGTGATCATATCAAGAAAATTGAGGTGGGCGGGGTATGTAGCATGTATGGGTGGGAGGAGTGGTGCATACAGGGTTTTGGTGGGGAAACCTGAAGGAAAGAGACCGCTTAGAGAAGACCCAGGCGTAGATGGGAGGATAATATTAAGATGAGTCTTCTAATAGTGGGATGGTGGGGCATTGACTGGATTGATCTGGCTCAGGATAGAGACAGGTGACGGGCTGTTATAAATGTGGTAATTAACCTTCGGGTTTCTTAAAATGCGGGGAATTTCTTGACTAGCTAAGAACCGCTTAGCGTCTCAAGAAGGTGTGTGCTCCATGGAGTATGTAGGCAAGAATGTGCGCGCCCAGCAACACATGCAAATGGTTCTGACACTTGCTCGAAAATGGCGTCATTTGCACACTTGGAAACAATACGTCCTACTTCGCAGCCTCAGGAGTCGACCCTCCGAGCCCTCTTTCGCGACCCGCCCCTTCACAGTTAAAGAATTCACCCGTTGCTTCGGAATTGCCCTTATACGTTTCCCTTTGGTACAAAATATTAGTAGTCATAACCCTCTTTTAAGTGCCCATGTGTGACGTGGCTGGAATGTAGTGCCAGCTAGTGGAAAAGAGTGAAATAAACGGGAGTTGTAATGGTGCAGGTAGAAGTATGCCGATAGCAGGTGAGGCGTGTTCATTACCATAGCTTTCGTAGAATAATGAAGTGTGTAACATTCTTATTTATTGTTAACTGGTAGTGAGTACTATGTCGAAATATGCAGTTCGTAGACGTATTGGAGCCGAAGTAAGTAATTTACTTGTTTGACGTTGTCGAAACGTCACTACGAAAATTATGTCCTGTTGTTCGGCTGAAGATCTCGTGGGTTTAATGAGTACTTGCTTTCAGTTTAAAAAGTAGCTATTACGTACCATCGATGTACATGACATGTAGGGTTTCGACGTGCACAGTCTTTATGGCGTGGCTAGTGTACTAGAATGGTTGAATGAACTTGAGATCATTGAATGTATTACCATAATAAATCAACGTTTATAATTCGGATATTGCACATTGATGCTTAGAGGCGTCGTTTTCTGTTTCATGTGAGGGCATTTGTTGTAATCGCCAATACGTATGTTAGCTGTACTTAGTTACATTATTGCTTGTTGTGTGCTTTTATTTCAGTATGTAATTTCCGTGTTGCAATTAATAGTTGCAGATGTATGAGAGTTGGTAAGATGTTACCAGTTTTCTGTGTCTTGATATCGTTTATTTTTCTGTGTCAGTACACATATTAATACAATATTTAATTTTAATATCAAATATTCGGTATGAACACATATGTGAGATACCACATTTCTCTCATCATACACTTTTTTTTTTTTTTAATAAAGCAGTTTCTTCTATAAAATTCTGAACATCAGAGTTTTTTGGCTTTCAAAGTGGCGCAGCTTATAGCTCCATTCTGGGATATTTTGCTTTACCAGTGGTTTTTTTAAATCACACGGTGACCAAGTGCAGTATCTTATGAGAACAGAGTTCTGAAATTTTGAACAGCTGAGAAAAGGCTTTCTGTATATATTTGCTGAACAAGATACTTAGCAAGGACTGTTAGGAGGGTAGGATCAAAATAATTTATATCCATAACCTGAGAGATGGGTGATTTATGGAAGGAGAAGAGCATGTTGTAGTTCAGCCCCAATTCAGCTTTTTCAAACAGCATACCTTTGTGTTATGTATCTTTGTGATCATAATGTTTCACATTTAGATGTAATTTATTCCACACGAGATTTGATATGACAGGGGACTATTTAAGAATATTATCAGGAATTCAGTGAATAGCTTTGCAAGTAAAGTTATTGGTGATTTATAAGTGCTTTCAGAAATGACAGTGTGTCTGTGTTTTGTGTGTGTGTGTCAGAGTAATGGATAACTTGGTGCACACATGCACTCTTTAGAAGGAACTGACTTTTACACCCAAAATGTATTTTATCCATCGGGACATAAATACTGTAGGAAAGTTGTGACCTTGAAAGGAAGAACATGAGAGTAAATGTCTTGAAGCTCTCACAGCTGTGAAATTGAGTGAAATCTTCTCAGGCTGACAGCCATGCCACATGATTCAGTTAACCAGTATGCAGTACATCAGAGACTGATATGGACCACCTGACATGGAGAATGTTTGAGGTCAGGTTGCAAATGAAAATATTCATATCTAAAGGACAGGGTAACAGGAAGGTCAACAGATCTGCATAAAGAGGAGTTTATGATTTGTTCTTGTCACCAAATGTTGTCAGGATGATGAGGTTAAGGATGAGATGGGAAGGATATGTAGCACACAAGAGAGGCAGTAAATACATACAGAACTATAGGTGGAAAAATGTCAAGGGAGGAAATCATTTGGGAGAACATATGTGGGAAGGTAATATTAAAATGGATATTGAAGAAGTGGGAGTTGGATATGGATTGGGTGCATCAGGTTCAGGATGGGCTCCAGTAATGAATCTTTGTGTTCCATAAAATGGAGGAGCATTTCTGCTCTATGGAGTTAACTGAAACAGTGTTTCCATCAATAAGGTACAAAGATATCGTTAAGACTCACCAAACTGTTTTATTGACTATAGAGTGTATTCTTGTTGAATATGCACGGTCACAGGGATGCTACTTTCTAACATTATGTCAGTGTCTGCATTTTATATACATGTGTGTTTCAAATTCCAGAATGTCTCTGTGGCCTCAGTTTTGTGCATTTTTAATGTTATTCAGCAGTTTCCAAGCTTTTTTGCTATTCCACTTCAAACAGTCATGTGTGGCATGAAAATAATACAGTAATATGTAAAATGGCATTCCTTTCTATCCTCACATTTACAAGTGTGCAAGAATTTGTCCATTCTATGTTTCTGAATTTATTGTATATAATGTTTTTACAGTAAACATACACTGTGTTACATTGTATTTCATACCCAGGAATAACAGTTTACTTGTGTTAGGTGTAGTTTATAAAACTGGACTGTTCAGAAATCTTGCCATTGCATGTGCATAGATCTTTAGTGAATGCAATATATCAGATGCACAGAGAACAGACTACTGGAAATGAATCACACAAAGCTGACAGGTAGCCATTAGCATGAGATCTGTATTGAATCATATTCCCTGTATCACTAAATTGTATAATTAATTTTCAGTCCTGTGAGCTTCAATATGCATATTGTCACATTTTAAAGAGAGTTTGCATCATACATTCCATGGTGCAGTAGATATTTATTCAGCTGACCCAGAGATTCTCAGTTATAGAACTCCAGGTTATGTCACCCTGCTGCCAGAAGCATACTAGTTATACCATTGTAAAAACTTCCAGTCTGTTTAACATCTTCAGAGCTTATTTGTGATCTCTTTTATGCCATCCTGTTGTTCCTGTGTTGTTTTTAACATGCCTGATTTTACTTCAAAATGTGGAATGAACGTCCCAAATCTTGGAAGCAAGTTGAATATGATATGATATTTTATTTACGTTCCATAAATCCACAATAACAATAAGTAAGATATAGAACCTGTCAAGAGTAATGCATTATGTAAAATTATAATTGTGTAAATGCTTGGAATCAAACAATATGATTCCAAGTCAAGTACATGAATGATGATTAATACAGACAGGACAAAAACCACGTGTAACAACAAAAGCATAGAAAGATGTGGCTGTAGTTAACAAACAGAGAAACAAGGCAAGTACAGACAAGGGCAACTGTAGCAAATGAATACAGACAGCAAATTTAAGCATATGAATAACATTAACATAACAATGTTAGTTTTTTTTTTTTGTGAGACTTAGTGACAAAACATAGATATTAGGCCTATATATTAGGTCTATTATTCTTGTGAAAGACGTTTAATGGCACATTATCAACTTGTAATAGATTTATATTGAAAATATTCTTCTATGGAGTAAAAAGAATGTATATATAGGAATCATTTTAAGAAAATTTCAAATTTCCTGACATTATGGGATATATTTTTAATGTATGGAGGAAGACTGTTGAAAATCTTAATACCCTTGTATTGTACCCCCCTTTGGTATACAGTAAAATTAGTTATGGGCTGTTAAAAATTATTAAATTGTCTTGTACTTTTAGTGTGATTCTCTGAATTCAGAATAAACAGATTTTTGTTTTTAACTACAAAAAGCATAAGTAAGAGGATATATTGAGACACAAAAGGTAGAATTTCCAACCTTCTAAACAGATTCCTACATGAAACCTTATTTTTACAACCCATCATAATTCTAACTATTCATTTTTGCATTCTAAACATTTTTATATCATGGAGTGATTTGCCCCAGAAAGGTAAACCATAACTTATAATTGCATTAAAATAAGAATAGTAAATAGTTTTCAAAGTATTGAGAGACATAAATGGTTTAATACTCCTCATTATGTAACATGCTGAACTCAGTTTTGGGATAATATATTCAATATGACAACTCCAGTTCATTGAAT
>Ga0123352_10015456_pt1 | contig 12149 bp, 10 predicted proteins | sample TergutLab28metaG_FD_89700 | JGI IMG/M metagenome (GOLD analysis project Ga0123352, IMG submission 89700) | Labiotermes labralis P1 segment gut microbial communities from Petit-Saut dam, French Guiana - Lab288 P1 | ecosystem: Host-associated > Arthropoda: Insects > Digestive system > Gut ... | reverse complement strand
TTTTCTTGGTTTCCCTGTGTCTATAAGCAAATGCTGAGACGGTTCCCAACATTCCAAGTTGCCACTACATGCTTCTCATGTAGCCCTCCCGACTTAAATCTAGTAGTAACCAATTTCATGTTTGGATTACATGTAAAATAACCAATGCCACCGGGTAACAACCCAATTGCAGTAAATAAATATAATATATTATATTATTATATGAACAGTAAAAGTTGTCCCTCTCCACACCATGAAGACTTGTGGAGGGTGTGGAGGTATAGCTCCACACACTTTTAATTTTGGCGCTAGATGGAGGTGAATGGTTAACATCACCTTCTGACCACTTTACCCCCTCTGGGAAGGAACCCTGATGCCCGTTTAATAGAAGGGTAGGTGGGCCCCAGATCCCAACTAGACGTTTTTGAGAAGAGTCACTTGTACAACTTTGGACAGCCCAGCCCTATACCAACTGAGCTATCTCGTTTCCTGATATGGTTGAGAGGCAGTTGACTGCCATATATGCTGCTTCAGTGTGAACCTACAGGCAGTCCTAAACTTGGACAGATGGATTGAAGATGCAACAGGCCAAGAGCTGTAATCCTTTACATTTGTGCTGTTCTGATTGCTGTGTTCCAGATCATGTAATGCTTCTCTTTTTGTGTCTTGCAGGTTGTAAGAGACCAAACATTGGCCTGCAGTTTGGCAGGGATTCTCCATGAGTGTGTTTCTCCAAAATCAGGTACTTTAATAAATGCTGAAGTCACATAGCATTGTTCCAGCATTTAGTGTTTCTTTTGACCCGATTTTTCATGTGTATGGTATGAACTCATTATACAGACTGGTCATAGTTGGACGAAGTATGTCTGCCCATTGATATTTTTCAGGCTTAATTCTTTAGAAAATACAAGATGTGTGAGATAGAGTTGTGCTGTTGTACAAAGCTATGGAGGTTTTTGGATATTTTCTTTATTTTTCTAAGCAGGAACTCGTGACTGCTTTTCATGGCCACTGAAAGTCAGGCCTTCTTTTTGTCTGGTAGCAGTTCAAAAAAGGCAGGCAGATGAAAACAAAGACAGACAGACATAACATATGTGGCAGAAGTTCATTACTGACCAGATACCTTGCTAGCCGAGTTCCCTAACAGTGTACATAGCCGCCACAAGTACGGCGTGGTCACTTTCAGACTCACATCGGAACAGCCAGGCAGCATTGTTCTTCTTTTGTAAACATTTACCATGTTGGAAGTATATTCGTAGCTTCAGTCACTGTGGACGTTTTGGAGGCTGATAAACGATGCTTTGTGGTGCGTGCACAGTGCATGCACAGTGCTCTTCCTCTTGTAGCCTTGCCCCTTCACTCACATCATATCAATCTGGTCACTCCTGCATTTATTTACTGGGGTTTCTGTTAAAGTAAACTGTACTGAAATAATGAAGTCTCTTATTACTGTAGTACAGATGTTCAAGAAACTCGTACTGAAGGTCGTGCAAAATAGAGAACCATGCCGTTTTGGGTTGGCAGCTGTGGGCTGTGTTGGGTGAGCCTGCTGCATGCATCGTTAAGAAACTTTATAAGCAATAAAAACATAACCTGTCACTCCCACATCTAAGCACGTGGACACTGGTGGTGTAAAGGAAACATGAAGTGGAGAGCACATACTGTGCCTTAATTAGAAGTCCAGTGAATGAATGGAGATGGTGCACATATTTTGTGTTATTTGTTGTGGTTCTGTATTGGTTATCAATTTTTTAAATGTATTTCAGCCTGTGTGCTTAAACACAAACATTATTATTATCATCACCACCATCATTATCACCATCGTCTCATGTAACAGGCCTTTTCTTCCTGGTACTTCTCTTGAACCAGCGGTGATCCCCACCGCTCAGGCTTTGAGCTTCACACTGCAGTACTTTCTGTATTATGTGTGATGTTCCAAGTATAGCTGTCTTTTGTAGTGAATCTATCGAATGTTTTCCTGGAATAGCTTCCAAATTTTTCTTTCAGCTTCTTATTACTAATTCCAGTGGTTCCAATTATTGCTGGTATAATTGTACATTTCAGGTTCCACATTTGCTGTATCTCTATACATAAACTCTTGTATTTTAACTTATTTTCTGCTTCGTTTTACATGACATTTCTGCCTGTGGGTATTGCCACATCTATCAGTATACATGTTTTATCTTTTTCGTTTATTATTATTATTATTCAGACAGACAGACAGACAGACTGCTGGGCCATGTAACAGTAGATTGCAGTAGGTGGTGTGAAGTGTTTCATTGGAGGACCTGAGTTAGGGCTCTGCCATGGCTGAGGCAGTTTTTTTTTGCTGGCCTGTGACTTCGGTGGCCTTGATTCCATCCCATACCGGTCCTTGTGGGATTTTTGGCAGGCAAAGTGGCACTGGAACAGGTTTCCCTCTGAGTGTGTGTGTTTTCTCCTGTCAGTGTCATCACATCAACACTTCTTATTCATTCATACTCATTGATGCTGTGTAATCTTAGCAACTAGCAGCATCATGAAATATTGCATGTGGCTTGCACAGAATACTGTATTGGTCTAGGCAAAGATAGGAGTTGGGTTTTAAAACAGATTTGAAAAGATCTCTTTGTCTGGGGACTGGATTCGTCTCTCACAACAAAGGTACAGAAACTGCAGTCATAACAAAAGGTACTAGAGAATTCTGCTGCAGTGTTTTGTTTACAAACAATGTAACTGGGACATGTTTGTGACCTGAGCCTGTGAAACTGAATCCATTTTCAGATATTTAAAGTTCTCACAATATTATGTGACACTGTGTCATTTGGCAATGTTGCAGGAAAGTCCCGAAGCACTGCCATCAGTCAGCTGGTCTCTGTGAATGCCACACAGTCTGTGATAAAGATAGTAATGCAACAACAGATGAAAGATGTTGGTCTGTCAGATGCCTTCATGGTGGAAATTATGTGGCTGTTGGCTCAAGTGGCACAGCGAGGTAACAGACGTAACATGTTTATTTTAAATTTAGTTTATAGAGTTGAGGTGTTCAAGAGTTTGTAGGAAAGACGAGGCCAAGATGCCAAACATAAGGCACACCACAAGGTGTGCTTGCGCTGCTCATGGTAAGCGGTGTAATGGCATGCCACAAGGTGTGCTTGTGCTGCTCACAGCAGGAGGTGTAATGGCACACCACAAGGTTTGCTTGTGCTGCTCACAGCAGGAGGTGTAATGGCACACCACAAGGTGTGCTTATGCTGCTCACAGTAAGAGGTTTAATGGCACACCACAAGGTGTGCTTGTGCTGGTCACAGCAGGAGGTGTAATGGCACACCACAAGGTGTGCTTATCCTGCTCACAGTAAGAGGTGTATTGGCACACCACAAGGTGTGCTTGTGCTGCTCACAGTAAGAGGTGTAATGTGTGTCCTTGGACCCCACGTTGGGAATGATGTTGGAGAAATATGGCTGCAAATGAACATTTCCTGTCACATTTTAACCACTGTTCTCAGTGCCAGACTTCGTTGACTTTGATTTAAATGAGCATTGTACTACATGTTGAATGTCCGTACTCTCCTTTCTGCAAGCTTCATGCAAGGTACATACAGAAATTGCCTTCAGGGTCCACATGTGATCACAATAATGTTCTGACCATATTTGTTTATTTGTCACTTGGTTCATAGCATTTCATTTTATTCATTCTGAATCTCGAGAAAAGATGTCTACAATAGTGAGCTGAACAGCATTTGCCATTTTCGTGCACACACTTTATAGCCCCTGTGTGATGAGCACTTCAGTTGAAAGCCTGTCATTTGGTTTTACTTCCTTGTCTTTATGTATATAAATGAGTCTGGTGCATTCCTTCCTTGCTGCCTTCCTTTCTTGCTTCCTCCCTACCCTCCCTCCTTCCCTCCTTCCTCCCTCTTTTCTTCCATCCTTCCTTCCTTCCCCTCCCCTGCCTGCCTTTCCTTCCTTTCTTCCTCTTTTCCCTCCCTTCCTCTCTCCCCTTCCACCCTTACCTCCCTCCCTCCCCTTCCCTCCTTCTTTCCTTCCTTCCTCCCTTCTTCCTCCCCCTTCCTTCTTTTCTTCCTTTCTTCCTTCCTTCCTTGGTTGGTTCGTAGGTTACCATGGTAACCAGTTTTACTGTACGCTACATGCAGTATGCAATGAGGTAACTGATTGTGGTTGCCATGATAACCATTTTTGTTGTTATTGGGTTTTCTGTGCATTCTTTGTTGAAGCAAAATAAACATTTCAGTACTGACCATCATCAACATGGTTGATGGGTGTGTTCCATGTGAGGTAGACATTGAGGCAGATGAGACTCATTTAAGCATTAAGCATATAGTTTAACATAGCAGAACAAGATGGCAGCTGTGTGATTGATTAGGTTAATGCTTAGTTTGCTGTGAGAATAAAGAAGTGATTGATGAAAGCAGACATGAAGTAATGCATGAATATTACAGTTGCCTGTGATACAAAATGTTGCTGGGTGTGCTATCGATAAGGCATGCACCAGGGAAGATGAAAACTTTGGGCATTGATCATGATCACCATGGTAACTTGGTGTAGCTGTCTGTGGAATGGAAAGCAGAAAACCAGTACAGAAGAATCAGTAACATATTCCAGGTTAAGAGCTACAGAGACTCCAGGGTGATACAACACACAAGAGCCTCTGATACATTCGCAAGTGCCAGTGGAAGGAGAGAAACATTGGGACTGTATACACAATGATTGGATGCCACCCTGCACAAAAACCAGTCCTGTGGCTAGTAACTTATTACTGAGTTTGTAGGAAGCTGCATTTATTTAGTGTGATGTGTCAGGGCATAGCAACACAAGTTGGTTTCCACTGATAATGTCACACATGAACATGCATATGGGAAAACTTACAGCATTCAGAACTGTGGCTTATGTGTAAAACGGAACACATTGATATATCTTGTTTTGGATTGTTCTTGTTTGCCTTTGTTCTATTTTAATGGCAAAATTATGCACTGAATTACTTACTCTGTATGTTGCTTCAAGATATTTGCTTTTGCATGACTGTTGCATATAAATTGCATGTGTTGCAGCAGCCCCTAAGACTAGCAGTACACAGTGGCTATTGTCTTCCTGAGCAAACAGAGAAGCACATAGCTGAGGGAGAGTTTTGCACAGTAGCATGGCAAGAATATACAATTATAGGAACTTATAATGTTGTGTTGCTGACCGTGTACGCAGTAACGTATGGAGGACGGAGCAACTGACACCATACACAGATGCTGTAAATCACAAGTGTATTTCTTATTTCTATGACGTACTGTATGGTCGTTGATATACTGATGTGCACATGGTCACTGATGTAGCATTATTAGATAGCAACTGCTAAATGGTCACAACTCAGTAATATCATCTTTTGTGCTGACAGCTGTGTCAGGTGGCTCATGTTAACATGTTGGCTGGATTTGAATGGTTCAGAGTATGGTCCAAGGGTGGGCTATTGTGAACATGCTGAGTGGTGCAGAGTGTGGTTCAAGGGTGGGCTGTTGTGAACATAGTGAGGGGTGCAGGGTATGGTCTAAGGGTGGGCTATTGTTAACGTAGTGAGTGGTGCAGAGGATGGTCCAAGGGTGGGCTGTTGTGAACATAGTGAGTGGTGCAGAGGATGATCCAAGGGTGGGCTGTTGTGAACATAGTGAGTGGTGCAGAGGATGATCCAAGGGTGGGCTGTTGTGAACATATTGAGTGGTGCAGGGTATGGTCTAAGGGTGGGCTATTGTTAACGTAGTGATTGGTGCAGAGGATGGTCCAAGGGTGGGCTGTTGTGAACATAGTGAGTGGTGCAGAGGATGGTCCAAGGGTGGGCTGTTGTGAGCATAGTGAGTGGTGCAGAGTATGGTCTAAGGGTGGGCTGTTGTTAACATAGTGAGTGGTGCAGAGGATGGTCCAAGGGTGGGCTGTTGTGAACATAGTGAGGGGTGCAGGGTATGGTCCAAGGGTGGGCTATTGTTAATGTGGTGAGTGGTGCAGAGGATGGTCCAGGTGTGGGTGTTTGCTAACACGGTGCATGCATTTTATAAAGATGAGGAATTCATTGACCACCAGACTTGCTACTTATCTTTCAGTTCCATGCTGTGCCTGACATATCTGTGAAATATTTGCTATTCTGTTCATAATTTATTTAGTGTTGGAGAAAATGAGACAAAACAAATTCTCCTTCTTTATCTGAACGCTTGGATGTATTTGGAAATTGCGGATTTCTGTGAGAATGTACTGGCAAAATGTTAATTTTGCACATATATAGGTTTATTATTTTACCTAACAGCTATTGGTGTCCACTTCTGTTGGCTCATTTATAATTTTAAAGTAGCTACTTGAGCCATCCACCCAAAATGTGTGGTAGAGAGGTGGCACAAAATGACTAACAGTAGTTGGTAGATAAAATTATGGCCCTGTGTAAGACATGTATTTAGATAAATGTGGGTATTATGAATTTGTGTAATGCTGTCACAGCACTGGGGAACAGTCTATAAAGATAGCAGACTCAGAGTTCAGAAGTATGATATTGGTGAAGGATGCTTCCAACATATTCTTTTATGAGTTACATGCAATGTCTGTTATCATGCATTTAGCTTTCTGGAAGGCACAGAAGTGCCAGTGAAGGTTGCTACATCAAAGAGTGTCAGTGACAAGAGCCATATTGAGGCTTACAGACTGAATCTAAATTTGCTTTTATAACATTCCATTCTTTTGTTTGCAGATGAATGATGGTGCTGATATTTTCTGGAACTTACACATGGTAGCTATCCTGCAGCCCTTCCATATGCATCCCTATGTGTGTGTAAGATTCTATGTGCTTTGTGTTGTGTGTTTGAGTACATTGTGCCCTTTGTTACATCTGTTACAGTTACACAATATATGTACAGAGGGTGTTCAATAAGTAAGGTTCCGTAGGTGGCAGGTCATTACAGCATTAAAATTAGCTCACTTTTTCCACGAAATCCAAATTATTTTTCATTGTAATCCCAGACCACCCTGACACATTTGTGCCATCTTGTCACAAGTTTCAAAATTCTGTCACTGGTACAAATTGAGCTCTTACATTTGCAGCCATTCGCAAACAGCCATTGTCACTTCTTTGTTACTGTGGAATCAGCAGACTCCAAGATGTTCCTTCAGTGGCCCAACAGCATTTTCTGGACTCCTTCTGTGTTCAAGTCTGTTCTGGATGTGTGGGTGTGTCAGGCCAACTGATATGAACGTTAGCATGGGTGCCTGTTCATCCATTTTCCAATACTCTTGGAACATCATCTGCCATAATTCACTGTAATTAAATCTTTATTTTACACATCTGCCAATTGATGGTGAACTTGGGTGGTGGGGGGGTGGGGGGCAGAACATGCTTACGCTGTAAAAACCAAACTACACCATGAACATCTTCATGGTAGAAAATTTCCAAAGCAATTAACATTGCACTTAAACTTATTCTGCGAGAAACGTGTGACTGATTGATTGAATGATGACCGACTCTTGCGCTGGCTGCTAAATATAATTCAATTCTTTCCAGAAGATAAAATATTTGCATACCACAAAGTTGCAGGCTAGCGAACCTTCCTTACTGATCACACCTCATATTGTAATTGTTTATGTGTACCTGCTAGTGTGACACTCTGCTAGTGGTCTGAACACTGCTTCTAGTCCATGCTTTCACATGTATTTAACCTTTTGACGCCTAATGTCAACTATAGTGGTCGTACCGCACCGCTAACTTCTAAAGTTGCATTTCATATATTTATTCAAAAAATATAGGTACTGAATATTTAAAACATGGTATATACTCTCCGTTTTTTTTCTCTTTAAAATACAGTTTGTTTCATAATTCTAACGTATTTTGTTCCTGTTTTATTCACATTTTATATACAGGGTGTGCTAAAATCAAAAAAATAATTCCAGCGCCAAAAGGTTAATGTTGTACCCAGTGGAAAATTTGGTGCTGTAGAAATAGCTACCTACCTCATTTTACAGTTATTATTAATATTGTTATTATTTTTGGTGTCTACCATTGTTTGTACTCTCTCGATTTATACATGTTCTGTGCAAGATATGTACATAAGTAAGTTTTGTTACCAACAATTTGCACAACAAATTTCACTTATCCATTCACATATACAGGTGACTACACCAAATGCCTTGGCTCTTTATTACAGACATCTTCTGGGAGCACTGACACACAAAGGATATATGTGTGCATGCATGCGTACATACGTGTGCATGTGTGTGTGTGTGAGAGAGAGAGAGAGAGAGAGCAGTAAAATGCACTGTGAGGTTGTTTTTACAATATCCATGATTTTCGGTACCACATCTTTTACTGTGTACTGCCAACAAAGTAAAATTTGAACTATATATAGATACACATACACACACTACTTTTGTTTATTTATTTATGTTTATTATTACAATTAAAGCCAACTAAATGCACTTTTGTTACAATTTCATTTCACAAGTGCTTCTTTATACCTGTAGGGCCATGCAGGTCCATCATCAGGAGGTCAGCTGAAGAATACAGTTATTGTGGTACAATGATATGTCCAAGTGTGAGTTGTATTGTGGTGAATTATCATTGTGTACTGTATATAGCATGGAATTGATACAGAGCAATGAAAGGAGTCTTGTGGCTAGGAGACAGAACGTGGTACAGACTGCTTCCACCACTCCGTATCTATTCCATGTTATATACAGTAAAAAAAGTAAAGTGATCCCATTACAGGCCCGGTGTGGCCCAGAGGGTGGGTAGAGGTATAGCTCTATTCTTCCATGACTGCGACACTAGAAGGGGGTGAGGGGTCAGCAGCACACCCCATACGCACTTTACTGCCGGGGAAAGCCCTGGTACCCATTTTAATGCTATATACAGTACACACCAATAATTCACCATAACCCCATTCACACTTGGACATAACATTGTACCATAATAACTGTATTCTTCAGCTGACCTCCTGATGATGGACCTGCAATGCGCGACAGGTATAAAGAAGCACTTGTGAAATGAAATTGTAACAAAAGTGTATTTAGTTGGCTTTAATTGTAACGGTTGTATTGCAGCGCACGCTATAAACAATGTAACATTTATTTACTTTTATATAATTAAATCCACACACACACACACACACATATATATATATATATATATATATCCCTTGTTGTATATTAGTGCTCCCCTGCAAGTGGCTGTGAAACATGTTGGAGTTGTCAGCTGTGAATGTGGATAGGTGAAGTTTGTTGTGCAGTTTGTTGGCAATAAGACTTACTTTTATATGTTTTTCCTTCAGTGGTGTCTAACTGTCAGTGTTCCCCTGTGTGAACTGTATGGTCTCTCAACCCTGACATGTTGCTGACTGACCGCTGTGCATTTTAGGGAACAGTCAGTTTGAAACTACTTCATCCTGAATAGTTGTTGGAATCAGTAGTTGTTTTTCCAGTTGTTTTCTCATTCGGTGTAACTGTATCACATTTTGGCTTGTTGGTTCGTGAACAGTGACCGACTGGCAATGCACATTGTGCACAGCAGTGCCGGTACAGTTGGAAGTTACCATAGTGTACTGTATAAAGTTTACCAAGTAAACACACCAAGGAAGTGAAGTATGATAGGGTACACACTCAGCATGAACTATATTTGTATGTTGTTCAAGTGTTTTTTGTTTAATGATGCTGTCAGTTGCTAAGATTATGTGTGTATTATCACTGAGGGATGAATGAATGAGTGTGGAGCACAGGTGCAATGGCACTTACAGGGATAACACGGATATATTTGGAGGAAAATATCCCAGTGCCACTTTGCCCACCACGGACCCTACATGTACTTCCTGTCAATCATCGATTTGGTGCACCTTATATGAGGGGTCAGGAAGTAATTGCCTGTACCATGGCATGGCTCCCAGCAGGTTCATTCTGCTGTGCTCTGAACGTAATATTCCACGGCTGCATGATGCCTCACCATTATGGGTAGAATAGATGCTGATTTTGTGATGGTCGTTGTACTGCAGTTATGTAGGGCATTACCTGTTGTCAGCAAATATTTAATATAGACTTCTGTTCCTTTCTTTATTTCATAGTGACAGAGTTTTATTTTAATTGTACTGTTAGTTCATCCTAGTTATGAATGTGCGCAGTCAGGAACAACATAAAAATGTGCGCAGTCAGGAACAACATAAAATCAACAGGCGTATTGTAAGGAACCAAGACATTAAGATTTTATCTGCTAATTGCAGGAATATTTGGGCCACATATGTAGACCAGTCTGATTATAATCAGGACCAACATAATTTTAACATATACATGAAGGATGATCAGTAAGCATGGTATTACAGCATTAAATGCTGCTTATTCCTTGCAATAAGTATCATTTTTAGCTTAATTCCTGAGCACTTTGATGTATCTGTCCCGTTTTGGCATGAGTTTAAAAATTCCTTCGCAGTGGACAGTGGACTTCTGCACTTGCAACCATTCACAAAAAGCCATTTCCACTTATTCATTCTTGTGGAATCTGTGACCTCACGAGGGTTGCTTGAGTGATCCAAACAGTAGGGTGGATGACGAAGAAGTCCTCAGTGAAACAACCACAACAGCTGTTTTGCTGAACATGCACTGTGAGGGGCAGCATTGTTGTGCTGAAGGATCACACATCATGGCAGGTCATGTATTCAGGATGCGTTAACAACACTTGGGGGAGGGGGGGGGCGTGGTTGCTGGTTTAACAATGACAAAGCAGTGGAAGTCGCTCATCCTGAATGCATGCACATGCAAGAGCCCAATATCTACTGTAGCGGATGTTCTAAACTTGTGCCAGGAAAGGTGCAGATGCTTCGCTGTGTTTTGAGATTACAAATTAAATTAATAAATATAATAATTGGTTACAACCCAATTTTTTATAGTTATGTAATGTTTAATGCTACATGTTTCGGCCTGAGTGGCCATCATCAGGTATTGCAAATCAACACCATGAGGAAAGGTAATTGCAAAAGGTAAGGTCGGTAATAGAAAGGGATCTTATTCTGTACATGGTGTTATCAGTGGTGTCTGTAAGGGTGTTAATTTTGTAAGAGGTGTTTGGAGAAATTTGAATTGCATTATTCTTACAAAAGTGGATGGAGAAGATGAAAGATAGAGAGAAATGGAGACTGATTGTTAAGGAGGCCAAGGTTCACCCAGGGCTGTAGCGCCGAGAGGAAGGAATTATTCTTACAAAATGCTTGTATGAGGGTGAGTCAAATGAACACCTTGAATATGTTTTATCTCGTAATTTATTGAACACAAAAGGTACACAATGACTTCAATATTCTATGTAGTATTGTACTGCCACCTGTCAGCCACTCTTCAAACCATGAGTATCATTGTTTGAAACTTACAAGACAATCGAGCTGTAGTTCAAATGTTTATCGCACTTTTAAGGTTTGTATTTGACTCTCCCATGTATATACCATGGATATTATAGGGTATATACCATTGGAAGATATCACATATTAATACCATAAAAAATTTTACACGCATAAATTAACACGAAACAGTAACAAACTTAATGACTGAAGTACCATGGAACCAAAAGCTTTTTTCAAGGCTGTACTGTAGCGAGACACACAAACAGTAAGTAGTCACCCTTACTTAGTGCTGTCAGCTATCTGCCATCTTCTGTATAATAACAACACACCTGCCATCTTCTGTATAATAACAACACACCTGCCATCCTCATATACTTCCTCAAAAACAAAGCAATTTCACACAATGTTCCTTCTAACATAGCCAACAATATAAAAATTCTGTGCCCAACTTTTTTAATTTAGCAATATGAAGTTAGTATCTATTTGTATTTTAAAGCCTCTAAAACTGTGATGTCTTGACATGAGCAGTGAAATGCAGGAAGTCTTCAGCTGTAGGAATCTTCATGTTGGAAATGTTTCTATGCACATTAACAGGATCTTTAGTAATTACCATCATCATCATCATGTTCCTGAAGGGTTAGGTGTGTTTCCTGTTCCTTGATCCTCAAGATGAAGTTGGTCCCTCCATCTCTTCCTCGGTCGTCCTATGTTCCTCCGTCCTTTTGGTTTATATTGTAGTGCTTGTTTTGGTAGTCTGTTTGTGTCCATCCTCTGTACGTGTTTTAGCCACTTTTTCTGGTACTGTTTTATTTCCTTTACTATGTTCTGTACTCCCATT